>OFGX01001731.1_pt1 | contig 12479 bp, 10 predicted proteins | sample 1521831 | NCBI WGS metagenome assembly OFGX01 (sample SAMEA3504080, study PRJEB24116) | mouse gut metagenome | biome: mouse gut; feature: mouse-associated habitat; material: faeces | place: Denmark | collected 2011
TTCCCGCCAGCAAAAGCGCGGTAGGGGCCATCATGTTCCTGCGGTTCCGAAGCTGCGCCGAGGAGACTTCCGCGGAAATAGAACGGCATACCCAGGGCCTGGTCTGCCTGTACGACATGGTGTTCACCTCCTATAAGAAGAATTATGTAGTAAGCCATATGGCGGTCTGCGGCAACACCGTGTGCGGCTACGCGGAGGGGGAGGGGGCTTTCGGGGAAGCTGATTTCTACAGGCATATCGGCGATATCCTGAAAGCGGACGGACATAAGAACGTCACTGTGAAGATATTTACGAACCTGACGAAATACACAGAGCGGCTGGATCAGATGAAAAGGCCGGAACCGGGGGACGGACTGACCCGGTCAGTCGTTGCGACTTTGAAGAGCGTGGCGCTATAGAGGGACAACAGGAATACCAGAACAGGAGAATACGGCTATGGCAGATTTCGGCTTTCAGGAAATGCAGGAGATACAGCGGCAGCTTCAGGAGAAGTACAAGGACAAATGGAATCCCCTGTCGCCGGAGCAGGGGAAGGATCAGTTGATGTGGATGATGATAGAGGTGGGGGAAGCCGCCGACATCATGAAAAAGGAGGGCGTCCGCAAAATCATGGAGGATGCCGGCACCCGGGCGCATTTCATCGAGGAAATGGTGGATATCATGATGTACTACAACGATGTCCTGCTCAGCTACGGCATCTCCGTGGAGGAATTCAGGAGCATCTATCTGGAAAAGCACCGGCGGAACATGAAGCGCTGGTAAGGAAAACCAATATATTTCCGGGAGGATATATGCAGTCAGTGACAATCGGAGCGAACCAGGCCGGACAGCGGCTGGACAAATTTCTACATAAATACCTGCCCCTTGCCGGAAGCGGATTCCTGTACAAGATGCTGCGCAAGAAGAACATCACCCTGAACGGAAAGAAGGCGGAAGGGCGGGAGATCCTCTCTGTGGGGGATCAGGTGTGCACCTTTTTTTCGGATGAGACCTTCGGGAAGTTCTCCGGCAGAGCCCCGGCGGGGGATTCGGATTCCGCCCCGGGGGGAAGCTCCGGCGGCAGAAATTCCGGCGGCAAGGCCCCTCTGCCCGCAGAGGAGAAGCGCCTGGGGGAATACTGGGCCGCTTATCGCAGGCTGCAGGGAATCACGGTGCTGTATGAGGACGGCGACTTCCTGATCATGAACAAGCCAATCGGCATCCTGACCCAGAAAGCGGCTCCCGGAGACGTAAGCCTGAACGAATGGATGATAGGCCGTCTGCTGTCCGGGGATCCCGCTTTTGCCGGGGAGCTTTCCACCTTCCGCCCCTCTGTCTGCAACCGGCTGGACAGGAACACCAGCGGCATCGTGCTGGGGGGGAAGAGCCTGGCCGGGCTGCAATACCTGAACAGGTGCATCAGGGAGCGCTCCCTGGGGAAATTCTACCGGACGATCTGTATAGGGGCGCTGGGGGAGGCGGCATCTGTCCGGGGGTACCTCTCCAAGGATTCCATGAGGAACCAGGTGACGGTAGCCCGGACGGCGGAGGGCGGAGGCTCTGCCGAAAAGTCTGTCCCCGTCCACACGGCCTATGCCCCCATCGCCGTCACGGACCGCTATACCCTGCTGGAGGTAGAGCTGATAACCGGGAAAAGCCACCAGATACGCGCCCATCTGGCCAGCATCGGCCATCCTCTGATAGGGGATGCCAAATACGGCCTGGAGGGGGTGAACCGTGAGCTGCGCAGGCGCTACGGCCTGTCCCACCAGCTGCTGCATGCCTGCCGGGTCACGTTCCCGGAGGTTCTGTCCGGCATGGGCAGCGCTCTCAGCGGCCGGACCTTTACTGCCCCCTGCCCGGAGCTGTTCGCCAGGCTGGAGCGGGAGCTGTTCCCCTAAAAAACCGAAAGCGATTAGGAAGAGCATATGGCTACATGGAATTCCCGGGGGCTGCGGGGCTCCACACTGGAGGATATGATCAACCGCACTAACGAAAAGTATGCGGACGCGGGCCTTGCCCTGATCCAGAAGGTGCCCACCCCCATCACTCCCATCCGGATAGACAAGGAGAGCCGGCAGATCACGCTGGCCTATTTCGAGCAGAAGAGTACGGTTGACTACATCGGGGCGATACAAGGGCTTCCCGTCTGCTTCGACGCAAAGGAATGCGCGGCGGACACCTTTGCCCTGCAGAACATCCATGCGCACCAGGTAAGCTTCATGGAGAAATTCGAGAAGCAGGGCGGGATTTCCTTTTTCCTGATTTATTATACTCACAAGGACATCTTCTATTATCTGCCCCTGCAGATGCTCCTGTTCTTCTGGAACCGGGCAAAGGAGGGCGGCAGGAAGAGCTTCCGGTACGAGGAGCTGAATCCAGAATACGTCCTGCCCCGCAAGCATGGAATCCTGGTCCCCTATCTGGACATCCTTCAGAAAGACTTGGAGGACAGGGCTTGACAGCGCCGGTGCCATCCGATATACTAAGAGAGTTCAATGCATCGTCATGGTAACAGGGCAGTGCGTTAATGCATTAAAGCGCGTCTGCCATAAAAGGCAGGCGCTTATTGACCGGGCCGCATTGACCGAAATGGTCTTTCCGACCGGATTGGTCGGCAGGCCGGTATGACTCGAATTTAGGATGGGTATTTCAAATGGATTTCAATATAGATATGACAGAAAGGTACGGAAATCTCATGAGCCAGCGATTGTTGCATACGCCGGAGGGCGTCCGGGACATCTACGGAAAGGAATACGAAGAAAAGCTGTACGTGGAGAGTCGGCTGAGGGACTGTATCCGTCTCTACGGCTACAGGGACATCCAGACGCCCACCTTTGAGTTCTTTGACGTATTCTCCAGAGAAATCGGCACTACGCCCAGCAGGGAATTGTACAAATTCTTCGACAAGGAGGGGAATACCCTGGTGCTCCGCCCGGACTTCACGCCCTCCATCGCCCGCTGCGCCGCGAAATATTTCGGCGAGGAGAGGCACCCCCTGCGCTTCAGCTACATAGGCAATACCTTCATCAACACTTCCAATCTCCAGGGGAAGCTGAAGGAGGTGACCCAACTGGGAGCGGAGCTGATAGGCGATTCTTCCGTGGAGGCGGACGCGGAGATCATATGCATTGTCATCCGGGCCCTTCTGCAGGCCGGGCTGAAGCGCTTTCAGGTCGCGATCGGAGATGCGGAATATTTCAAGGGCCTCTGCGAGGAAGCCGGGCTGGACGAGGACACGGAGCTGGATCTGCGCACCTTTATCTCGGGGAAGAACTATTTCGCGGCCCAGGAGCTTCTGGCGGAGAGGGCCGTGGCTGAGCCTTATCGCGACAGGCTTTTAAAGGTGGCGGACATGTTCGGCGACATGGGTTCCCTGTCCCAGGCCGGGGCCATGGCGGAGAACGCCCGTTCCCTGGCTGCCATACGCCGCCTGGAGAAGCTTTATTCCCTGCTGCAGCTCTATGGCGTGGAGTCCTATGTGTCCTTCGACCTGGGCATGCTCAGCAAGTACCAGTATTACACGGGGATGGTCTTCAAGGCCTACACCTACGGCGTAGGGGAGGCCGTGGTGAAGGGCGGCAGATACGACAGGCTGCTGCTGCAGTTCGGCAAGGATGCCCCTGCGGTAGGGTTCGTCATCGTGGTGGACACCATCATGGAGGCCCTTTCCAGACAGGAGGCCCGGCTTCCCGCCGGGGGTGGAATCCGGCGGATATCCTACGGCCAGGGAGACTTTGCGGAAAGGCTGGCGGAGGCGCAGAAGCTGCGGGCGGATGGAATCCCGGTGGAGCTGCTTCCCTTGGAAGGGGCGTGTTCCGGGGAGGAAGTAGATTCCGGGGAGGGCGCGCATGGAAGGGAGGTATTGCGATGAAAATGGAAGAGAGGCATTCCATGGAAGAAAGGCATTCCATGGAAGAAAGGCATTCCATGGAAGAAAGGCATTCCATGGAGAAGATTCTGTTCTATCAGACTTGCAAGACATGTCTGTGGTCTATAGTCCGCTTTGCCCGCCGGTATGCCGCCTGTGCCGCTTTGCTGGCGGAAAATGAGACCGATGGAGAGCGGAGGGAGGAGCTTCTGGAGCTGGCCCGCATCTGCAGCCGCGTGCCGGAGCACCCGGCGGAGAGCTTCTGGGAGGCGGTGCAGTCCGTGCATTTTGTCACCTATTGCCTGTCCATGGATCCGGAGCGGTACTTTGCGTCCCGGCAGTTCCAGCTGGGGCATCCGGATAAGTATCTGCTGTCCTATTACCAGAAGGATCTGGACGCGGGGAAAATCACATCCGACCAGGCCCAGGTGCTCCTGGACTGCCTGGGAATCCAGATCAACAACCGTGTGCCCAGCGGCCTGTCCAGCGGCTACATGGTGGGCGGGCGCGACAGGAACGGTAAGCTTGTGGCCAATGAGCTGACATTGCTGTGCATGAACGTGATTGCCGATATCCGCCTGGTCTATCCGTCCGTGGGGCTGTGCTATACGAAGGAAATGCCGGATCTGTACCTGAAACGGGCCTGTGAGATTCTGGCAAAGGGCTGTTCCCACCCGGCCATCTTCAACGAGGACATCATTTCCCAGGGACTGCAGATATACGGCCTGCCGGAAAATGAAAGCCATGATTACATACATTCCACCTGTGTGGAGATTACGCCGGCGGCTTCTTCCAGCGTCTGGGTGGCGAGCCCCTACATCAACCTCATGGAGCCGCTGCTGGATTCCATGGACAGGGAATACGATTGCATGGAGGATATGTGGGAGGAGAGCAAGCGCAGGCTGGACCGACGGATTGGACGGGAACTGGCGGCCCAGGTGGAATACCGAAAAGCCAGAGAGGAAAGATCCATGGTGCCTTTGCTGTCCTGTTTTGTGAATGACTGCCTGGAGCGGGGAAAAGACATCGAGCAGGGGGGCGCCAGGTATGGCTGGATTATGCCCAGTTTCGTGGGGCTGGCGAACCTTGTGGACTCCCTTACGGTGGTGGAGACGCTGGTGTTCGGGGAGAAGCGCTACAGCATTGCCGAAATCAGGAAGATGCTGGAGTGCGATTTCCAGGGCTACGAAAAGGAGCGGCTGGAGATGCTCCACAAGGTGCCCAAGTACGGCAATGACGATGACAGGGCGGATAAGTGGAGCATCGCCATCACGGATTACATTGTGGCCGAATGCAGGAAATATACAGATGCCTATGAGGACATGAACTTTGTGCCCAGCGCGTTCTGCTGGATTATGCACACTGTCCTGGGAGAGGGGACAGGAGCCACGCCGGACGGCAGGCTGGCCGGATGCCCTCTGGGGGACGGCTCCGGCGCTGCCCAGGGACGGGAGACGAAAGGGCCTACGGCTTCCATCCTTTCCAGCACGAAATGGTCCCACAAGGAGTTCATCGGCGGGGTGGCGGTGAACATGAAGTTTTCCAGGAACTCTTTTGAAAAGGATTCCTATGCCACCGTAATGGCAATGATCAAGGCGTACATGATGCGGGGCGGCTTTGAGATTCAGATCAATGTGGTGGATGCGGATATGCTTCTGGAAGCCAGGAAAAATCCGGAGCAGTATGAGGATCTCCTGGTCCGCATCGGCGGGTACAGCGACTACTTCGTCAGGCTTTCGGACAAGATGCAGCAGGAAGTGATTCTGCGGACGGAGCATGCTTTATGAGGGGAAAGATATTGTGCTGCGCTGCCCGATTATCCCGACACTGAACGATTGTGAGGAGCATTTTCAGGGGATTGCGGATACGGCAAACAGGTTCGGTAAGATTCTGAGGGTAGAGATTGAACCCTATCATCCGCTGGGACGGGACAAGGCGGCTATGCTGGGGAAGGAGTATAGGCTGGCGGGGCTGGACTTTCCAGAGAAGGAGACGGTGGCGGACTGGATTCGCTGTGTGGAGTCCATGTCCCGGGTGGAAGTGAGAAGGGGCTGACGGATTGTTCTGAAGGACAGGGAAGCGGCAGGCTTTAGATGATTGTTCCAGGCCGGTTTTAGGTCTGAAAACATAGTTGTGCAATGGGGCGAATGAATGTATAATAAGGAGAGAATGGCTGTATTCTCAAACTCGAAAAATGCCTGAACAGGGCATTTTTTCGATTGCCGGTCTGGCGGCGCTGTTGAAATGCTAAGCGGCCATGCTGCTTCCGGCCAAGGCAAGCGATAGAAACGAAGGAGTTCCATAACAGAGCGGATAAAGAGCGCGTCATATCCATATCAATGCAGGCAGAGGAAACATCATGTTGGCGCAGGAGGCAGAATCTTGAGGAAAGCTATATCAGAGCAGATAGCGGAAAAGAGAAAAAACCATATTAATGCAGGCAATAGGAACCAATGGAGCGTCGTATCGGAGCGAAAACAGGAGATTCAGATTTTCAGTAGGAGCGGGAAAGGATTTATGAAAAAGGGAAGGACTAAATGTGGAAAGAATAGAGAGGGCTGGTGCCGCCTTCGGCGGCGGGTCTGCGGGCTGGCCATGGCCGTGCTTTTGGCGGGCTGCGCAGACGGGCAGGAGACAGGAGACGGTGCCCGTGGAACAGATGATATTCTGATATCTATCGGAGAATCTGACGGACAAGCCATAGGAGAGCCTGATAGAGGACTGGCCGGGGAAGCGGCAGAAAAACCCCCAGGGGAATCCGATGGGAACCTGGCCGGAGGAGTTGGTTGGGCGGAAGGGAATCCCGGCGCAGAAGCAAACGGTGAAGCGCCGGGGAGTTCAGGTGAAGCGTCAACAGGGAATGCCTCTGGAGAAAACGGCGAAGGATTGCCCGGAACTGCTGCCGATGAGCCTGTCGGAGGGCGGCCCGGGGATACTGGCCAGGAGCGGGCAGAGTCGGCCGGTGAACCGGAAATCACGCTGGTGATGGTAGGCGACATTCTGCTGCACACGCCGGTGGCGGAAAGCGGTCTGCGGGAGGACGGAAACTATGACTTCAGTGCAGTCTTCGCCCAGATGAAGGAAGAAATCCAGGCGGCAGATCTGGCGCTGGTGAACCAGGAAGTCATCCTGGGCGGGGCGCAGCTTGGAGTCTCCGGCTATCCGGCATTCAACGCGCCCTACGAGCTGGGGGACGCCCTGGCGGACACTGGCTTCGATGTCATCCTCCATGCCACCAACCATGCTCTGGACAAAGGAAAGAAAGGCATCCTGAACTGTCTTTCCTTCTGGCAGGAGAATTACCCCGACATAGCGGTGCTGGGCATCCATGACAGCCAGGAAGCGCAGCAGGAAATCTATGTGTATGAGCAGCAGGGGATTCGGATAGCCATCCTGAACTACACTTACGGCACCAACGGCATCCCCCTTCCCGGGGACATGCCCTATGCCGTAGATCTGCTGGACAGGGAAAGGGTGGCGGAGGATTTGCGCAGAGCCGGAGAACTGGCGGACTTTGTGGTAGTCTGCCCTCACTGGGGGACGGAGTATACCTTGAGCGCAACCAGGGAACAGGAGGAGTGGGCCGCACTGTTTGCGGAAAACGGTGCAGACCTGATTCTGGGCACCCATCCTCATGTGATTGAGCCCGTGGGATGGGTGGGAGCCTCCCTGGTCTATTATTCCCTGGGCAATTTCGTGAACTGGACTTCCGGCACCGGCGCCGGGGTGGCCAACCGGATGGTGGGCGGCATGGCCAGGGTGACCATCGGGCTGGACGATGCCGGAGAAGCTGTCATAAAGGCCTACGATGTGGAGCCTTTGGTCTGCCATGTAGAACAGGGCTTCGGGGGCGTCACGGTCTATCCTCTGGACAGATACACAGAAGGACTGGCAGAACGGAACGAAATCGTGAAACAGGACAGCACCTTTTCGCTGGAATACTGCAGACAGCTGGTGCAGAATGTCTTTGGACAGAATCAGTAGAAGTATCTCCATATCGGCATTTTGCAGCCGTTGACAAACAGGAACCTGAATGCTAATCTGGTAGAGAAAGGATTGATAAGGGAATCGGAGCGGAAGGGTTGAAGGATGGTGACCGAATTGGAAAGTAATGATGTGAAAAACAGATGGAAGAGTGTGGTTGTCTGTATCCTGTGCATGGTTCTGATAGGGACAGGAGCGTTTCTGTTCTATTTTCTGATATATAAAGTCGAACCGGTTTTTCAGACAATGACTTACGAGTACGGCAATGAAGTCAGCCGGGACATTGAAGACTATCTGACAGGTACTGACTGGTCAGTCCATCTGGGAGAGCTGGATCTGTCTCAGGTGAATGAGAAGGAGACGGGTACTTATCAGGCCGTTGTCCGCCACGGAAAGAAAGCGTTCGTCTATGAGATTACGATTCAGGATACGGTGTCCCCGGAGATTCTGTGGAGGGAGAGTCAGGTCTATCTGGCCACAGGCAGGAACTGTGCAGTGGAGGACGTGATTGCGGGCGTGGAGGATGTGGATCGTAGGACACAGGCGTTTTTCCTGGAAGAGGGAGAGCCGCTTTCGGAGATTCGCTTTGACCAGGCGGGGGAATATACGCTGGAAATACTCGCCAGGGACCGTGCGGGCAATGAGACACGGGGAGAGGTTTCGGCCATTGTGGACACGCCGCCGTCTATTGACGGAGTCCGCAGTTTTTATGTAATTCCGGGAAGCGCCCCGGATTTTCTGGAACTGGTGACTGCCCGGGACGATTTGGACGGGGATTTGACGGAGTCCATACAGTTAGACGATTCCGGGGTGCGGCTGGATCAGGAAGGCGTATACAAGCTTCGTTACCTGTCCCGGGACGGGTACGGGCTGGAGACGGTGGAGGAGACACAGGTGGTGGTGGCAGCCCCGGAGGACATACAGGAGCTGATCGGACAGAGGCAGATTGACTACCGTGTAGACTGCATTCTGGGAGCGCCCAACATTTACGACGGAGGCGTCTCAGAGCATGAGGACATGGGGGAGACGCTGGAATATATGCGTCCGGCAATCGTGCAGCTTTATCACAGCACAGGTCAGGGGGGTTATAGCGCCGGTTCCGGTTATATCATGGAGATAACGGAAGATACCGTATATATCTGTACGAATAACCATGTATTGGAAAAATTTGCGGACTGGGACGTCTTCTTCTTTGACGGGACGAAGATTCCGGGGAAGCGCCTGGGAACCAGCGAGGTCTATGACGTGGGCGTGGTGGAAGTGGCGCTTTCCGATGTGCCGGAGGAGCTTTTGGAGCGGCTTATGACAGTACATATTGACAGGACATACTGGGAGAGCCTGAACCAACAGGATATCGTCCTGGCCCTGGAGCGGGTGGACAAAAGCGGCGGCCTGGTGCATACCAGTACAGGAAATCTGATTAAGATAAAACAGGATTTTGATTGGTTCGACCAAAGGCCTCACACAGAAGTGACACTGGAACTGGTGCATGGTGACTCCGGCTCGGCGGTGCTGGACGGTTACGGAAATCTGATCTGCATGGCGTTCGCCTATTCCACGGAGCCTACCAGATACTGGTGTGTCCCGCTGGACGGGATACTGAGCTGTTATGAGGAGATTACAGGGAGAGTGCCGTATGTCTACTGACAGGCAGTATGGGATTGGCTACAAATAACTGCTACAAGTTTATGGCGGTTTTTATTGTATTCCCGCGCTTTTGCCTAACCCGGACAAGCCGAAACAGGCGATATGGGCGGGTATTTGAGACTGCCGGAAGCTGGGACGGAATCAGTGATCAGCGAGAGAATGTTTTGAAGGAAAGTTGAGAGGGCTGGAAAGAGTTCCTTTCGCGGCCGGAAATTCTCTGCCCATGTCCGGGTACTGGCGGGACAGATGCAGAACGAAAATAAGGAGGAGGAAGGATGCTTTGTATTAAGAACGGAACGGTGCATGACGGTGTGCACAGAGAAGGGTTTCTGGCGGACATTTTGGTGGAGGACGGCAAAATCAAGGCAATCAGGGAACATATGGAAGGGGGGCCTTCCATGGAAGGAAGGCATTCCATGGAAGGAAGGCATTCCATGGAAATCCCGGCGGGAACGGAAATCGTGGACGCGGAAGGGTTACAGGTATACCCCGGCTTTGTGGAGGCTCACGGGCACATCGGCCTGGACGGCTACGGCATCGGCTATGAGGGGATGGATTACAATGAGCTCAACGATATCATCAGTCCCCAGATGCGGGGCATCGACGGCGTGAAACCCATGGATCCGGCGCTTCCCAAGGCGGCTGCGGCAGGGGTGACCTGTGTCTGCGTGGGGCCTGGCAGCGCAAACGTGCTGGGAGGTACTTTTACCACAATTAAGACTGTGGGCAAACGGGTGGACGACATGGTAGTCCGGGACGGTGTGGCCATGAAATGCGCTTTCGGCGAGAATCCCAAGCGTGTGTACCGGGACAAGAAGGACTCCAGCCGCATGACCACGGCGGCGCTTCTGCGGGAGACCCTGTTCAAGGCCAGGGAGTACATGGAGAAGAAGGAGGCGGCAGGGGACGACGTCTCCAAACGGCCTGCCTTTGACATGAAGCTGGAGGCCATGATTCCTGTGATGAAAAAGGAGATTCCTTTAAAGGCCCATGCCCATGCTGCGGAGGATCTGTTCACTGCCCTGCGGATCGCACGGGAATTCGACCTGAAGATTACGCTGGAGCATGTGACGGAGGGGCATCTGATTGTGGAGGAGCTGGCGAAGGAGAACGTGCCGCTGGCGGTAGGACCGACGCTCACCAGCGCATCCAAATACGAACTTCGCAACAAGAGCTGGACGACACCGGGTGTGCTGGCGGCTGCCGGCTGTCAGGTTTCCATCATCACAGACTCGCCGGTGATTCCGCAGGAATATCTTCCGTTGTGCGCGGGACTGGCGGTGCAGGCGGGCATGGATCCCTTTGCGGCGCTGCAGGCGATCACCATCAACCCGGCCAGACATGCGGGGATTGCGGACCGGGTAGGTTCGATTGAAGTCGGCAAGGATGCGGATCTGGTCATCACGGACGGCTGTCCTTTTGAGGTGTCAACGAAGGTCAGACATGTGTTTATTGAAGGGAAAGAAGTACAGTAAGTTTTCCTTGACGGCCTGACCGTGCAGGTGTATGATAATTTCAACAAGAGTAATCGATGAAACGTGCGTTCGCACATTCTGGCAGTTTCTGCCGCTTTACTCACAACCATAATTGAACAGCGGCAGGAACTGTTGTCAGAAAGAACAGGGTGACAATAGAAATTCTCTGCCGGAACAGGAAGGAGAATTTTCATGGAGCATGTTTTGATTGGAGGAAATGAACTGTTTATGACCGCGGGTGGAAAGAAAAGTTATACGGTGGAGGATATTGAAAGGCTTCCGGAAGGGGAGCGGGAGTACTGGATCGTCGACCCTGTGCAGAAGAGTGTCACAGTATATGGGCTGGAGAAAGAGGAAGGACCAGCGCTGCATTCCTTTTCCACAAAGGTAAAGGCAGGGATTTATGAGGATCTGGTGTTGGATTTCGGGGAATATGGAGCATGAGTGAGTATTACTGGAACTTTGCAGGGTAAAATAAAATTTTCAGTGAATTTCAATTGAGTATACGATGAAAAGACATTATAGTAGTGATGTGGGGGAATTTTTCAGAAAGAATACTTTGGAATAAATTCTTAAGGAGGGACAGTATGGCAAAATACATAATGGCACTGGATGCGGGGACCACCAGCAACCGCTGCATTCTGTTTAACGAACAGGGGGATATGTGCAGCGTGGCGCAAAAGGAGTTTACGCAGTATTTTCCGAAACCGGGATGGGTGGAGCATGACGCGGATGAGATCTGGTCGACACAGTACGAGGTGGCGGGACAGGCGATGGCGAACATCAATGCCACGGCGGCGGATATTGCGGCGATCGGAATCACGAACCAGCGGGAGACGGTGGTGGTATGGGATAAGAAGACGGGAAGACCGATCCACAATGCCATCGTGTGGCAGTGCCGCCGCACATCGGAGTATGCAGACAGCCTGAAGGAGAAGGGGCTGACGGATAAATTCAGGGAAAAGACGGGGCTTGTCATCGACGCCTATTTCTCGGCGACGAAGATTAAATGGATCCTGGACAATGTGGAGGGCGCCAGAGAGAAGGCGGAGGCCGGAGAGCTGCTGTTCGGCACGGTGGAGACGTGGCTGATCTGGAAGCTGACGAAGGGCGGCGTCCATGTGACGGATTATTCCAATGCCTCCCGCACCATGCTTTTTAATATCAATACATTAGAGTGGGACGACGAGATCCTGCAGGAGTTACAGATTCCGAAAATCATGCTGCCGGAGGTGAAACCTTCCAGCTGCATTTACGGCGAGGCGGACCCGGGCTTTTTCGGTGGGCCGATTCCTATCGGCGGTGCGGCGGGAGACCAGCAGGCGGCGTTGTTCGGTCAGACCTGTTTTAAGCCGGGCGAGGCGAAGAATACTTACGGGACGGGATGTTTCCTGCTGATGAATACGGGGGAAAAGCCGGTCTTTTCCCGCAACGGTCTGGTGACGACCATCGCCTGGGGGCTGGACGGCAAGGTCACGTATGCGCTGGAAGGTTCCATCTTCGTGGCGGGGGCGGCCATCCAG
>OFGX01001737.1_pt1 | contig 12437 bp, 11 predicted proteins | sample 1521831 | NCBI WGS metagenome assembly OFGX01 (sample SAMEA3504080, study PRJEB24116) | mouse gut metagenome | biome: mouse gut; feature: mouse-associated habitat; material: faeces | place: Denmark | collected 2011
TTCATCCTATCATGGCGGCATTGAGCGTCACTTTTTTCAGGAAGTTCACATTATATTCGTATTTTGTCAACACAATGCACGAAAAATATCTGTCCTGTCTGCAAATTACCCCAATGCCATGCCCTGGCAGCGTCAGGGTATCCTCAAGGCAGCCTGTCTGACCAGAGCATCCTGACCAGCAGGTACCATTCTTCCCCAGAGCCGAAATTTCCATTGCCGGAATGACGAGAGGAGATTGGACAAGGCTGTGAGGATGGCATAAAATGCCTCTCTTTCCAGGGCGGAAGTATCCACCACTATTTTCTCATATTCCTTTCATTTGATGACCTGGTTGCTCCCTATGGGGACCGTGACCAACAGCAGCAGAACAATCAGGACTGGCGTACATTCTACAAGATACAGCAGATATGTCCCGTTCTCGATGCCGTCCCGGGCCTGCTGTATTTCGTTTAAAGTGTCCTCTTTTTCAAAGGCGATGGCTTCTGTCCGTTTCACCCGGTTCTGCAGCGCGTCGCTGAGTTTTCTGGTCATCAGGTAACTGGAATCCTCAGCGACCATATTGGATGCGGACATACATACTTCGCTCATCAGAAGGTATACGCCAAACAATAAGACGCCCCTTGCCACATGGCCGAAGTCCGCCGTTGAAAGCAGCACATCTTTGCCGTTTTTTTACATACAAAGACCGGAAAATATCCATTTTCCGGTCTTTGTATGTGGCGCTTATGCTGGACTTTATTGACTTGCTTTTTTGCGGCAAATAAAGATTGATGCAGCAATCGCAAAGATAATAATAAATGAACTGACGGTATACGGAATCAATGTAGTATCGTTAGCGTTCGCACCAGTTCCATCTGCAAATGTGCCATTTAACTGCTGCATTTTGTTAATCTCCTTCACAATCTCGCTAGCACTAATAGTACTTTCTGCGTTTGTGAGCGAACGATATGTTTCTGCATCCTGTCCAACAACCAAAAGAGCCTGTTCCTGCGTATAAGGGTTATCAATATAATATAAAGTTTGGTTTGTGCTTGCGGGGAGCGCTCCCATTTTTTCCAACATATTGTACCCTCTATAGAAAGTTCCCACAACCCACTTATTTTCGTAAAACTCCAATGTAGCGGTACCCAGCACTTCGCCATTTTTTGAATAAACTACAGTGTTATAAGTGTTTGTAAATTCAAGCATGTTTAACAAGGTATTGTCAGACGAATCTCCTGTCGGGATATAAACGGGAACTAAATGCTGCAAATCCAAAGATACTTCCTCGTCAAAAAACTGATCTATTTGCTCATCGTTTAGGTTTTGGACGATGGATGTGTAAGCTGCTTTGGATGCAAATAAATTTTCCTGAGAAATTTCGCTTTCACCCAATTCAGAAGCGAAAACTGTGAATGTGCCACACAACAGTAATATCATTGCTGCGAATAGAGACAATATTTTTTCCATATTCTGCATCTCCTTTCAATAATTGTTTGAGAGTTCGCTTCAGACTTATTTCTGCGCTCCCGTCATATCGAGTGGTTTTGTATGGCCCAGTCCGCTGCAAGTCCAGTTACTGGTTCAATACGTCTCTTTCAGCAGCAGCTCCACCCTGTTCTGGATGACCGCCGTCACATCCTCCAGGCTTTTGTCTCCGTTGCAATAGATGTCTGCCTCTTTTCCATCCCCTCTTAAATCCCGGCAATCTTTCCGTCACTTATTTTTATGATACGGCTGCACCGCTCAGCTACTTTCAGATCATGGGTCACGATTACGATGGTTTTCCCGGTCTGATGGATCTGCTCCAACAGTTTCAGTACCTGATTGCCTGTCTCCACATCCAACGCCCCGGTGGGCTCATCTGCAAGTATCAGTTCCGAATCGTTCACCAGGGCCCGGGCAATGGCCACCCTCTGCTTCTGGCCGCCGGAAAGCTGCATAGGCCGTTTATGGATATGCTGCTCCATCCCCAGGGACATCAATACCTCTCTGCTCCGTTCCGTCGCTATTCTGCCTGGAATCTTCTTTTTCTCATGCAGATTGTAGAACTGGAGGCTCAATCTCACATTGTCCAGAGCGGAAAGCTCATGAATCAAGTGAAAGCTCTGGAAAACAAAGCCGATATTCCGGTTCCTGCAGAATGCCCTCTCTTTTTCGCTCATCTGGCCAGTATCCTGGCCCATGAGTTCGTAAGAACCGGAAGACGGCCTGTCCAACAGCCCCGCTATGTTGAGGAGCGTGGATTTCCCGGAACCGGAAGCTCCAATAACTGCCACCATCTCTCCCCGGTGAATCTGGAGGGACATGTCCTTTAGCACATGCTGTCTCCCCTCCCCTTCTCCATAGTATTTGTCAATATTTTTGAGTTCGATACAGATCATCACTTCCCCCTTTTATCATATCAACCGGCTCCATCTTCCTCAGCTTGATGAACGGCATTCCCGCGCACAGCACGACACAGACCAGCATGACTGCCGATGCGGCCAAAATCGTCCTCCAGTTTACAGAGACAGATGTGCTCTTCAAAAGAAGCCCCCAAAACAATATACATCCGCCAGATGCGATAAGGAACGAGCTGCAGTAAAGCATCAGTATTTCCCCCTGCATCAGGATGACCATATCCTTTTTTGTCATTCCCACAGCATAATAAATGCCAAATTCATGGTATCTCACCGTGGTTTCCGCCAGTATGGCCCCGATACATCCAAGCAGCGACAGGAGCAGCAGGATGCCTGCAAAAGTCAATGCTCCTATAACAGGCACTTTCTGTACTTCATAATAAGAATCCACTTCATACTGAAGCGTATAGACCTGCACATCCATCTGATTTTCTTCATATATGTTCCTTATCTGTTCCAGTTTCGTCTCTTTCTCTGTCCTGGTCCCTGACAGTCGAAGCAATATATTCATAGAATAGGTAATGCCTTCCTGAAAATCCATAAACTGGGGGGCCAGGATAAAATCTTTGTTCCTTGATATATTCTCACTCAACCTGGTTGCCCCGCCGAGCCAAAAACGCTGGGACGGTTCCAGCACCCCTGCCACCTCCACCTGGATCTCCTCATATTCATAAGTTTCTCCGTTTACATAAAAAAGGGAATACCGCTCCCCCATCTGATATTGCCCGCTCAGGGAAGCGCTGACCACAATCGGGACGATGCCGGAAGCCCTGTCATAATCCTTCAAAGGAGCCTCTGTACCTTTCTGCAGGCACAATCCTGTCATGGCAAGGCAGCCCATATCCAGCTCGTACAGGCGGAACCCTTGCCGGCCAATTTCATCAGAGTCATATACACTCAGGGATTCAAACAGCCCCAGCTCATCTGCCAGGCCGCTTTCCTGTACCTGTGAAAAGACACTGCGGTACTCTGACAATGCAGCCGCCGGATTATCCGAAAAAACAAACTCCCCCACAGAAATATGAACCGTCTCTAATGGGGCAAGGCTTTCCACATTCCTCTTATATTGAAGGACGTTCTCGACACACCCAATCCCTACCAGCAATGCGGCAAAACCGATCGTAAACTGTACCACCATCAGTATATTGTTCAGTCTCCGGCTCTTCATTGACTGTAAGATTATTTTTATCATGATATCCCCTCACTGGTCGGAAACTGTACTGACCGGTTCAAAATGCATGACTGTCTTGGCCGGGATCACTGCTGCCGCCATTCCGAAGGACAGCGATATTCCCATGGCAAATACCAGATTCTCCCACGTCACACAAAATGTGAGAAGCCTCCCGCCAAAAGAGTCCCTGAGCAGCTGCATGGAAAGATGCTGGACAATGACAGCGGCAAGGCAGCCAATGCAGGACATTGCCAGCACTTCCAGGACGACAGCCCGGACAACCGCGCCGTTATCTGCCCCAAGCGCCTTCATGATTCCAATCTCCCGTTTTCTTTCCAGCAGCCAGTACAGCATCAGGTGGATGATATTGATCACAGCAGTGGAAAAAACAAGGACCGTAGATACTGTAGTCAATATCAGGGTGTTCCTGATCGCACTGGTGTCCACATCATCCACCGGCCTGTAATTCATCTGTATCCCTTCCTCAGCCGCCCCGTCTATGTACCGCTCTATCTGTTCCAGAAGTTCCTTTTTTCCGTCCTCCAAATGTACCGTGAGGGCAGTGCCTTCCTCCCAATCCTCGAAACAGCCGGGATATAGTTCCAGATATTCTGCCCAGGGCATATAAACCGCGTATTCCCAGGAAGTTTCTCTTGCCTGACGGCCGCAGATACCAATCACACGGAAACCTGCTCCTCCGATATCCACCATATCCTCCAGGCCTATCTGGTATCTCTCTGCAAGCTGTTTTCCCAGGACGATTACTTTTTCCGAATGTTCCATCTCATCCACGGAAAAATATCTTCCCTCCAGCAATGGCACATGCCAGTGAGGTTTCCGGTGGAAAAGCACCGGGACGACAGGACTACTTTCCCCAAAACTTTCCAGCTGCCGACTGTCCATGCTCATAAGCTGCACTTCTCCATAACTGCCCAATGCTTCAATGAGCTCTTCCACATCCTTTTGCTTCCACATGTTGTTATTGGATAAAAAGATATCCAGCTGTCTCTCCGGATTCCCTCCCATCCGGTCATCCGCATACGCAAAAGACTCTCTGCATGCACTGATTCCCAGTGATATCACAAGACTTCCGACCATGAATCCGATGATAATAAAAAGAACTGTTATTTTTCTGTTTTTCCACTGGCGGCAAATATACTTATACACGCTTATCTCACCTCCACGGTATAGCGTTTCGCTGAAATGATTTTTTTCGGTATATCAACACTTTCCATATTCGGAGAAGGAATACAGAATAACTCCAGTTCATATATGCCCACAGGCATATTGTTATCAATTGTTATTTGGGCATTTGCAGACATATTTCTATCAATTTCAACTTCTATGTATGAATTCCCATCAATATTAACCTGTTTTGAATCCAAAACAGCCCAGAAAATATATTGTTCTGCATTCATTCCCCAAATATTCAAACTCATGTGAATGTCTTCGTTCTCATGAACGCGAATCAAGGGATCATCTTTATTATCCGGACGATTTAACTCAATTCCGATATCATGCTCCGTATCTTCTAAAGGACGTATAATTATATTTTGGAACTGCCTTGTCTGTTTATTTGGTTCACTTTTTCCATCCACATTGGTAATATAAAAGGTAAAATTAAGTGTATTAGAATCTCTTACTAGGTTATTTTCGTAACTTAGCTGATCAATATCCTGCCTAATATTAATAATCATATTATTACGATATTCAGTAAATAAATCCTTATCTAAAGTAATCGTTGTTTCTTTAGAGTTTTCCTTTACATAGACCTTTGTGCTGAATAATTTTTCTTCAGTTCCACCAATATAAAAAGACTGTTGTTCATAATTAATTAAAACGGAAAGTTCAAAACCTATATCTCTATCTTCATGACTTCCTAATCTAATTTTTAATTCAAAATTTCCTTTTTCATCTTTACAATCATCATAACTCATTTCATATCCTTCTATCAAGCCATTTTTATTATAAAAAGAAACTTCTGAAGAAAGTACATAGATTTTTTTCACACCAAATAAATAGTAATACCCTGCTTTTAAGAAAGACAAAATAAGTACAGTCACAATCCCTGATACTATAAATGCTTTAAATTTTCTCATTTTCCCTTTATTATTTTATTATCTTTAATATAAGACTATCCTGACATCATTTTAAATTAAAAAATTTCGCTAATTTAAAACAAAGAAATAGTGATAATACCTACTTGCCGACAGCGCCACCAAGTGCTTTCACTACTATTTTATTACCTGGATGCAAAACTTCAAAAGGACTGGTTATAATTTATCATATTTTGCCAAATACGAACATGCCAAAACTGGAAAATGGATATTTTCCAATTTTGGCATGTAAGACTGTACTACAATTAAATATAATTACATTATAAACCATAAAGAAAGCGAGGATGATTAAAATGAAAAAACTTATCAACTTCCTGAAAAAAAGCATGTTAATCGCTCTGTTATGCCTTGTCGTCAACACCAGCATTACTGCAATACCCAGCACTGGCCTTACTGTGATGCCCATTCCGAATCCCTGTTCCACCTGCGGCAACCCCACTCCCGCACCATCTACAGAAAATCCTATAGAGAATCATGACTACAGCTGAGACCAGCTGCCAAAATTCTCAATATAGTAGTTTATAATGATATCCATAATACGGGCATCTCCCCTTGCGGCGGCTATGTAATATGCCCGCCGCAAATATCCTTTCGCATCTTCCAGGCGGCTTTCCTCCCATCCGCCCAGTCTCACCATCCAGATATAATTATATGCCTTTGAAACTAACAATGGCGCAATCATATGCCCATTCTCTATTTCTTTGGACTTTTGGATGCAATCCTCAATTAGCTGGAGAGCATCTTCCAGGTACCCCTCCTTATCATACACATGATACAAGGCATCCTGCACAGTAATCTCCATGGTAAGTCTGTCAGGCTTCAGCATATATTCCGCTTTCAAGCATCGCAGTATGGCATTGTAAGTCTGCTTTCCTTTCTCATATTGTTCTAAATACATGTACGCATTTCCTAAACTCAGCAATCCCAGCAGCTCTTCTTTGACAAACGGGAACACCTTATCCGTCCCATACACATACTTCTCATAGTCTGGCACTGTCATCCGCAGCGCCTGATCGACCCGCCTCTCAAACTCCTCCGCTCCGATTCTTTTATGCCGGTACTCCGCCACCGCCTCCGCCCGTGCCAGGTACTGCCTGGTCAGCAGGTTGTCATCCGCGTTCTCCTGCATCCTTCGAAGGTACTGCTCCGCCGCCGCATAGTCATACCGCTTGAAGGCCCGCTCCATGTTCTCGCGGTCTTCCAGCAGCCTGCCGTCCCTATCTACACACACCGCGTAAATCGGCTCTGTCGTCCGTCCCATCCGGCCCATCAGCTTCCGGAAGTTCGCTTTCTTCAGTTCCTGCCTTCCATTCTCGCTCCGTGACAGGACCTTTACGTCACAGATGCCTTCGCACAGTTCTTCCTGGGTCATGCCCAGGGCAAGCCTTGTCAGCTTCACCACTTTATTCATAAGGTAATATGCCAATGTAATTCCTCCCTACAATATCGCTTGATTTCCGCCAGTTCCTTCTCCATCTCCATAGCCTCGCAGACGGCATACGCCATCAGGCACTCCTCCCTGCATAGCTTTGTCCAGTCATCGCTGCCGTCCCATCCCATTTTCATCCGCCCGATCAGCCGTGCTTTGATGAAATGCAGCTCTGCCAGCCTGCGGATACCGTTCGCCCCGGCAAAGGCTTCCAATGCTTTCTCCAGGCAGAAGCGCAGCCTGTCATCCTTGCCGGACTGCTCCAGCAGCCGCATCAATTCCAGCCATATATCCCCCCTTATCTCCTCCTGATGGTCATTCTGGTAATAAACTCCCATATACTCCGTCATATCCCACAGTGCGCTCTCTGCCCTGGAGTCCTCTTTCCATGCATCCAGCGGATGGACCATTTTCTCCGGCCTGTCCGGATCCGGCAGGCACAGATCCTCCTGTCTGTACCGGATCAATGTCAATAGCAGATCCATCTCCATCGGGGTATAAAGGTTCTTCTTCTCATGGGGCATTTCGCCGTCCTTCTTGGTCAGCACCAGCGCCTGCCAGGCAAGGCTGCATGCTTTAGCCCTGTCTGCGCTTTTCCCTCCCCTCTCGGCAAGCTTCATCTCATGATACAGGCAGAACTGCTCATGCAGCTTACTGTCCTTCGGCATCATCATCCGGTATTCCTGGAGCATTTTGTCCACAGATGGATAGTCCTGCTCATACATGGCCAATTTCATCTCGAGCCGCTTCTCCCATAATTCTCCATCCTTCTGTCGAAGCAGGCTCTCGAATCCATAGTCCTTTTTCCCCATCCTTGCCAGCAATGTCTCTACGACCAGGTAGTCCAGGTTCCTCTCCTCTGTCTCCACCCTGGTAAAGGTCGCGCCGGAGCATATGCCCCTATAGATTGCCTTCTTCTCCACCTCATGCATTTGCTGGTAGTTCTCTACCATTTTTCCAAATCTGTTCTTCTCCAATCTCTCATCCCCTTTATCTTCATTGTGACCCGACTCACGAGCGAATGAGGCTGGGGACATGGCAGAGAATTTCCGGCCGCAAAGGAAATCGCCCATGCCAACTACTCTTCCGTCATCTCCACCATATAGCACCCGTCCTCCCGGCGCCTGATGGTCAGGGGCTGCAGGCCGTATTCCGTGACCTTGTACCCTTCCGCCGTCAGGGACACGGTGAAGCTGGCCATGCCGCCTTTCACGCAGGACTCCTCCCTCTGGGCGCTGATATAATTTCCTATCGAATAATAGACCAGCATCTCCCGTCCGTCCTGTCCGGTGAGGACCTCATAGGGCTGCAGCACATGGGGATGGGTCCCCACCACCACGTCCACGCCGCTTTCCAGGAACACCTGCGCCCATTCCCGCTGGAAGTCATCCACCTGTTCTGAGCCCTCCGTGCCCCAGTGGGCGAAGACAATCACGAAGTCGGAATCCGCCTTTGCCGCCGCCACATCCTCCCTGACCCTGTCCGCATCCTTCAGCAGATGCACCATATGGGGGTGCTCCGCCGGAACCGGAATCCCATTGGTGCCGTAGGTATAGTTCAGCAGCGCGAAGCGGACATTGTTCCTGGTAATCGTCTCATAGGGACGCTGCTCCTCTTCCTCCGCCGGCTGTATCCCCAGGCACAGCACGTTCCGGGAGGTGAAGAAATCCCTGGTGAAGCCCACGCCCTCCGCCCCTCTGTCCAGCGCGTGGTTGGTGGCGCAGGTCACCACATCGAAGCCCGCGTCCACGATTGCCTGCCCCACCTGGGCCGGGGTGCCGAACCTGGGATAGTCGCCGTACCCGGCCGGATCGTCCGTCAGCGGCGTCTCCTGGTTAATCACAGCCACGCTGCTTTCCTCTATGGTATCCCGTATGTTCTGAAACAGGAAATCGAATCCTCCATCCTCCCGCAGGCCATACCGGTAAATGGGCTCGTGGATCAGATTGTCCCCGAAGACCACGAAGCTTACGTCCGTCTTTTCCTTGGAGAACCCCCAGGAATCCCACTTCCAGCAGCTCACCTCCCCCACCGGATCCGTCAATAGCAGGCGGCTCCAGAATCCCTCCTTCCCGTTGGAGCAAAAAGCCGCCACGTCCACCCCGATATAGGAGGACATCCACTTGGGGCGTATCTCCTCTCCGGCGTATTCATAGACAAAGAGATGCTGGGACCATTTCCGCTCGTCCTTCTCTATCCAAAAGGGCCTGTGGACCCCGTACCTGCCTATCTTCCAGCACAGCAGTATCAGCTCATCCTCCCCGTCATTGTCGATGTCACAGGACAGCACATCCTGCACCTTCGCGCCCTCCGGGGAAGTCCAAATCTGCGTCCCGCCATATTCCACATGGACGGATTCCCGGTTCAGCGTTATTTCATATTCGCCTGACCGGTCATGAATCACTCTGTCCTGCCACTTGACCCACCGGGGCAGGAAAGCCCCCTGGCTCCACAGAAGATACAAAAGGGCGCCGGCTAGCCCGCCTGCCGCCAGCGCCCCTATCGTAAGAGCCGCGCCCTTCCAGAGGCTTTTGCCCCCCAGGGCTTTCCTGTCTCCCGGTGTCATCCTACCATTCATAGACATACCGGTAGCTTCTGGTCCACTCAGGCTGCTTTACCGGCTTGTCATAATTATAATTGCCGTCCTCGTCCGCCTGCAGCCCCATCATCACGCGCCACCTGGAATCCGTCAGCCTGTCGTCCATGGGCCAGGGGAACTGATAGAAGGTGTACACGCTGCCCCTTGCGATCCGCAGGCTGCCCTCCACGTTCACCACTACCATGATGGTGGACGGATTGCCTGTGGCCACTTCCAGCACCTGGCCGTTAGGATCCGTGGCGATATCCGCCACCACCGCCGCGGGGTATTCCTGGCTGCTGATGGGCACACTGCTGTCGATGCGCCCTCCGCTGCTCTCGTCCCGCAGAGCCTGACGCCAGAGATGCTCGATGCTGCCGCCGTAGCCCTTGATGAATTCGTGCTCCTCCTCGGTCAGGGCCTCCTCCCGCAGCTCTTTCTTGGAAATCGTCAGCAGCTGATTCGCAATCTGGGCCAGGCGGTTCATGTTCTCCTCATCGGCGGCATCCAGCATGCCGTATCTCTTCAGCCCCTGGATGGTCAGGCTGGCCAGGTTCCCGAACCGGGAGTACACCAGAGGTTCCGGCTCCACATAGCCCCTGAAGTCGTTCTCCTCGTAGCCGCCGCCCATCTCCGCCATCACCTGTTTGGAGTAAAGAATGGTGTCATGTTTCAGCTCGGTGAAGCTGCCCGCAAAGCACTCCAGGCTCTTCTTCAGCCACTCCTCGCTCTGCATGAACATAGGGTACCCCTCGCCCTTGGCTTCCAGCAGGGGCCTGAGCGTGTTCAGCCAGCTGGCGTACAGGCTTGCCGACCAGAGGGCATTGTTCTCCTCTTTCCTCAGCACGGCCCGCAAGCGCTCCATATTCCCCAGATATCCCGCATAATCCGTGGCCCCATTGGCCTGTAAAATGCTCAGAGCCACATCGCTGCCCAGAGCCGCGGGCACGTCCAGGGCATCCGGCAGCATGCGGTTGGCCCCGGCGCTGTTGGCCTGGATATTGCTGTAGATCAGCTTCTGCATGATGGCCGCGTCGATGGTGAACCGCTGGCCCATGAAACGGAAGCCCGGAATCACATTTTCCTCACCGTCCTCGATAGGGACGGAATTGATCTGGGGCGCGGAAATCACTTTCGTCAGCGCGTGATAATAGCTGAAGGCTTCCTGATTCCCCGGCAGATCTGCTGTGCCGGCGCCCTCCCCATAGGCTTCCCGGATGATCGGCGCGTACTCGCAGACGCCGGAATCATCGCTGGCCCCGGCGAAAAAGGAGGTGACCGCATAGACCGATTCCCAGAGCTGATAGCTTTCTGCATCATCGGAAAGCGCCTTTGCCATCAGAAGGGCGCTTCTGTCCAAATCCTCCTTCTCCTGCAGAAAATGTATCCTACCATACCACATCATGGCCTTAAAATACTGTTCCAGCCTGGGATCGCCCTCATAATATCCTCTGGGCACATACTGGGTGTAATCCTCATACTCCCCGGTCACGGCGGACTCCACGATGCCCTCCGCCCTGCTGATCTTTTCCAGCTCCTGGCTGACCACATCCGCCACATAGTCATTTACTACAGTCCCGTCATCCAAAAGCTTGGAGCCTATGGTAAAGAACGCCACATTTCGCGCGGCGGCGCTCTCCCATTCCGTGTCTTTCAGCTGGTCATACTGAGCGATGCTGTCGGTCAGCATCCTGCTGCCAAGCTGCGACACCCGGTCCACCATGTAAGTCCGCTCCACATTCTTCAGCAGGTAGGCAAAATACAGATGGTAGGTGTGCATCAGGGAATCCACCGTCACGAAGTTGGGAATCATGGAATACCGGTTGGTCTCATAGATCTCATAGAATTCGCTCCCGGCCCCATCGGACACCACGAAGCCGTTCTGAGCCAGCTTCGCCCCTATCTCATCCCGCAGGTAGAATTGATCCGCGTTGTCGATATTGCTGAAGTCCTGCTCTATGGTATATGGTTTCACCGAGGGCACTACCATGCTCACTGGCTCCGTGGCCGACAGATTGATCAGCCTGGGTCTCTCGTCCAGCACCAGCTGGCCCGCTGTCCCCACGGGATTGGCGCTGTCTGCCGACGAGCCGGAATCTGTAGCCTCGTCTCCGCTCTGGGACAGCTGCACCTCTTCTATTCCCTGTGCCTGCTGGCTGCCGTCCGCCGGATCCGCCCCACAGGCCCCCAGCAGGCTCACAATCAGCAGGCCCGCGATTGCCGCTTTTCCTCTAAACATTTTCATAATGTAACCTCCTGTTCCAGTTCCGCAGTTATTCTCATAATCGTAGAAACCTACCCCCGTCCCACGGGCAAAAGCTTCCTGTCCATGACGGCACATTTCATAGCCCCTAATCTGTCACAAACGAAAAAAATCCATCTGTGCGGTCGCAACCGCACAGGAAGAAAAATTCACCATCCTAAATGTATAACAAAAACTATCAGCTATATTCTTGCTTTGGGTCATCTTGGTATACACAAGGCCGCCGGAATCTACCAATCTGTTCAGACCATTGATATAGCCGCCGGCCTTCCGTTTATCTGCGGATGACTGCCGTTCCATATTTGGGCAAGTCCAGCGTATCTGTGATTTCCGCACCGGTGATGAGGTCTTTGCCGGTCACGCCGGTGATGGACACAGGCGCTTCCGTCCAGTTCATGTAGAACTCATACCTTCCCTCCCCGCCGCTCCGCCAGCTTCCTGTCCATGACGGCCACCTTTTCCCGGTATATGGGGGAGCTCATGCAGTGGTTGTGGCGG
>OFGX01001738.1_pt1 | contig 12428 bp, 4 predicted proteins | sample 1521831 | NCBI WGS metagenome assembly OFGX01 (sample SAMEA3504080, study PRJEB24116) | mouse gut metagenome | biome: mouse gut; feature: mouse-associated habitat; material: faeces | place: Denmark | collected 2011
GTATTTTGAAGAGTATCAAACCAATAATAAAACTAGCGTGAGTACTGATAAATAGAGGTTTTTTATACTTATGAAAATTTATGATAAGATATAGAAAATCTTAACATTCTTTTATCTTAAAAAAGAAAACTTCTTATTAAGAGAGTAAATAATAATAGGAGGTTTTTTATATGTATAAATATCCAATATATAAACAAGATAATAATTATAGTTGTGGTGCATATTGTATTAAAATGATTTTAAAATATCATCATCTTGATATAAAAATTAAAGAAATTAAAGAAAGGTGTCGCTTAACGAGTGAAGGTATAAGTGTTTATGGTTTAGTTCGCTGTTTACAATCATATCATTTTGATGTTAAAGCTTATCAATGTGATTTTAATATTTTATTAGATGAAGCAAGATTACCATGTATAATTCATGTTGTTAGAGATAATATGACACATTTTGTAGTGTTGTATCAAATAACTAAAAAATATTTAATTATCGGTGATCCTGCAAAGGGCTTAACTAAACTTAGTTATGAAGAAGTGGAAAGTGTTTTTAGCGGTGTTTGTGTTTGTATTAATCATGTGGGAAGATATATGGTTAAAAAAGAACAAAAAGAGATAAGTTTTAGAGAATTTATAATTCAGCATTTAAAGTCCAATTACCGATATATTGTAAAACTTTTATCTAAAGCTTTGTTTATATCCATGTGTAGTATTATTAGTTCTTTTTATTTTCAAATCCTAATTAATACGATTGATGAAGTAAATTATTATTTTATAATAGGTTTTAATGCAGTTTTTATTTTTATTGCAGGGGTTAGGGTACTTTTAAATTATCAACGTAAAAATTTAGAGATTGAGATTCAAAAAAAATTGAACTATGAATATGTAAATAAAACAGTTATTCATATGTTGTATTTACCATTTAAATATTTTAATTGTAATCAAGAAGGAGTGTTATTAACTAAAGTACAAAATTTGTATTCTTTGAGTAATTTTTTTATTCATTTTTATCTTGTTGTATTTATGGATTTAATTTTAATGTTAGGAATAATTATGGCTCTATTAATATTTTCATTTCAGATAGGGTTAAGTGTAATTGTTATTTTAAGTATAATTGCTTTAGTAGTATTAAATGGGATGAAGAAATTAAATGAGTTAAATAAAAAAATTATTAGTAGTCAAGAAGAAATGAATCAGGGATATTTAGAGTATTTAAAGAATTTTTATAATAGTCATCAGTTTTTTTTAAAACAGTTTACAAAGGAAAAAATAAACTTTTTATTTGATGAGTATAATTTAAATGTTTACTGGCGTGATAAAAACTTAAATAGTTTAAATGTTGTTAGTGAAATATTAATTCAAGGGTTATCCTTTTTGGTGGTCTTGGTTGCTTGTTATTATTATAAACAAGGAAAAATCAATGTTGGTGATATTGTGTTTTTTTATATGTTAACAACATATTTAATTGAACCTTTATTTAATTTTATTGCTTTAAAATAAGAAAATATACATAATTTCAATTTATCTGAATTTGTTAACATCTAAAAACATATTTTGAGTAAACAGACTTACATCACATTCTTCTTTTTATTTTGTACCCCAACTCCTCCAGCTGATGCCCACTCAAAACCTATCAAACCTTTCATTTTTATCATGTTCCTTAATATTTATAAAATATTTAACAATAAAAATGAATATTAAAAAAGTTGTTTGATATAAAACAACAATCAATTGAATAGTCTTATTGATATGTTTGTCTGCAGCAATACTGAAAATACATTTCTCTCATAAATTTTAAATAACTCCAAATATATTAACTGTATGATATATTAAAATAATATATCACTATTAGTTTTTTTGGTGAACATAAATAGTCTTTTGGTTTGTTTGTTGTTTGTTTGTTTTGTTTTTAGGAGATCTTAAAATTCTTGACTTACAGATTATGCTAACAGGACCCTGAAGTTGTCTTGTGTGAGGATAGTCCAGTGACTGGCAAATACAGAAGTGGATGCTCACAATCATCTATTGGATGGAACACAGGACCCCCAATGGAGGAGCTAGAGAAAGTACCCTAGGAACTGAGGTGGTTTGAAACCCTAAATAAGAACAACAATATTAACTAACCAGTACCTCCAGAGCTCATGTCTCTAGTTGAATGTGTAGCAGGGGATGGCCTGGTAGGCCATGTGTGGGGGGAGAGGCCTATGGTTTTGTGAAGGTTATATGCCTCAGCTCAAGGTACTACTAGGGCCTGGAGGTGGGAATAGGTATTTTGGGGATCAAGGAGGGGGGAGAGGGGAGGCGGGAGGGGACTTTTGGAATGTAAATGAAGAAAGTATCTAATAAATATAAAATTAATATAAAATCTTGGCTTACTGTGATACAAAAAAAAAAAAAGAAAAAAAGAAGAACAGTTTATGGACACTGGATTTCATTGTAATAAGGCTGTACTTGAATGTCCCTCACATCACCAAAGTATTTTACCTCCATAGTAGCTAAGGGAAGAGTTGACATATCTGCTGCAGCAAGGAATGAACTGTAGGCATTATTTTTGGATACTAATTTCCTGCTATGTACAAAGCTATTTGATTTGAGTGATTGTTGTCATTCTCAGGCCACAGGTAACAGGGTACATTCACTTAAGGAATGGGTGTTTATTAAGATGGTCTATCCATGAAGTCATTGATCAACTGTTTCAATGAAGAATTGTTCTGCTTGGAGAGTGTCACAGAAGTTAGTTGATGATAGAATTCAGTTTTATTGGATGTGATGTTTTTTCAAAAGCATTCACCTTAGAATAATAGTAACTTATAAAGTCCTCTTCAGAATTTATACAATAATAATAAATATCAAGCAAAGCCTTTAGTCTCACTCTTTGCTGTTCTCTTATAAGCCACCTCCCAAATTAATTGTCTACATTTATTTTGGTTTATAAAGAGTTTTGAAAAATTTAAGCTGTTCTGAAAACCATAGTATAGTGTAAAAATATCAAATAAACAATCCTACTAATACAGAGGCTGAGATAGGGGAAGCATGTTTTCAAGACCATTATGTGGCACACAGCAATACAGTGTTATGTACAAACAAGAAGAAAGACTATATGGATTATACAATATTGGACTTATTAATCCTATTTACCAAATTAGGAACAACATAATGAAAAACGGACAATTTCTAATTCCTCATATTTTTGAATTTCATTCAATTAGGTTATGATGGTAATATTAATTTTCATATTAATAGATATTAAGGTAAAGTGATTGTTACTTTCTATTAGTTTTATTCTTAGAGGTGGAAGCATGTTTTTGTGGATTTGTTGTAAGATTACTTTCTTGTTTCTTCTATGGTGTAGTTTCACTCCTTGTGTTGTTGTATTCCACCTATTATTCTTTGTAGGGCTGGATTTAAGGAAAGATTATGTGTAAAATTGGCTTTGTCGTGGAATATATTGTTTTCTCCGTCTATGGTGATTGAGAGTTTTGTTAGGTATAGGAGCCTAGGCTAGCATTCATGTTCTCTAGAGGTGGAATAGATGCTGGTATTAATATCTTTTTATGAAAATACATCCATGAGTTGAGAGAGGAGGACTTCCACTGGCCTTTGTACCCTAGTGCCATGTTCTAGGTGCTGCTAGTGAATGGGGAACTAAGTGACACCCCAGTGACAACAGAAACCACCTCTTTCAGAATCCAACCTAAGAATGTCAGGCAGAGTTTATTTTGGCTGACTCATGGTAACCAGATCTTATATAGAGAGGGTGGGACTCATGTATCACTTCAGAAAATGCTTTTAAGCTTAGTCTTATATATTTTACAGAGAAGGAAAAGAGAGAAATAACTTCATGAAGGATAACACCCAAGAAAGCAAATGATCAAGGCAGCTTTATAGCAACACACAAATCTGCCCAACACTAGTGTTTACTAGTGGTTTGTTGGTGTTAAATAGCCATGGAGGCTACTGGACCATAGAGGGGCTGGAGAAAGTCAGATTGCTTTTTGTTATTGTTTTATTTTATTTTAACATTTCCCTTTTGAATTCAGGCAGTCTCATTTTAGATTTTTCCTGCTGCTAAGACCACTAGTGTTCTCTGGTACATTCAACCTTACTGATCTCCAGGCGACTAGACTTGTCAGGATCAGAGTGGAAACTGGATATTTTACAACCAATTATCTGGTCCACTTGCCTACCTCTGGTTATCCCAGTTTCTCCACCTAAATTCGTTACTGATAATTTCCTCAGTATGCAGCCTGCCATGATTCACAGACAGGTACAACAACTGCTTCTGCCTCAGTATTAAATTCAAGTCCTTTCTCTTCTTCAGGAATGTTAATATTTGACGATATACAAATTTATTTATCTGAGGTAGAATGGGCTATGCTAACCCATGGAAGAAGACACTCTACAGTGTTGTAATGCTGGCCATCTACAAGCTAACCACCTGACTAGTTTAACTGGTTAACTATAACTCCTTTCCTTTGTGTATACATTGTGTAACCTGGACTGTAACAGTGAAAAATATACTCTGGGAGATATTGCCTTTTGGATTATAATTGATTTAGATTGCTTCTTCACTGTTGAATCAGGAACTGCTACAGAAAAATAAAATATTTTCTATGTTATTTTTTGTTTTGGGGTTGTTTGTTTTCTTTGTTTTTTTAACATACAATTTCTCTGCATAACCCTGGCTGTCCTCAAGATCAATCTGTACAGCAGGTTTACCACAAACTCACCTGCCTTTGTCTCCCAAGTTCTGGGTTTAAAACATGCACCACCATCATCCAGCTCAGTGTGAAAGTTCTTAATTTTAGTGAGGATCAATTATTTCTCTTAGAATGAATATTTCTTCCATGAAATCTAGAACTCTTAACTCTATTAATCATACATATACTCCAATTTTCCTAAATCTTTTATTTTGTTCTTACATTAAGTCCATGCCCTTGTGAATTATTTTACATACAGTATGAAGTTGAGATTGAGTGTGAGGCTTACTCTTTTACCTATTATGTGTCACTGCTCTCGGGTGAAACAAAACATACAGCACAAATTACATATATGCATAATGTTATAAAACTATGGTGTATATATTATATATAATTTATTTTATATGTAATATATTTTATCATTTATAATATTTTGTTATATAATATACTTTAAATGTAGTTTAAATAGACTTTAAAGTGAATTACAGGGTGTGATCCAACAATAGCTGTCTACCAACTGATATTCTAAGAACATAATAGTTATTCAGTCAATGAGGTGGATTGTCTCAGGTAGTCTCCAGTGTATTATGGAATACTGAAAATGGCCTGTATTGACAGTGAAGGAATGGGCTTCCCAATGAGGGCAAACAGGCAAAGAAAACAAACTTTCTTCTTCCACGTCTTTCATATAGGTTGCAGAACATTTATATAAGTGTGTGCCAGGTTTAAGGTGACTTTTCCCACTTGAAAGATTCAGATTCAAAATGGAGCTTGCCATTTCAAAGTATTAAGAAAAAAAATCCTTTAACGTCTTGCTCAGTCAGTTGGATTTTAATTAATTCTTGATGCAGTAAAGTTCAAACCCAAGAACACTCATCACATTGTCCAATTGGCTCCCCATCATTTATTGACATTTATAGCCTTCCTTCATTGAATTGCTTGTGTGTTTTGTTAAAAGTTACTTGGCAATTTGTATACATATGTCCAGACTGAGCTGTTTGACTTTTTGTTGTTATTATTTAACTCTTAAACAATTATAGATAAGCCCTCATATCTATTATACAATATTTTTCTACTTTATTCATTCTTGTTATTCTTTGCATTGTGAAGAAAGAGATGGCTCAATTCTTAAACAGTACATGTTAAACTTCCCGTTCTGTTTATAGCACCAAATATAGTTTAACAAAAAAACTGTCTAATGTCAGGCAGTGTGGGAACAGGTCTTCAATCCCAGCATTTGGGGGGTGGGGGCATAGGCAGGCGAATTTCTGAGTTTGAGGCCACCTTGGTCTACAGAGTGAGTTTTTGGAAAGCCAGGGGTAAACAAACAAACTTTGTCTAGAAAACAAAACAAAACAAAACAAAACAAAAGAACAAAAAAAAAACAAGAATAAAAACCTACTTGTGTCTCTAAGTCTTCTGGTCTCTTTGGATTCTGAATACATATCACACACACACACACACACACACATGCACCCTCACACACAGAAAAACACCGTTCAGATTTTAAAATACATTATCTGACTCACTAAGAAATAAAACTACATCTGTGTTCCTGTTGCCAGAAAACCTTTAATCATAATACAAATTTAGTTGAACATCAATGATTTTATACAGGAGAGAATCCTGTTTAACTGTATTGAATGTGGGAGACCATTCCTTCAAAAATGTCACCTCATTAAGCACCAGCTGACCCACATTGCTGACCATCCCTATACATGTAACCTGTGTGAGAAAATGTTTAACAGATGATCAAGGCTTCTCAGACACCAGAATGTACTTAGTCAGAAAACTCAGACAGAATGGCCAAGCTAAGGAAAATTAGCATATTGCAGGGACAGAATGTAAAGAAGGTTTAAAATCTAGAAAATTTGGGAGAGTTATGTTTCATATCATAAAAAAAGATACAATAGAATTCTACGTTGTTTCCCACTGTCTTTCATTATCTGTGTTATCCACACATTTTTTTTGTATTAGTAATAAAAGAAATGAGTATTTGTTTGACATTTGTATCCATACCTATGTTTTTGTTAGACATCTGTGTCCATAGCAATGTTTTCTTAGACACTATCCTCTGGTTTCAGGTACCATGGACTATGATTTAATTCTTCACTTTTCTCAGAAGAGATGTAAAATGCTATTAGGGCCCTTGAAGTCAGAAAGAATTAATATTCATGGCATAGATTCAGTGGCTATAATGTTGACTGTCATACAATACCAAAACAAAGATTCAGGTAAATTTATGAACAAGAACACAAGACTGTGTCTTCCTTCAGTGTTACCATGGTAGTTGTCACTTCAGTCTCTCCCTTGACATTGTCTATTTTCATGGAAGCTTGGGGAACACAAGAAGACCTGAAAGCCAACACAAACCTAAGAAACTTGTAAGCATTTGAAGTCCACTTACAGATCTCACTGTCCATACTAGTTATCCATCTCTGTGGAAGTAAAAGAGAGCAGTAAAGTGACTTTGATTATTTTGGCTTTTATTACACACACTGGAATTTTTAAATGATTGCATACCACTCCTGTGCCTAAAGGGATGTACAATTTGTGATTTCTTAATTTTAAATGAGTATAGCAGTTTTCTCTATAGAAAAGTTTGAGCATTAATTTATTGATAAGGTCAGTGCATGGGAGCTTATGTACCCTCTCCAACATGGTATGCATCTGATACTCGAGGGTCTCATCCACTAGTAGTCTGGCAGAGAAACACATGTGGCTTATACATTTGGTCCCAATTAGAAGCAGGGTAGATTGAATCCCAGGTTTATGTTGAAATAACAACTGCTTGGTCAGGAGGATACTTCTTAAGATGGCCATGTAGTCAGAGAAGTGAATCCTGGCTTGTGAGTTCATGAAAGACAAATTATATTTTGCTAGCTACTTTAAGCAACATAGTAGGTTCACACACCAAGACACACAGACACAGACACAAACACCAATACGAATTCACTGTAGGATCTCAGATAATAAAATTCTCCTTAATAATAATTGTTGAGATGAGTTTTCTCTAACACCAGAAAATAAACTGTCCTGGAGCTGATTTTTTTAAATTAGTTAATCAATCAACATCCCAAACCTAGTATTCCTTCTCTTCTCTGCTCCCTGACTTCTCCTCCACTTCTGCTACCCCAATCCACTCTTCCTCAATTTTTCTTCAGAAAAGAGATCTTCCATGATAACTTCTAGTTTTGGCTATTGTAGTTGCACATCCACTCATATTGATGATAGACAAGGCCTGGCAGAATTTCATTCCATTGGCTATGGAAATAGAGCTAAGTGGAAGACAGGCTATGTGAACAAATCTTAACAAAAATTTACCCTCATTAACCATAAACTCTTTTTTATTTCTCTTTTAATTAATTAGGTATTTTCCTCGTTTACATTTCCAATGCTATCCCAAAAGTTGCCCATACCATCCCCCCACTCCCCTACCCACCCACTCCCCCTTTTTGGCCCTGGCGTCCCCCTGTACTGGAGCATATAAAGTTTGCAAGTCCAAAGGGCCTCTCTTTCCTGTGATGGCTCACTAGGCCATCTTTTGATACATATGCAGCTAGAGACAAGAGCTCTGGGGTACTGATTAGTTCATATTGTTGTTCCACCTATAGGGTTGCAGTTCCCTTTAGCCCCTTGGGTACTTTCTCTAGCTCCTGCATTGGGGGCCGTTTGACCCATTCCAATAGGTAACTGTGAGCATCCACTTCTGTGTTTGCTAGGCCTCGGCATAGTCTCACAAGAGACAGCTATATCTGGATCCTTTCAGCAAAATCTTGCTAGTGTATGCAATGGTGTCAGCGTTTGGAAGCTGATTATGGGATGTATCCCTGGATATGGCAATCACTAGATGCTCCATCTTTTCGTCACAGCTCCAAATTTTGTCTCTGTAACTCCTTCCATGGGTGTTTTGTTAACTATATTACAAGTACAGCTTTACATTTTTCTCTTTAATATTTTTACATTTTCTACATCTTCCAAGCCTGGTGGACAAAGTGCTCTTTTAGTCAAATTGTACTAATTCATACCAATATTGTCCAGGGAAGTTTCTTGGTAAGCCCTTTAGAGCATCAGTTTCTTGCTTTCAGCTGTTCCTTCATCATGAGGAATAAAGTATAAACACAGTACATAGCCACAGTTTCTGTCATCGATGAGGACTTGGTCTGTGAAAGATACTATGCAGATTCTTAGCCTCTGAACTTGGCAATGGTTTACAGATGCTGATGTGAGCAAAATGAGGAACTAAAGGACAACTTTGTTAGGTCTCAGGTCTTCTTGTGCACACTGTTAACAGATAATAATATGGGGAATGAGATCTAGTTTTTTAGTGCAGAGTCATTTGCCCCTGGTCAATATTAAAAGTTTTAAACATTTCTTGAATATCATTTACTGAAATTGAATAAATTTTAAATTTAAATTATGTAATTATAACAAAAAGAAAAACAACAGCAATTAATAAATAATAATAATAATAATAATAATAATAATAATAATAAATACAGTGAGACTGATGAGCCTGCAGTGACAGGACTTGAGCGTCTATGATAGAATTTGAGTCAGGCATTGTGTACTCACACATTAATTATGAGGATCTTGCTTAATTTTGTGTACATAGAACTGGATTATCACATGGATCTTTTCCCCCTCTTAAATTCTGAGCATGTGAAGAAAAGTGATGTTTCTCTTTCTTATACAATTAAACAGATTCCATAAAAGCTTATCTTCTCCCACTTCTAAATAAGCATTTTCGTTTAATTTATTGCCATGTTGTATGCTTTAACTGTTTGGTAGTTGTCTGTTAATTTTTGGTTTATCTTACATATAAAGCAAGTTTGATAAAAATTTGGTACGGAATTTTATGCATTTTATAATTGTAAAAATATTATTTCCACTCAACTCAAAGTGCTCTGTGGTTATAAATTGGCCTCTCAGTTAGTAATACACAACACAAATTCAATTCCACTTAACCCTTCTGAAAATGAACTTGCATGGTATTGTCTGATTTGAAGCTAATAAATCTATTTAACTAAACCAGAGACATTTGTGTTAGGAAGGAAACTACTACTGTCTGTTGTTTAGAAAATGGAAAAGTTACTTCTACAGTAAAAGAAAGAAAGGAGGGCCTGCCTTCAGCAATTGTGGGAAGTCTGTGTTGCATGTGCATTTTTCAGTTCAGCAGCATCTAGGGCACTCAGAATACACAGAGATTTCTTCATATGTGGCGAGAAAAACCAAATCTACAGGAATCCCAGGCAAGTGCTTCAAGCGAAGTCTTAGTCGAGCGAAAGTAGATGTAAAACCTCCCTTCTGCATGGGAGGTTTGTAGGAAACAAACAAGCTCCAAATCCTATAAATGTAGTCTCTCTGAAACTTCCAGTAGGAGGTCTGCTTGTTTTTATATGATTTTATACATTTTAATGTACTTACATTATGGGTACATGTGTTTGATTAAGTACATATGTGTGTAACTGTGCACAAACCACTGCACATGTGTAGAGATTGCAGGACAGTGTGGAAGAGACAATCCTCTTCTTCTACCATGTATATTATTTCAGAGATGAAGTTCAGGTACGCGGTCTTGAGTGGCTAGTAACCTTACTTGAGTGGCTAGTGGGCCACCTCATACATTCCTTGAGCTTTAATTCTTTACATCCTCTGAAGATTGCCTGTTCATTCATCATGTCAAAACCCACAGAGACTATGAAGGTGGTCATGCTGCAAACCAGCATGAGTATAGAAAATGAAGCAACCAAAGTTTAAATGAGCCATTGATATTTCTTATCATCCTATCACTCCCATAGGTCGAAGTGGTTAAAACTCTCACCCAAGGCCTTCTAATATCAGTTGCATTGAACTAAAAGTGTCTGTAGCAGTATCTGTATGCACAGCGCCTGCAAGGTCTGAGATAGAAAGAGCCCAAGCAATGAGAGGGAAGGGCGTGCATGCCACTATCTTTATCTCAGAAGTTATTTCTAGTTTGTAGCTTGGAAAGGAAAACATTCAAATTTCCACTAGGGTATCACTGGGTATGCAAACCATGCTTAAATCTAAGTCTCTAGTTCAGCATTGCCTGGCAAATGAAAATCAAACTGGATAATAATCTTGGAGGTCCTTTATATAATAAGGTATTGGCAGGGTTCTTTAAAGAATACCTTAAGGGTCCTTTGTTTATATATTATGGTTTGCAGTTTTTTTTGTTTTTATGGGATTTCTGAGTGTTTGTGAACATATATGTCTCTGTGTCTACATGTATATTTCTTGTGCTTTTTCTTTGCCTCTTTTTCATTATGTTTGCTTTGTTCTGTTCTGGTTCATTTGTTTATTTTGTATCTTAATCTTCATTATTATTGTTATTAGTATCATTAATAGTATCATTATTATTTAGATGCCTGTTTGTATTTTAATAAAGGGAGAAAGAAAAAGTGTGAATTTGGGTGGGTCGAGAAGTGGAGAGGTTGTAGAAGGATTTGGGGGGACAGTAATCTGAATCTATTGAATGAAAAACTGTATTTTCAATGAAAAGTGTCTTCCCAGAAATTTTGATCTTACTATTAGTACAAAGGAATCAAAAACTTATTTTTTAAAGAATCATATTGTATACAGAGGAAAAAAATGAGAGCTTTTCCAACTGAGAAATGTTTCATTTTGCAAGTATGGTAAGGACCCTAGAGTTAATAATCAAGAACACAGAGCACAACACAAAGCAGAAAAAAGTACAAAGCACACACAAATATACAGGCAGGAATCAAATTAGTCAATTTATTGACCTTTTTAATGGAGCACAAATCCTCATCCATTCTCCATTCGGACAAAACAGATTTGCTGTTGTCTCCAATGACTTTGAGTAGGAATTCATCCAGTAACCTTTCTCATCTATTTCATTAGAGCTGACTCATCCCTGCTAAGATTCCAGGACAGGAAAAATAGACTCCATCATCCTCTTGGGTATGTGTGTTTCCAAGTTCCTTCATATATATTCTTCCTTATGCTTGGTGAACCCCTACATTAAATTATTTTTTCCTACTTCATAACTATAATTTCCTACTGTTATAAATCCTAACATACATACCTGACATAAAGATAGTCTTAGACAACTCCAGATGATCACATGATTAGACAACTAAAATAGATCACATCTATCCTAGTACAGTTCTGGAAGGCAGAAAGTGTAAAAATCAAGGAGCTGGCTAGTCTTACTAGTATTTCCTGGCACTGTGAATGGCAACCTATAAGTTCTAAGTCCTTGTGACACTTTCATGGGAGTTGTCTAGGACTATCTTTATGTCAGGTATTTATGTTAGGATTTATAACAGTAGGAAATTATAGTTATGAAGTAGGAAAAAAATAATTCTATGTAAGGGCTCACCAAGCATGAGGAAGAATATATATGAAGGAACTGTAGCATTAGAAAGGTTGAGAACCACTCTCTGGATGCTTGAAAACAGAAAGCATAATGGAGTCATAGGCTGGTCTTGGCATCAGTCTGATATCTGCTTCAGACTAATATCTTGCTTCCTTTTGTTTCTTGTGACCATGAGGGGAATAACCTAGATAGTATAGTCAAAGGACCAATCTGAGGACATGTTCAGAATCCATTTTGTGAAAACATGTGCTGTTGTATCATTTGGAAAGGGCTGTCTTTGGAACCAGTGCATGCACATGAGTGCTTTGGTGCTTTGCTCTTTCTTTCTTTCTTTCTTTCTTTCTTTCTTTCTTTCTTTCTTTCTTTCTTTCT
>OFGX01001739.1_pt1 | contig 12428 bp, 11 predicted proteins | sample 1521831 | NCBI WGS metagenome assembly OFGX01 (sample SAMEA3504080, study PRJEB24116) | mouse gut metagenome | biome: mouse gut; feature: mouse-associated habitat; material: faeces | place: Denmark | collected 2011
TCTTCTTGTTTCCCGATCTGTGATTAACTTTACTGAAGCAACCGTTCCATACTCTTCCATTACATGTCTCAAATCTGATTCCTTAACGTTATAGCTAAGATTTCCAATGTACAAATTCATAAAATACAAATATAAAAAATTAATAATTCAATAAGAAAGTTTTAGGAAGATCTTAATTAGAGATGGATATGCTCAAATCAATGAGAAGATACACGTAAAAAATCAAATCGTAATAAACCTCTTTATTGTTGTTGGTACAAAGGAAAGCATTATTGGGAGATAATGCACTATACTCCCTCCTTTTTCTTTTCTCAAAATATATTTCCTAAGCCGTGCTTCATCCATTTGGATATCTTCAGTCCTTCCGGCCTGGATCTGCCTCTGGCTGATACAGCTCCCATATCCTTCAATGATCAGATATTTCTGAAGCTTTATAGCATTCCGGTAAGCTTCCGGAAGCTGCTGTATCTTCTGAAAAGACGTTCCCACACCGATAAACGTCATGATATTGAATCTGCTTTCTATCTGATTCTGAAGCTCCGAAAAGTACCCCTGCACCGCTTCGCCATCCTTGTCACTGCCTGTATCATCGGCAATATATACCATGAGCAGATGATCCGGGGGAAGATGCACGATACGCAGCCTGTCCTCCTTTTTTAGTTCTACGATCACATCCGTGATCTTCTGCTCTTTTTGCCCATTCAGGTTCCATTTCAAGACTGCTGCATGATAACTGCCAACCGACGCCGGAAGCCTGAGCATTTCCGCAAATTCCTCAGATTCATCTTCTTTCGTTTTACCGTTCAGGAAATGCATCCACCGTGTCTTTTCATCAATATAGCGGATTTTCTTCTTATCCATCTCTTCAAGCTTTTGTATGGTCTCTCGAAGCTGACGCTTAAGTTCCTCTTCATTGATTGGTTTCAGAATATAATTCTCAACATCCAGACGCACCGCCTCTCTGGCATATGAGAACTCGTCATATCCGGTCAATATGATGAAGCGCACCTGATCGTCCGTTTCACGGATCTTACGAAGAAGCGCCAGCCCGTCCATCTCCGGCATACTGATATCCGTGACAACGATCTGTACCGGTTCCTTCTCCCACAATTCGAGCGCCTCGGCCCCGTCATGCGCCATATGCACCACGTCAAGCCCCAATGCCTCCCAATCTATAATATTCCGAACGCCCTGTAAGATCAATTCCTCGTCCTCTACTATCATTACCTTTAACATATCCGTACGTCTTCCCTTCCCTTATGCACAAAATACCTTTAATTTTTCCCTTCAGCCCTGAACCTTAATATTACCCGCAGCCCCCCTTCGGCTCTTGCTTCCATGTGTATCCCATACTCTTTTCCATAGACAGCCTTAAGCCTCCGGTTCACATTGGCAACGCCGATCGACGCCTGATTCTTCACGGTATCGCTCTTAAGCTCCTGATTCTTCAACGATATCTCCTCTTCCGTCATTCCTTTCCCGTTATCTTCTACGATGATCCGATAGCTCTCTTCACATCCTTCTTCTCTCTCAACGGCGATTCTCACATAATTATCCTGCTCTTTCATCCTGATCCCGTGGATAAAGTAATTCTCGATCACAGGCTGCAATACAAACTTAATGACCGGCACCTGAAGATATTCCTCCGAACATTCCACCAGGGCCTTGAACTGGTTCTGATACCGGAACTCAAAAAGCTCCATATACTTCTTACTATAATGCAATTCCTGCGCCAGTGTGATGATATCCGCCTCCTTGATCTGAGCGCGGAATGTAACTGCCAGGCTGTAGAGCATCTTCCCTACCTCCCGGTCGCCGTTGCAGATGGCTTTCATACGGATGGCTTCCAGCGTATTGTAGAGAAAATGCGGATTGATCTGGCTCTGCAGCGCCGCCATCTCCGCGTCCTTCTGTTCGATCTCTGCCAAATACCGCTTCCTGATATGCTCGTCCAGGCTCTCGCACATCTCATTAAAACACCCTGAGATCACGTCCAGCTCATCGCCGTTCTTATCTGCCGGAATACGCACCGCAAGATCTCCCTCCATTACCTTCGCCATTCCGTCAAGGATCCTGTTCAGCCTCCCGGCAAGCTTCTGCAAATGGTATCTTACAAACACCTCTCCCAAGACCAGCACACTGACCCCAAATGCCAGGATCATGACTACGATGGATGCAGGGATATCCGCCGCCTGGTTCTTATTCAAATAACTTAAGGTATGGTACTGCCCCGACTGCGACTGCTCCACATAGGAATCTAGCATATGCTCCAGTATTCCCAGTTCATCTGCATCCATTATATCATCAGCTTCATACTTCTTCGAGGAGTCATACACAACCGTTCCGGCTTCATTATACACTAAGAGTTCCGGGCGGGAATAATACTGCCGGATACTCTCAAACCTTCTGCTTCTGAATCCAAGGAGCATACACCCCTTTACCTGCATCGTCGCCGGCTCCCTGATCTCCTTAAGGTAGGAGAAGCAGTCCTCTTCCACAAGGTCCAGCTTCTCCAGTCTCTTCTTAAAATCAGAATCACCGTTCCTTCTATAACTCTTCCCGTCCCGTGTATATTCCGTGGTCTCGTCTTTACCATAGCTATACAGAACAATGCGGTTCAGCTCCCCGTACGCCTGGAACGCATCCAGGAAAAACTTCTCAATACCCTTATACTCACTGATATTGCTTCTGATATAAGTATCCAGGCGATACTTCTGGTAAACAGCCGGTTCGTCCGTTATATAGTGCAGCGCGTCATTAAGCTCCATCGTCGACTTATACAGATCTTCATGGATATACTCCGCGATATCAGAGGTCTCTTCCAGGTAAGATCCCGCCGATTCATTCATCATCTCTGTATAATTAAGATTCTGCTCTAAAAAGCGATTTCTGGTACTGTGAAAGAAGTAAATAACCAGCGCAGATATCACACAGACCAGGATACTCGTGTATATAAAAAATAATTTATGATATATCTGCTTTGAACCTTTAATCTCCATATCGGTGTCTCTCTTTCAATAGAACAAAGTTTTCTATATGATTAAAAAATATCCCCGCTGCAGGAATCGATATCTGTTAAATACCGATTCCTGCGGGGATATCTAAATTTCAATTATCATAATGCCCTTTACAGGCACCGATAATAACTACCTCATCCTGCACACAATACATAATCCTATTTGTATCATCAATTCTGCGGCTCCACATACCGCTCAAATTCCCCTTCAATGCTTCTGGTTTGCCTTTTCCTTCAAAAGGATTTCTTAAAATATCCTTAATTAGTATATTAATCCGCTTCAGCGTTTTTTTATCCTGTGTTTGCCAATAGCAATAGTCACTCCAAGCACTTTCTTCCCACAGCAAACGCATTTAGTCCTCCTCTATTAGTTCATGTTCCACCAGCTTTGCCTTTCCAGATCTTATATCCGATGCAATACGTTCCAAATATTTCATGTTGCTCTCGGAATAAAACGGGTCTGCATCTGCAGTAATTTCAAAAGGTATACGGCGTTCTTTCCGCAATTTGCTAAGAAAAACGTTAATTGCCGCCGTCATAGTTAATCCCATATTTGCACATATTTCTTCTACTTCCTTTTTCGCCTCTGTATCCATTCGAAAATTTATCATAGTTGTCCGTGCCATATTTCCACCGCCTTTCTACTCTTATTCTACCACAGTCCGCCAGTACGTCAAGCGATATATTTACAACGCTTTACAATACTTTACAAGATCGTATCACTCCTCTTCCAACTTCTGCATCACGCTCTGATTCATAAACATAACCAGAAATCCATAGATACTTCCCATGAACAGCACCGTTGTCCCCGCCGAGATCTCGAACGCCGCAAGTACGATCCCAAGCGCAACAACATTTCCAAGGGTGAATACCGGCTTTGCGAAAAGCAGTGTCACCGCGGTCTTCGCAATATGCAGATTACCCATTTCATAGCGGCTCACAAGCATATAGAGATTAGGCGTTACAAGAACCGCTATTGCAAACAGTATGATAAATAATACCGCAAGCGGAAGTATCCTTATCTGTTTTGTAAAGAATTCTATGTTCGTCCAGCATATGAATATAACCAATAACTGTCCTGCCCCAAGTCCTATCTTCTGCATAAGATCCATGCAGTATCCCTTTTTATAATCCCGCAGGGCACGCCCTTCTGTTCCATGTATCAGCCGGTTCATAGTGTACATCACCGCTGACAGCGCAGGCGCCATAGGAAGCAGGGACAAGAGAAACAGCGGAAGGCATTCCCGAATCTGGCCCGCTCCAACGAACAGAAGGAACAGCAGCGCCAAAAGATTGGAAACGATAAATAACAGATTTACGATAAAAAAGTAACATATCTTCTCACAAAATCCAAGCACTTTTTCTATATTAAATAATTCTCCCATATCGGAAACTCCTTCCTTAAACGAATCTGTTTCACTATAACTCTAACAATATCGTCTTAATCTCATATGCATGGAGGCTCATGCAGATCTCATCCTGTACAAAATCCGCGGCCGGACGTTCTCTTAAATCACACTCTGCCCATGCCTTGTATGCGAATCCCGGCTTCACCTTTACTTCCTGCCTTGATCCCGCGAACTCGTGGAAACGAATGACGATATATTTTCCGTCCTCGGACCTCTTGACCGCATCCAGCTCTATCTGCGCATTATCAAAAGATACGAAACTGTCATAAGTAAGCCTGCTTGCTCCCGGTACGGCCTGCATTGGTTCATTTAATGCAAATGCCTCCTGAACGACCATCCCTTCTACAAAGTCTCCCTTGTGAGGAAGCAATGCATAGGTAAATGTATGCTCGCCCTGATCCTGCAGATGATCTGGATGCGTTCCTGCTCTCAGCAATGAGATCCTTATAACATTATCCTTGATGTCATGGCCGTACTTACAGTCATTCAGAACACTTACGCCGTAGTTGCGTTCCGACAGATCCGCCCATCTGTGCGCCACTGTCTCGAATTTCGCCTGATCCCAGCTCGTATTCCAGTGATTCGGACGTCTCACATTACCGTACTGTACATCATAAGTGCCGTAGGTAGACCGGACATCCACCGGGAATGCAGCCTTCAGGAGCTTATGCTGATCGTGGAAATCCACTTTCGTCTTAAAGTCGATCCTTCTGCTATTGCTGTAGAGGATCATATCCTGCCTGATACAGGACTCAGAACACGGCGCAAACTTCCATTCCATATGAACCTTCACGCAGAGCGGACCCATCTCTGTAACTTCAAATACTGTAAGATCCGTGATCTCACGCATCTTCTCCTGATAAAAGATATCGATATCCCATGCGTCAAAATCAAGCGGCTTATCCTCGAATACCTGCAGCACATTCGCGCGCTGTCCTTGGGGAATCACCTCACGGGCATACGTCTTGTCATAAAGTCTCGTGAGCTGTCCATGTTCATTTAATAATATATGATAATACGGCGTCTCAATCTCTCTGTCCCTGACAGAAAATACATTGTCAGCATGTCCCTTCGGCGCGGTATCTTTCGTTGTCTCCTCGAAAGATATCACCTTCATTCCCATTGCCGGAACGTTCTTCACTTCCACATAAGTCGTACCCCGCTCCTTCTGAGAACGCAGCTCATTTCCATCCGCATCCTTAAATACTCCGGGCACATCCTTACATATCTCGATCGTCTGATCCATATCCCATCCAGACGTATTGATGACCGTGTAGGTATTCTCCTTCTGCTCTAATATATTCTTATATGCATCCCGTTCCACTTCCCGGGCAATTCCTTCAATATATTCATAATCCTTCCTGGAATCTTCATAGACCTCATGGATGGAAGATCCGGGGATAATATCATGGAACTGGTCCGTCAGAATATGTTTCCATCCCTTCGTCAGCTCTTCCTGCTTGGCATCTGCAATGCTGCCCGATCTCAGCGCCTCCATTACCGTCAGCCATTCAGCCTTGCGGTAGAGAAGCTCCATCTTCCGGTTCATGCGCTTATTATGCGCCTGGCTTGTGTAAGTGCCTCTGTGATACTCCAGATACAATTCTCCGTCCCATGTATGTACATAATCATCCGTATGCTCTACGGTATCATGCAGCTTCCTGAAATATTCTCCCGCCGTCGACATCTTCACATTAGGAAGCCCCGGAATCTTGTCAAGCCGTCTCCTGCATTCCAGCATATCGCGATTCCCCCCGCCGCCGCCTCCGCCGTCTCCAAACCCGAACGAGATCAGCAGATCTCTGTTCATGTGCTTCTCACTGTATGAATCCCATACGCCTTTTACCGTCCTTGGAAGCAGATTCCCGTTGTAGGTATAGAACCAGGAATCTCTCTCCCGCCACGGCTCCGGTGTCGTGACAAAGTGAGTCAGAACCTCGCTTCCGTCTATTCCCTTCCACATAAATGTATCGTGCGGCATACGATTATACTGATTCCAACTGATCTTCGTTGTCATGAAGGTATTGATCCCCGCCTTTTTCAAGATCTGCGGCAGCGCCCAGGAATAGCCGAATACGTCTGGAAGCCAGAGATATTCCACATCCTTGCCGAACTCATCCTTGATAAACTTGCTGCCGATTAGAATCTGTCTTGTCAGGGATTCTCCGCTTGTCAGGTTACAGTCGGCCTCTACCCACATGCCGCCGTCAGTCTCCCAGCGTCCTTCCTTTGCCCTTTTCTTGATATTTTCAAAAATATCCGGGAACTCCTCTTTCATATATTCATACAACTGCGGCTGTGTCTGCAGGAATATGTATTCCGGGAACATCTCCATCAGACGGAACACCGTTGAAAAGGAGCGGGAGCATTTCTCTCTTGTATGCTTCAGTCTCCAAAGCCACGCTACATCTATATGTGTATGTCCTACACAGTATATATTGATCATGGAATTCTTATCCATAGAATCAATGCTCTGATTCAGCATCTCGTCCGCCCGGTACACAGACTCATAGAACTCTTCGCTGCCCGGAACAGACCAGTCGATCTGGCGGAAAGCCGCGTCCAGCGCCTTGCGGAGCTCGTGCTGTATCGGATCCGAATTCTCCAGCTCATCCAACGTCTGCCGTACCATAGACGCCATGTAGTAGAGATCATCCACCTTCTCATCCAGCCACGCCAGATCGGCCCGCGCGATCCGATGCTCCTGGTCTCTTGGGATACCGCCTCCCTCCAGACCCGACCACAGACGGAAGGTAATATCTGCGGCAGTCCCGCAGAGCGCATCATCCAAGAATAATTCCTTATGGTTTACATCTACTCCCTGGTACATCTCACCGTTTACATAGGCCATAGACTCAAATCCAGAGTTATTTCCCCCGCCGGTATTGCCGAAATCAAATACTCCGACTACCCGTCTTCCCTTCCACTCGGCCGGAATCGGAATGTCCTTGTGCAGCCACAGGAATCTGTCGCGGCCCTTCCATGTATCACCCGTATGTATCGATCCTTTCAGAGGAGTGTCAGGAAGCTTCGGATTCACTACTCCCTGATTCTCTTCTTCGGCTTCAAAACTCTCCAATTCAATAATATCTCTGTATCGGTACTGCTCTAATTCCTCGATACGCTTCTCTAATTTTCTGTCTGTTAAAAACATAATATCCTCCTTATGATTCTATACACAGTATGTATTTCTCTCCGAATTACTTTATAGCATTATTTTATAATGTATTGGACAATAATGCAATTCTCTGAATTCTAGTTTTGATGGACATTATTCATATGCCTATTGTATTAGCCTGAAAACGGGAATATAATATGAAAAGAAGCTATTTTCACCGAAAAGATAACAGTCAGGAGACTCTATGAAATTAATGACGCCTATATTACAGCCGGACACAGAATTGATAGAAGCTGATGCAAAACTGATCAGAGACAGCAGGATAACAGACGAACGGATACAGGGAAGGATATTCCGTAACCTGGTATGTGAAGAGGAAGATTTTTCATATACCATATTCTCCGGCGTAAGATTTGAAAGCTGCCGTTTCTGGAACTGTGCCTTCGAACGGGCTGAATTTACAGATATTATATTCCGAAACTGCGACGTCTCCGGGTGTAATTTTAACGACAGCTATTTTAACCGCGCTGCCTTCCATTCCTGCAAAGGAGTCGGAAGCAAATTTACCGGCAGTATAATTAAGAATCTGGAGATCAAAGATTGCAATATGAATGATTCTAATTTTGATTCTTCCAGATTAGAACACATAAGGATAGAACAGACGAAGCTTGAAAGCGCTAATATATCGCAGTGCAGATGCAGACAGGTAGACTGGCAGGAGGTCAGCCTTGTAAACGCCAATTTCTTTCAGACCTCCCTGTCAGGAATGGATTTTTCTAACAGCGTGATCACCGGTCTGACCTTATCAGACGATAATCACGAGTTACGCGGAGCGGCCGTGGATCTGTACCAGGCAGCCGAACTGGCAAAGCGCCTGGGCATTATCATCAAAGATTAATGCATGGCTCGCTGCTTCGCGGATATTAATTGGGGAAGCTTAAGATCTTCCGAATACTTTTGTGAATCAACTCCTCCAGCGCGCTAAGCCGCCAATCAGGCAGATTGTATTTGCCGTGCCTCTCGAACCTAAACTCCGACAACTGAACGAGAACCTTCCTGGTCTTTGTATCCAGGCACATTGCGGCTGCCCTGATCCACTCGTCCCCGATCCTCGGGCCTTTTTGTCTCAGGTAATCGCCGCCGTATTCAAACTCTCCTTCTTCAGCATACGGCAGCAAGGCAATATTGTGGTCAAACAACGGCGCCATTTTGACAATCTCCTGCGTCCTGTTGTCCACAATGAAGCCGAAATTATTCTTATGCCTGTCTTCATTCAATATCACGGCATCTATTACAAACATCCGCTTTATCTCGTCTTCCAGACCGAATTCCTGCATCTTGCATAATACAGATTCTACTGATGAATTCCCCCTGTCAACTGCCGCATAGGGAAGATATCCATAATCCTCAGATGTGAACAGATCACATACCGAACAGATTCTCCCATTGTGCTTTCTCAGATCATACGTTACAAACTCATCTGTAAATGCTCTTATAAGCTGACTTGCATAAAACTCCGAATATGGCTCCAGACCAGCGTTTCTCGCTCCCGAACTGCCGCGTTTTAACATTCGGATCCTCTCTCCCTCGCGGATCCAGCATTTGGCAAAGGAACCGTCCGTACCATACTCAGGAGAGGTCGTGCTAAGCTGCCTGCCGTGTAAGCCGCCTTCAAAGGCTGTCCGGGCAATCACTTCATTAAACGGATGCGTGTATAACGATACTTTTTTCCAGCACAAATCACTGTCCGCGCGTTTTACCCAAAAGGTATCGACTAATGATAATGCATGAGAGACATCCAGGAAGCCCTGCACAGTATCACATCCGCTTAACCGCAATAATTCTTCAATATTCTCTCTTTGCTTTGGGGCACGCCTGTTACGGATAAAGTTACCCAAATTATCAAACCAATCCGGCAGCTTTACAAACTGCTTCACAATTGTTATCGTATCAAAGACAGTATCTACCTCAAATTCCGCGATCACCGTATCTCTGTTAAGCAGCAGATACTTTGCCGCCCGCTCTTCCCGAAAAATATTCTCTTCACCAGCCATACTGCTCTCCCCCCATCCTTAGCGCCGTGTCCCGCTGACTGAAATTGAATGTGGTACGGCACCAGCATCTATCCATAAACTCCGCATTTGATATACTGTAAGTATAACAATCCGCCATAAAAAAAACAACTTAAAATTTTCAATTTAGCTTTACACAAATACTACTATATAGTATAATCCTATAGAGGAGGAATTTAGTATGGAAATTCAGGGCGGTCATACCATTTCGCAGATCAAACGTCTCAGCGACCGGATCTTTGAACATATCCTGGCAGAGAAGAACATCGATGCTTTCAACGGCGCACAAGGCCGGATTCTCTATGTCTTATGGCATGAGGAGAATATCTCCTTAAGAGAGTTATCTGACAGGACCGGCCTTGCCGCAACCACGCTTACAAGCATGATCGACCGCATGGAATCATCCGGGCTAGTCGTCCGCATCCCTGATCCTGACGACAGGAGAAAGACCCTGCTCGCTCTGACTCCCAGGTCAAGAGACCTTCAGCAGGATTACACGGAAGTATCCGCACAGATGACAGCTATCTTCTATGAAGATTTCTCAGAGGATGAGATCGGGCTGTGCGAAGCGATGCTTAACCGGATCCATGACAATCTGAGACGCCGTAACTGCCGTACTTAATTTCCTCAGTCTGATCAAACCACATATAAGAGAAAGGGGTTACACTATGAATGCAGATGTAAAAGATTATGTAGTTGAGAAAGTAAATGAATTGATGAACGCACATTCTTGCTGTGCAGAAGCTAAGGAAGCCGCTAAGAACTGGCTGGAAGCTCTTGGTACGGACAAGGAAGCAGAAGCCGCCAAGAACCTGATCGCAGAAGTCGAGGAAGACATCATGCCGATTGACGGCATGATCGCTTTCGCCGGCTCCGAGGCCGGCGCGCAGGTATTCGGAGAAGAGAAGGCGAAGAGTGTACTTGCCCACGCCCAGGATATCAAGGCTTCCGGCGCGATGTACTGCGACTGCCCGGCATGTGCCGCATGCGAAGCGATCCTTGAAAAGAAGGATGAGATATTATAGGCAAATGCCCATCTTACGCTTAATGTACTGACCATCTTACAGCTTATAAAATGGTCAGTACATTATTGCTGATTTATCCCATTTTTTCTGAGGATAAAAGCCATACCGCCGCTTCACATCATTCATCCGCTCCTCAATATCCAGCACGCCTTCCGCCCCCGCGATAGAATCACACAACTGAATCAGTCTGTCGTACTCATCCAAAACAATCGTTTTCAAGGTATCCTGAATCAGTCTCAGTTCCTCCTCAGTAGTGTCAAAGTTCCCGATATAAGCATCTGTAGTCTGGTCATCAAAGGAATGCGTCAGACATATCTTAGCGGCTTCATCATATCCCAAAGACATCATATAGGAATAACCGTCTGAAACATGCCCCAGATGCCTTACCCCAAACTTCCTGCCAATATCGTGCAGCAATCCCACTATATATGCTTTGCCAGAGTCCAGATCGCCGCATTCCCGCGCAATCCGCTCCGCACAATGCGCAGCTGCCCGGCTGTGGTTCCCCCATGGACCGGGATTGCATGCTTCTGCTTCTGATAAAAGTTCTTCTGCCTTTTCTCTTGTCGGTAACATGGATTTGTCTCTCCTTCTAATCCTTTTCTCTCGTACTCAAAACACCAACCTTGAACCACGACCGAATAACGGACTTCTATATCCCGGCTGTCAAGATCTGTATAAATCTTCATCATTCACCAACAGAATCTTTCCCAGCACATTCTTTGGATCCTTATACAGATCAAACGCCTCCTGCGCCCGGCTCATGGGAAATTTCCTGAATACGAACGCCGGATCAAACTTAAGCTGCCCTGTCGCAAAATAATGTGCAGTCAGTTCCCACTCCTTCCCCGGGAACGGCGCGCTGTATGACATCCAGGAGCCTGTAAGCTTAAACTCCTTACGGTTCATATTCTCCCACATAGCCGGAGTGAAGTTGAGATCCACATGCGGCGTTCCGATAAAGCATACCCGCGCCTTATTCACCGCCAATTCAAATCCCATCCGCATGGTCACCGGCTGTCCTGCCGTCTCGAACACACAGTCGTAACCTTTTCCTTTGGTGAAGGCCATGGCCTTCTCCATGAATCCTTCCTCCAGCGTGTTCACCGTCTCGTCAGCCCCAAGACGCTTTGCCATATCCAGACGTTCTTCGCTGATATCAAACACCACGACCTTCCTGCTTCCGAATATCTTCGCCCACTGCATCGTAAACATCCCAATGGTGCCTCCGCCCAGCACGGCAACAGAATCCCCGCCCTTGTAATCATTGCACAGGACTCCGTGAAGCGCGACCGTAGAGGGTTCGAACATCGCTCCCTGCTCATAAGAGATACTCTTATCAAATACCACCGCATTCGCCGCCGGGATCACAACATAATCCGCATTGCTGCCCTGCTGCCTGGAGCCGATAAAGCTGTAATGCTTGCACAGAGAATAATTCCCCTTCTGGCAGTCATCACACTTCATACAGGGAATCAGCGGCGCACCGGACACTCTGTCCCCAACCTTGATATTCTCCACACCTTCTCCAACCTCTGCAACATCTCCAGCAAACTCATGCCCCAGAACAATGGGATAAAAATGCACACCATTGTGCAGCACTCTCGGCACATCTGATCCGCAGATACCGGACGCTTTCACCTTCACCTTGACGGTTCCGGGCGCCGTCTTCGGTTCTTCAATTTCCTGATATTCTACCACTTCATTCTTCACAACTACTGCTGCTTTCAATTTCCTGACCTCCTGCCTGTTTATTCCCGCGAAGCAACGAGCCAAGCGGGCATGCTT
>OFGX01001742.1_pt1 | contig 12406 bp, 13 predicted proteins | sample 1521831 | NCBI WGS metagenome assembly OFGX01 (sample SAMEA3504080, study PRJEB24116) | mouse gut metagenome | biome: mouse gut; feature: mouse-associated habitat; material: faeces | place: Denmark | collected 2011
CAGCCATGACGGCTTCCCGGAAAACAAAGCTGTCCGGTCTTTTTGATTAAGGTATCTGGTATGTAGTATAGGGGTTTTTGGGTATTTTGTCAACAAAAACATAACACATCTACAGAAATCGATTTTTAGGGACGCTGTGTGTAAGGGAAGAAGCGATGCTGCCAGGGGAGAGGGACTTACAGATAAAGGGGGAAAGAACATGACAGAACAGGAAAAGTTTATGAGACAGGCCATAGGGCAGGCAAAAAAAGCTTATAAGCTGGGGGAAGTACCCATTGGCTGTGTAATCGTGTATGAGGGAAAGGTGATTGGAAGGGGGTATAACCGCAGGAATACGGACAAGAGTACCTTTGCCCATGCGGAGATTACCGCCATGAAGAAAGCAGGCAAGGCCATAGGGGACTGGCGGCTGGAAGGCTGCACCCTCTATGTAACGCTGGAACCCTGTCAGATGTGCTCCGGCGCTATCGTACAGGCACGCATCACCGAAGTTGTCATGGGCTGCATGAATCCCAAAGCCGGCTGCGGCGGTTCCGTTCTGAATATCCTGGAAATGCCGGACTTCAACCATCAGGCCCTTGTGACCAGGGGAATCCTGGAGCCGGAATGCAGCCAGCTGCTGAAACTTTTCTTTGCGGAACTGCGTCTGCGCAATAAGGCGGAAAAACAGGGAAAATAAAATTTTTCGTATACTGCTCTTGCCATTTCAGAATCAATATGATATCATTTTAATATCATCGGTATGAATGATATGGATTATGATCTGCATGAAAGAGAGGTACGATTTATGAGCGAAAAAGTATTAAACAGTAAAAAGAACGGCATGGCGGTCCTGCTGTCCGTGATTCTTATGTATGTCATTGCCACCGCCGCCGTGGTTCTCAGCGGCATCAGCCTGAACCAGGCGGCCACCCCCCTGAATATCACATGCCTGACCGCAGGCATCATTGTGCTCAGCCTGGGCTGGATTCTTCTGCCAGGGCTGAGAGTGCTGAAACCCCAGGAAGCCCTGGTGCTGACTTTGTTCGGCAAATATGTGGGCACCCTGAAGGAAAACGGTTTTTACTTTGTAAATCCCTTCTGTGTGGGCGTAAACCCCGCATCCCGGACAAGGCTGAGCCAGAGCGGTGACGTATCGGAATCCGGAGGCCTGACCGCCATTGTCGGCGGGGCGCAGAGTATGGGTATGACCGGCGCTGATTTCAGCAGCAAAAAGCTATCCCTGAAAATCATGACCCTCAATAACAGCAGGCAGAAGATCAATGACTGCCTGGGAAATCCCGTGGAAATCGGAATCGCCGTCACATGGCGGATCGTGGACACCGCAAAAGCCGTGTTCAACGTGGACAATTATAAGGAATTCTTATCCCTGCAGTGCGACAGCGCCCTGCGCCACGTAGTCCGCATTTATCCCTATGATGTATCCCCCAATGTGGATACCACCGGGGACGGTGTGGCAGACGAGGGCAGCCTGCGGGGTTCCAGCGAGATTGTGGCTGCCAGAATCCGCAAGGAGATCCAGACACGGGTGGAAGAAGCCGGAATCGAGATCGTGGAAGCCAGAATTACTTATCTCGCATACGCCCCTGAAATTGCCGCCGTCATGCTGCAGCGCCAGCAGGCCTCCGCTATCATTGACGCCCGTAAAATGATTGTGGACGGAGCAGTGGGCATGGTGGAAATGGCCCTGGAACGCCTGAACGAAAATGATGTGGTGCATTTGGACGAAGAACGCAAAGCAGCCATGGTTTCCAATCTTCTGGTGGTATTATGCGGAAATCATGACGCGCAGCCGATTGTCAATTCAGGGAGTTTATATTGAGTATGGCAGATAACAAAAAGCAGATTCCGCTGAGATTATCTTCAAAACTTTACGACGCCATTGCATCCTGGGCAGAAGACGATTTTCGTTCCGTAAACGGGCAAATTGAATATTTACTGACAGAATGTGTCAGACAGCGTAAAAAAAACGGTAAATACGTTTCGGATGAATTGGATGTTCCCCCGAAACTGGATATCTGATGCCTGTCCCAAAAGGTCCTTCCTGCAATCTGAAATCTGCCGGAAGGACCTTTTTTTCATCTTCTGTACCCGGGCCGGCCGATGCAGGCCTCCTGCCCTTACCGGTTCTGCTTCCCCATTTTGTAAAGCTCCTCTGCGGCCAGCCGGGTCTTTGCCACCACATCCCTGCCGGCTTCCGGAAAACAGTAGTAGAGCACATCCGTATTACCGATACAGATCATGTCCCCCACCTCATACCAGTAATAGTCGGAATAAAGACTGTATGACGCCGCGGGCTTCTGGACATAGTCCAGCCTTCCCTCACAGCCGATCAGGGGAAACCCTTCCCCCGTATGACGCAGCCTTCCCTTTCCCACCCTGAAAATACTTTTGGTATTCACCATCATGCAGATATCCACAGCAATATCCAGGCAATAAGTTCCCTCTTCCAGTTCCCTGCGCACCTCTTCCCGCTCCCAGCGGTACCAGTCCGGAACATGTGTGAATTCCGCTTCTCCGTCCACGGCTTCCAGATATCCATATTCCGTCAATTCATATTCTTTTCCGCAATTACCGCAGGAAAGCCTGGTGCCAGCTCCCCGCATTTTCCCCTCCGTTCTGCAGTGGGGACATTTATACAGAACCCGGTTCAGGCAGTCTGCCCGGAAAGCCTCTGCCACACGGACATGATTTTCCTGCTGCCATCGGAAATTATCAAAAGTAAACTGTTCCCGCAGGATTTCGTTCAGTTCTTTTGCCGATTTCTTTTTGATATCCTCCGGCGACAGCAAGTATTCTACATCTGCCGACACCTTCACCCGGCGCAGTTTCAGGTTGTTGTACAGGGGATCCCTTGCGAACGCCCCGTAGGTACGGATCATCACCACCGGAACGCCCAGAATCTTCAGACATTTCCCCATGCTGTCCGGAAGGGGCGTGGCCGTCCCGTCAAAACTGTAACTGGCCTCCGGGAACATAAGCACGGAGCTTCCCAGATTTTTCAGGGCATACATCATATCCCTCACCAGCACCATGTCCGTGACAAATTTCTTTGTGGGAATACAGCCAATGACACGCATCAGCCGGTTTTTTCCCACAAATCCGTCCGAGGTACAGACCGTATTGAAAGGCCTGGGATAAAGCACCGCGGCGGCAATTTTCAGATCAATAAAACTGGAATGGTTCATGAGAATCAGGCATGGCTCCTTCTCCCCCAGTCTCTCCATGCCATACTCCCGGTGGCTGAAACCGGTAGCCTTTAGGTCGGGCATGGATAATACCTTTAATAAAAACCGGAAAATCCGCAGAGGTCGTACCGGGCTCCTGTGTCTTCCCACCGGACATGCCAGGACATCCTCATATGCCTTCTCTTTTATTTTTATCTTCATATGCCCCCACTACCATTCTTCCGCATTTTGTCCCTTTGTGCACAAACCCTTCCCCAGGGTGCTTTTATGCCCTTTTTTCTCCGGAAGTCTCCCCCGGCATTCCTTTTTATGTCCGCTCCCCGGCTCACTCAATGTAAGTGGGCGCATTTTTCGGGCTTTTTCCCTTGATGACATTGTGGTAATAAGCATATGTCATGGGATCATCCTTTTTCAGCACATCCGCGTCCAGCACCCTGCCCAGGAAAACTGTGTGTGTTGAAGTCTCCATCTTGTCTACCACTTCGCATACAATATACGCGCAGGCGTCTGAAACCACCGGCAAAAATCCCTTCACCGTATGCTCCACCTCATCAAACTTGTCATGATCTTTTCCGCTCTTAAATCCGAAAGTGCCGATAATTCCCGGGCTGGAATGCTCTCCCAGAATGGAAATTGCAAATTTTCCCGTATCCTGGATGCACTGATTCGTATAATTGTCATGGTTGATACTCACCGCTATGGTAGCAGGACTGGACGTAATCTGCATTGCGCTGTTTGCAGTGCAGCCCGTAGCCCTTCCCTTATCCCACGTGCTGATAATGTATACGCCATAAGATAAATTGTAAAATGCATTTTTGTTCATAAATTTCATCCTCCTTAATTGATATGTCTCGGTTACCGCAGCCTCTGATTACGGCCATTGGGCCTCTTCATGCCACAAATATGGACTTATGATACCATAATTTTGTGCGCGTCAGCGCATATGGAATCAGAAGTTGACACATGCCCTTCTGTGTCAACATTATACCATGATTACAAACCAATCATGGTATTCATGGCCATTCGGCCTCTTCCTTTCCGGAATAAGGTCATTATACCATATTTTCCTCCCTGTAGAGTGAAAATATGATGAACAATAAAAAAATTTTGGTAACCTCTGTCAAGCCTTTATTTTGTTCTTGACAAATGCCCATCCGAAAAGCTATACTTAAAGTAACCGTACATTTCCAGAGTCCGGTACAGTGATGAAATTCGGTCTTGCGCAATGGGAACCTGCGAACCGTGTCAGGTTGGGAACAAAGCAGCACTAAGCGGAATCTCCCATGTGCCGCGAGGCAGCCGGGTGGAGCTGTATCCTGGCTCTGGGATGTACGGCTTTATATTTACATCCGGCCGCTGCCTGTCCCCCGCAAACCCTGGACCGGAATTACCCCTTTCGAGGAAACCATGAAAGACATGACCGCTGAAAAAATAAACGAAATCATGCAGGACTGTACCCTCTGTCCCCGCCGGTGCGGGGCGCTGCGCACAGCGGAAAACGGAAACGGCTTTTGCCGGATGCCGGAGACGCCGGTGGTGGCCCAGGCCATGCTCCATCTGTGGGAGGAACCCTGTATCAGCGGCAGCAACGGTTCCGGTACCGTCTTTTTTTCCGGCTGCAGCCTGCAGTGTATCTTCTGCCAGAATCATGACATCGCCCTGGGAAAAAGAGGACAAACTGTCTCCCTTTCCCGCCTGACCCGGATTTTTCTGGAATTGCAGGCCAAAGGCGCCGCCAACATCAATCTTGTCACCGGAGGACATTTTCTTCCCCAGATCTGCCTTGCCATTGCCAATGCAAAAAAACAGGGACTTTCCATCCCTGTGGTATACAATAGTTCCGGCTATGAAGAAGTGTCTTCCCTGAAAATGCTGGCCGGGCTGGCAGATATTTACCTTCCTGACCTGAAATACCATTCCTCCCGGCTTTCCGCCCAATATGCCAAGGCCCCGGACTATTTTGAAAAAGCCTGCTCAGCCATCGCGGAAATGTTCCGGCAGACCGGCCCCGCCGTCTTCGACCCGGACACGGGTCTTATGCGCCGGGGACTTCTTGTACGCCATTTAATTCTTCCGGGTCAGACCGGGGATTCCAAAAGAGTACTGCGGTATCTCCATGACACTTATGGAAATGACATATATGTCAGTATTATGAACCAGTATACCCCCATGAAACATTTGTCTCAATATCCCGAACTTGCCTGCAGCCCCCTGCTGCGGACTCTGACAGCAGAAGAATATGAAAAAGTTCTGGATTTTGCAGAGAAAATCGGTATTGAGAACGGCTTCCGGCAGGAAGGGGCGACGGCGGCAGAAAGCTTTATCCCAGATTTCGACGGCCAGGGACTCTGATGCCATCTATAACTCCGTCCGCATCATATAATACCCGAAATCTCCTGCCTGCGCCGGTTCTTCCGCGCATTCAAAGCTCTCAAAGCCGAACATGATGGCCACCTGCTTTTCCTTTTCATAAAAGGTTCCCGGGACTCCCACATAATAGATATCTTCCCCTTTCTGTTCTATTTTTGCCAGAATCAGATGGCGGTAATTATAGTATCCGTGAAGTAGGAAGCTGTTGTTTACCATTTTATAAGATGCCGCTGAAAACAATACGAAGTCCGATGGTCCAATGGAAAGATATTCCCTTTCATCCTGGAAGGGCTTTATATGGGGATAAATTTCCCAAAGCTGCGACCATTTATCTTCCGACAGTCTCACCGGCTTTTTCCCACGACCCGCATTCGTATTCCGGTTTCCCGGCATTCCGATTCCCATCTTCTCTTCCGGCATGACATGGGACATCTCTCCCTGTCCTGTTCCTCTGCCTGTTATGCCTTCCCCTGCTGCCCCACCGGAAAATCCCACTTCCCACTTCCCTGTTCCTCTGCCTATTATGCCTTCCCCTGCTGCCCCACCGGAAAATCCCACTTCCTGCTGCCCTGTCCTGCGCTTTCTGTCTTTTGTGCCGATGCCGTCTTCCTCTCTCCTGTCTTCTTGTCCCATTCTCATATTTTTCCTTCTGCACTGCCCACAGCAGGGCATTGTGCTGCCATTGTTTTCCGTTCCCTGTGCCCGGGCCGGATTATGCCGCTGGTCTGCCCGGCCTTCCTGGCTCGAATTTGGCTCATCCCGGTTCTCCCTTTCTGGCCCTCTCCACTCCTTCCTTTCTCTTTCCGGCCCCGGCCCTGCCTGCGTCCACGCCTCCCTTTCTCTTTCCATCCCTGGGCCTGGCTGCGTCCACGCCTCCCTTTCTCTTTCTGGCCCCGGATCTGCCTCCTGGCCTATCTGTGTCCACCCCTTTCTTTCCCCTTCTGCCTCCGGGCCTGGCTCTGTCCACTCCTTTCTTTCCCCTTCCGGCCCCGGCCCTGGCTCTGTCCACACCTTTCTTTCCCCTTCTGGCCCCGTGCCTGGCTCTGTCCACGCCTCTCTTTCCCCTTCTGGCCCCGGCCCTGCCTGTGTCCACACCTTCCTTTCTCTTTCTGGCCCCTGATCTGCTTGTTGCGTCCACACCTCCCTTCCTCTTTCTGTCCCCGGCCCTGCCTGTATCTCATCCTGCGCCATATCCTGCTTTATTGCTGCCGCTTCCTGTTCTGTCTTTCGCTGCTTCCCTCTTTTGCATTCTTTCTCATCCATTTTATCTCCGGAAATTTCTTCCCTGCGTCATGGTTTTTCCCTTCCCCGGTGTCCGTCCCTCTCTCCGGACCGGGGTCTCCTCCCGTAAAGACGGGATGCTTCCCCTCCTGGCTTTGTACTTCTGCCGCCCGGAACTCCATGCCGCCCGCATTCTCCTTCACCGGCTTTTCAGCCTGCCACACGCAGGTAATTTCCCTCCCTGCTCCCAGCAGAATGCGCACCCCCCGTAACTCCCCGTATGAAATTCCGGTACCGCCGATATTGTCCCAGCGGCTCCACCGCTGGCGGTACTGCCCCCTGCCGGCGGCAATTTCTATTTTTCCGATATTTTCCTGTCTTTCTCCCGCATACAAGAAAATATCCCGCGTAAATGAATCCGTGGGATGCAGACCCGTCACAGTCAGTTCCATACGCAGGCTTCCATCCCTTACTTCCATCTTCACATAGCCCGCTCCCCTGACCCGTACGCCATTTTCCAGATAATCCAGATATTTTATTTTTCTGTCATAAAACATAAAGACAACCCCCTGCCATACTCAAATTTCCATTTAAGTATATTCAGGAGGTTGTCTCACTTATTACTGTTTCCCGGAATTCTTCCTTCCGTTTTCACATTTCCCAACGCATCCGGCCAGTCACCGGACGGATGCCTCAATATCCTATGCTGTCCAGATACTTCATATAATTTACGACCATAAGCGCAATCTTGAACGTAAGCGCATCATCAAAATTACGCAGGTCGAGTCCCATACTCTTCTGAAGCTTTTCTATCCGGTACACCAGCGTATTCCTATGCACAAACAGCTGCCTGGAAGTCTCTGAAACATTCAGGTTATTTTCAAAAAATTTGTTGATGGTGGTAAGCGTCTCATCATCCAGATCATAAGGTACATTTTCGCCGAAAATCTCGTCTATAAAAATCTTGCACAAGTTTACCGGCAGCTGGTAAATCAGCCGCCCGATTCCCAGCGTACTGTATGCCACCACATTCTTTTCCGCGTAAAAAATCTTCCCTACATCCAGCGCCATCTTTGCCTCTTTGTAAGATTTTGACACATCCTTCAGCTCCTGTACCACTGTGCCGAAGGATACCTTCACATTCAGCATGGCCTCCGTATTCATCATGGCCACTATGGTATTGGCCACATCCACCAGGGATTCGCCGGTATAGTCTGTCTCCAGGGCCTTGATCAGAATGACGCTGCTCTCATCCACCGCCGTAATATAGTCTCCCGAATGGCTGGAAAACATCCCTCTCAGAAGCTCCATCACAATGCCATCCTTCTCCAGATGGGTTTCCACCAGGAACACTGCCCTTGGCACCGCCACCTCTATGTGGAGCTTCTTTGCCCTGTTATAGATATCCACCAGCAGTAAATTGTCAAGAAGGAGATTCTGGAAAAAGTTATTGCGGTCAAATCTCTCCTTGTATGCAATGATCAGATTCTGCAGCTGGCACACTGCAATCTTGCCTACCATATACACATCTTCGCTTGTTCCCTTTGCCACAAGTATATACAGTAGCTCTCCCTCGTCCATAATCTTCAGCAGATGATGCACGCCGATCACCTGGCTGTCCGCAGGCGAATACGCAAATCCGCTGATCAAATCCGCCGCGATGTCTGACTGTGCTGTCGTGGATGCAACAGGTGCGCCCGTTAAATCATATACGCATAAATCCACCTTTGTGATGGCTTTTAATTCATCTATACTGATTTGGATTGTCTGACTTGAAATCATTCCGTTTCCACACCTTTCTTATCCGTCCCCCTGAGGCGGTTTTTATTCCGCAGACTAAAAAGCTGCTCTTTCCGTTATATCATACACATAGAATAAAATCTCATACATTCAAGGAAAATTCAAAAAAGCATATCACAAAAAATATATAATATACTGAAAAAGGGGATGCTGATAAAGCATCCCCCTTGATGTACATGAACTAATTTGTAATAATCTGTTCTGTTTCCTTGTCAAATACATGGATCTTATCAACTTCAAATGCGAACTTGATGGGATCGCCAGGTCTTGACTTGGTGCTGGGAGCCACTCTTGCGGTAAGAGGGAACTCGTCCAGATCAAAGTACAGATAAACTTCTGCACCAAGCAACTCGTAAACCCTTACGGAAGACTCAAATACGCACTTGGGATCGCATTTTGCAAGGAACTCGGGATCGTCATCCACATTCTCAGGACGGATACCAAAGGTAACAACCTTTCCGTCATAGCCGCCTGCAATCAGCTTCTTGGATTTTGCTTCAGGAAGCGCAATGCTGTGTCCTGCAATCTCAAGGCTGGCAACATTGCCGGTAACCTTAACCTTTGCATCCAGGAAGTTCATCTGAGGAGATCCCATGAATCCTGCCACGAACAAGTTCTGAGGTCTGTCGTACAGATTCTGGGGAGTATCTACCTGCTGGATAACGCCGTCTTTCATAACTACGATTCTGGTACCCAGGGTCATAGCCTCTGTCTGGTCATGTGTAACGTAGATGATGGTGGTTCCCAGTCTCTGATGCAGCTTTGCAATCTCGATACGCATCTGTACACGCAGCTTTGCATCCAGGTTGGAAAGAGGCTCATCCATAAGGAATACTTTGGGGTTACGCACAATAGCACGACCCATGGCAACACGCTGTCTCTGACCACCGGACAAAGCCTTCGGCTTACGCTCAAGAAGCGGAGTCAGGTCAAGAACCTTTGCTGCTTCCTTCACCATCTTGTCAATCTGATCCTTCGGAACCTTTCTCAGTTTCAGACCAAATGCCATGTTGTCATACACGGACATATGGGGATACAGAGCGTAATTCTGGAATACCATTGCAATATCACGATCCTTGGGTTCTACATCATTAACAACCCTGTCGCCTATCTTCAATTCACCGGAAGAAATATCCTCCAAGCCTGCGATCATACGAAGTGTGGTGGACTTACCACATCCGGAAGGTCCTACGAAGATGATGAATTCCTTGTCTGCTATCTGCAGATTGAAATCCTTAACTGCCTCAAAACCGTTAGGATATACCTTACAGACATTCTTTAAAGATAAACTCGCCATAATAGAAAGACTCCTTTCACGTTCGCTTTTTTTACTTTTGCCCTACCAGTGACCAAGCGAATCACCTAGAAACAGTATAACGAAAAACAGTATTTTATGCCATACTACAATTTCACAAAGTTTTTTCTCCAGATTGTTTAATATGCTTACATAGTTGATGCTCCACTCTTTCCGCTGTCATTTTGCCCATATTTTCTCTATTTATTGGTCAAACTGCACAAGAACATACGGATTGCCCTAGCGGGGCTCCTCCCGAAGGCACTCCTCCAACTCATCTTTAAAGATTCTATCATCGTCCTTTTCCGGATCTGTTTCCGTCACGGCGCCAGGATTCCTGACAAGGATCTGTTCCTCCAGCCGGAGGAAAAATTTGTTGTAGAGCATGGCGGAGAGCCACGCAGGCACAGAGAAGCCAAACAGGAAAATCAACGGTATAATATGGGGCAGGGCAAAAAACAGCACCGGGGGCACCGCAAACATAATCATCATCAGAATGGTCTTGGGAAACTGCAGGGCGCTTGTAAAAAAGGCATTCTTAAAAGTCCTCAGCACCGTATCGTCAAATTTTGCGAGCACCGGAAAAAGGAACATGCTGGTAAACAGCATAACAATGCCGATGCCTGTGAGGATCGTCCGCAGGACTCCCGCAAACTCCAGATCCGCATGTCTGAGAATGATGAAATCTCCCCACAGCACCAGGGCCAGAAAGAGCATCAGCAGCCAGATAATGGTGCCCTGCCTGAGATTTCTTCTGAAGGACTTAAAAAAGTCCCTGGCAATGTAGCATTCCTCGTTCCGGACTATCTTCAGCGCCACATAATGCAGGGCCGTGAAAGAAGCCCCCGCCGTCACAACAGGCACGCAGCACAGCAGTGTCAGCAGGTTCAGGAACATCAGATCCGCCACCTTGTTCAGGCCCTGCATCAGGGGGCTGTCCAGATCAAAAAACTTCATACCGCAATCCACCTTTCTCAAAATTCCTTTTCCATGGGAGTCACCCGTATGCCGGCATAGTGCAGCTCATGGCACAGGGCGTGGAACCCCTGTTTCCGGTAAAACTCCACCGCATAGGGCGCCGCCTGAACGGACATAAAGTTCTCCCCCGTCTCCGCCTTCAGATACTCACACAATTTCCCCAGAAGGGTGCTGCCCACCCCCCTGCGGTGGTAGGCTTCATCCACAAACAGAAGGGAGAGATGGTTCCTGCTCCTGACGGAACCCACGCCAATGATCCGCCCCTGGTCCAGCGCCACCATAAGCCTGTACTCTCCATTCAGAAACAAGCGGTACAGGTCGTCATCTGTGATAAAATCAAAAAAATGCTGTATGCCTTCCTGGGTATACTCTTTTCCCTCATATTTCATAAAAGTCCGCCAGACCAGTTCCATGGCGGGTTTCCATTCTTCCACTTGGGCCCATCTAAACTCGAAAGACCATTTTCTGACTCTTAAATCCATCCACCCTGCCAATCCTCCATTCAGCGCTGAAGCAACACTGTCTTCTCAATCCAGTCCAGAATATCCTGCATCACTTCTGCCCTGTTGGTCTCGTTCAGAAGCTCGTGCCTGCCGCCCTCATACATTTTCAGGGTGATCTGCGAAAGCCCTGCTTCTTTCAGGGATTCGTATGCCTGCCGGACGCCTCTGCCATAGCCTCCCACAGGGTCCTCCGTCCCGGAGACCATAAGCACCGGCAGCGTCTCCGGCATGCCCTTCAGATACTCCTTCCTGTGGAGCCTTGCGATCAGTTCAAATAGGGTTCCGAAACCGTTTACCGTAAAACAAAAACCGCACAGAGGATCGGCGTTATAGAGAGCCACCCTCTCCGGATCCCGGCTCAGCCAGTCGGAAGGCGTCCGGGGATTCTGTATTTTTTTATTGTACCCGCCGAAGGCCATCCTGTCCAACAACCTGCTCTTGTGGTCTGCCCCGCAGAAAAGCTTCTGGATACCTGCCACAGCCCTGGCCGCCCCCAGGGTCAGCCGGGACTGCATTCCCGTGCCCATAATGACGGCGGCCCGGACCCCTGTGCCATAACGGCACAGGTAGTTGCGGGTGATAAAGGAGCCCATGCTGTGTCCCATGATCACATAGGGCACGGAAGGATATTTCTCCTGGGTTATTTTTTTCAGCCGGTGTACGTCTCTGACCACCACTGTGGCCGGGTCCTGTTCACAGAAATACCCGTATTTTCCCCCGTCTCCCACGGACTTTCCGTGGCCCAGGTGGTCGTCTCCTGTCACCACGAAGCCTCTGCGGGTCATAAAACGGGCAAATTCCTCATAGCGCTCCACATGCTCGCTCATCCCGTGGACCACCTGCAGAACACAGCGGACCGCGCCCTCATCCGGGCTGTACCTGACTGCATGGAGCCTGGTCTTCCCGTCCCTGGAATCGAAAAAAAATTCTTCTTTTACCATATAAGTCCCTTCCTTTCTCCCGGCCCATGCAAGCCACAATGCCCCAGGGCGCGCCCTGCTTTGTCAGCAGATCTCCGCCCCTGAAGGCATCTCACGCTCCGGCTTCATCAG
>OFGX01001744.1_pt1 | contig 12380 bp, 10 predicted proteins | sample 1521831 | NCBI WGS metagenome assembly OFGX01 (sample SAMEA3504080, study PRJEB24116) | mouse gut metagenome | biome: mouse gut; feature: mouse-associated habitat; material: faeces | place: Denmark | collected 2011
GTTACCCACCACCGCCGAAAAATGACAAAATTTCTTCGGCGTTTTCTTACAATTTCAAATTGGCGTTGACACCACCCGGATGATCTTCTCCGCCACAGCCAGGGAGATCCTTTTCAGGTCGTCCACGTACTGTTCCAGGAGCTTTGTCTTTTCAATGGAAACACTTTTGATCACATCCGCGGCGTTGGACTGGAGCTGGCGGACTTCTTCATCCAGAAGCCTGCGCTGTTCCTCGTAGGCTTCCCGGGTACCGTCCTGACGCCCCTCCTCGTATCCGTCGCGGAACGCCTTCTGGCGCAGGATGTCTGCCTGGCCGCGGGCATCCGCAAGGATCTGCTCCGCCTTTTTTTCCGCCTCTGCTATAATCTCATTGGCTGCTTCCGTGGCAAATCTCTCTTCCTGCTCTTCATCCTTTGCCCCGCCGTCTTCCTCTTCTTCCTCTTCCGGCTCTTCTGCGTTTATGGTTCTCTCAATCCTGAATCCCGCGAAGAAATCATATGGCCGGATATCCTGAGCTTCACCCGGCTCTTTCATAATCCTGGGCATCGGTATCATCCTTTCTGTCTGTGATCAGGCGGTCTTCCTGCCCTTTCCTCTCTGATCAGGCAATTTTCCTGCCTTTTCCCTCTGAGGTCAGGCAATCTTCCTGCCTTTTCCTTCTATGATCAGGCAATCTTCCTGCCCTCTATCTCTATGATCAGGCAATGATCTCGTCTTTTCCGCTCTTGACAATAATCAGCTCTCCTGCTTCTTCCAGTCTTCGGATCACGGCAACGATTCTCTGCTGTGCTTCTTCTACGTCGCGCAGACGGACATTGACCGTAACCTCCAGATCGGACTGGATGCTTTCTGCCATACGGCTGGACACATTCGCAAATACAAGATCCTTGATGTTCTGGTCGGACCCTTTGAGGGCGTAAACGATGTCTTTGACGTCGCATTCCCGGATGAATCTCTGGATCGATCTGTTGTCCATGGACACGATATCTTCGAATACGAACATCTTCTTGCGGATGGTGTCCGCCAGTTCTTCGTTTTCCTTGCCCAATTCGTCGAAGATGAACTTCTCGTTTGCACGATCCATGTTGTTCATAACTTCCGCAATGTAATCGATACCGCCGATGGTTGTAAAGTCGGCTGTTGTAAGTACGCTCTCGAATCTCTTTTTGAGAGATGCTTCAACGATCTTGATGGCCTCGGGAGATGCACTCTCCATCTTGGCGATGGCCTCTACCACCTTGATCTGCTTCTCTTTCGGAAGCTCACTGATGACAAATGACGCCTGATCCGGATCCGCATAGGAGAGAATCAGAGCAATCGTCTGCGGTCTCTCATGCTGCAGGAAGGAGAACAGGTTCTTCACATCGCTCTTCCGGATAAATTCAAAGGGCCTAGTCTTCATGGATTTGGCCAGCTTATCCAGCAGTGTCTGCGCCGTGCTCTCCCCGAACGCCTTTTCCAGAACCGCCCGGGCGTATTCCATACCGCCGTCGGTCACCACCTTCTGCGTGAGGCAGGTCTTGTAAAATTCATCCAGAACTGCCTCCATCTGCTCCGGGGTCACATGCCCCAGCTTGGCGACCTCTATTGTCAGCCTTTCTATATCTGATTCACTTAAATGCTTATAAATCTTAGATGCCTTGTCAGCTCCCAGAGAGACAACAACCGCCGCCGCTTTCTGCTCCGGTGTCAAGGATGCAATATTAGCCTCCATCTAAACCGCCCCCGTTCAGCCAGTTCTTCAATAACTGGGCAGATATTTCTGCATTCTGTTCCGCGAACTCTCGAATGCTCCTCTTCAGTTCCATACCTCTGTCGTTCTGAATCTGCTGAAGCTCCTGATTGAGATCAAGATGTTCAACCTCTTCTTCCAGAATCTCTTCTTCCTCTTCTTCCTCAGCCCTGCGCCTTCTGATGATCAGTACCACAATGATACCGGTCAGGATCAGCAGCAGTGCAACGGCTGCAATGATCGCCCACAGCGGAATGCTCTCCAGCAATGTGCTGCTTGCGCTCTCCGCGTCTTCATCGTCTTCGGCCCTTCCGTCAAAGGGTGCGCTTGCCAGGGTGATCTTGTCAGCCTGTTCCGCCCTTACGATACCGGCCGCATTGCCGACCAGGGAGCGGAGCTGTGCTTCCCTCAGACTTCCGAATCCGTTTCCGTTGACTACAACCGACACGGTCAGGTCGTCCAGGGCGCCGGAGTCTAACTGTCCCTGCTCTTTGATCTGGTTCACCAGGTAATCCGTTGACCGGCTTTCGCTGGATGCGGAAGCGCTGTTCCCGTCGCCTTCCGTATTGTACTCGGCTGTGTCCGCGTTGGTCTCTGTCCCGACTACGCCGCCTGCCGTATTTCCCGAACCGGACCTTTCATTATATGTATCTTCATGGCTGATGATACCGGTCTTATCTTCATCGTCTATCTTTTCCGGGGTGTTGTATGTGGTGGACTCCCGGATCAGCTGTTCCATATTGATCTTCGCTCTCGCCGCGACGCTGACATTGTCCTCTCCGTATATCGGTCCAAGAACCTTCAGGATCTTCTTCTCGATCTGGCCTTCTACCACTGCCGCGATCTCTTCCGCGTCTGAACTGTTGGCTGTCTTATCTTCAGTCTCGGAAACCGTATTGCCGTTGCCGTCCAGAACGACTACATCTTCCATAGCCAGATTCGGAACGCCCATTGCAACAAGACGCTGGATTCCCGCCGTCTGCTCTTTCGTCGGTGAGCCGCCGTCCTTCATCACAACCGTAACCGATGCCGACGATTTGCTTTCCGAATCATTGAGTACGTATCGGTTATCCTCTCCCAGTGCAATGGTTACCTTGGCATCCGCCACACCGTCAAACAGCTTGATGGTAGCGCCGGTCCGATCCTGAAGCTCGTAAAGCTTGTAAGTGTTTTTATCCGAATCTGTAGACATCAGCCCTGCATTATTTATAAACGTGTCATATGTAAAGCCGCTTTTCGGATATCCCTGCTGAACGAGGGTTGCCTTTGTCTGATCCACGACTTTTTCCTGCACCATGATGGTGGAGTCGCCCTCATAACGAAACGCAACGCCGTCCTCCTGCAGCTTCGCCGTAATCTCCCTGGCTTCTTCCTCACCCAGCCCCGTAAACAGTACTGCGTACGGGCGGTTATTGAGGATCAGCGCAATCACGACCGCTGCCACGACAAGCCCGGCTGCTACGGCAATAATGATCTTTTTCGTTTTACTGCTTAAATTTCCAGCAAATTCTTTGAATTGCCCCAACTTTTCTTTCATGTTCCAATACTCTCTTTAATTTATATTCCCGCGCCGCACGGCGGCAGGGTTGTCGGCTTCAATATCTTTTCAAACGCAAATAGGGCATTCGTTAAGGGATGCCCTTTGATCATGTATATTATGAACTGAGACGCATAATCTCATTATATGCTTCCAGAGCCTTTGTCCGCAGCGCTGCGAGAAGGTCAATGGAAAGCTGAGCCTGGGATGCGGCTATACCTACTGTATGCGGATCTTCAATCTGCCCTGTCGCCAGAAGGTACTGGTTCTTTGCAAGATTCTGATCCGTCTCTCTTACGTTGTTGATCGCTTCTTCAAAAATACTTTTAAAAGCCGAGACCCCGTCCTGGCCCTTTAAGCTCTGGGATGAAGCAGAAGTCTGTCCAGACGCCGCGGCATCTCCGACCCTGCTCCATGGCTGAATTGGGGTGATGAACATATCCTCCATAGATTCTGTCAATCCTTTCTATATATAATAAGTTTCTGAATGTAAATCCTGACCGCCGCGCCCTCTTTTCTGCTGCCCGGGGAACTTCGGCTGTCTTTTGCAAAACAGAATGCACACACGCGGCGGCCTATTCTCCTCCGCCCTGGTATGCCCTGCCGTTTTATATCTTCTAAAGGAAGATATAAAACCGTGCAAATCAGGCGAAACGCTTCGCTTCGTTAGCACTTTAAATCAATGACGTGCGCAAATCGCTTATATACCCGATGCATTTTCCCGAATAATTTACCGTTATATCCCAAAAACAGTCCGAAAAACCTGTATATCCCACCATTTTTAGGAACTGCTTTTTTTTAATATGGATATTGCTTACTGTCCTTTGATCGCAGTCTGATATCTCTTGATATCGGCCGTCACCGTCTGGAGCAGGTACTGGTAATGAAGGGACGTCCTTGCCATGTCCGCTTCTTCTACGTCAGCGTGGACATTGTTCTCATCCACTCTTGCGGAAGAATCGTAAGGGGTGTATACAAAGTAATCTGCCCCGGAGATTGCCTGCCGCATCTGTGTGTTGCTCTTTGTCTGGCTGGCCGCCCGAAGCCTTTTGTCGAAGACTTCTTCAAAGCTGATGTCTTTTTTCTTATAACCCGGAGTATCTACGTTGGCAAGGTTATTCTGAACAACCTCCATCTTCTTCCACAGATAATCCAAAGACTTATTCGCCATTGACATGGTATTTCCAAAAATGGAATTCCCTAACATGATATGTATCACTTCCTTCTTAATTGATATGTAAGTTCTTAATGGTGACCGATGATACCGGACTGCCTGTCGGTCTGCCAGAATATTTGAAACATAATTTTGCGCAAACCGACCCTTTATCGTGTTAATGATACACCTTATTTTCTCAAAAGTCCAGTTTTTTCATTGATTTTTTATATTAAATATTTACCAGTCAGCCGCTTCTGTTGAGCGGTTTTCAGGCATTTCCTCTATCGTGTAGAACCCCCGGCATCCATATACTATATATAGGAAATCCGACATTTTTAATTCTTTCTGTACATAGAATAAAATCTGTATGTATCTGCCGCCGACTCCCTTCATAAAGCAGAATTTTTCATCCGGACGGGCCGCATACCCGCAACGCGGATAAAATATTACCAAAGGCTGGTATAGTCGGAATCTGAATCCAGGCTTCCGATGGAACTGCCTTTTCCAAGGCTGCTTACACGGCTCATCATCTGGAGCCGCATCATCCCTACAAAATATTCTGCAAGCTGCTGGGTCAGATCCGTTGCGTCCAGGCTGTTCTTCGCCGTGCCTGAGTTCTTCCTGGTCTGGCTTGCGGATGTGCCCGAAGCGGTGGTGACTGTCTTGCCTGTGCTCAGCTCCTGCCCCATGTATCCCTTGATACGGCTGATGTAGTTGATGGTCTCCTGAAAGGGAGGCACGCCGCCGTATTTTGCCACGTTGCCGCTGCCGGCATTGTAAGCGGCCAGGGCCAGATCCACGTCGCCGTTGTACTGCTGCAACTTCTGGGACAGGTACTTGGCCCCTCCCATGATGTTGCTCCTTGCGTCAAATGCGTTGTCCACTCCCAAAGCGGCTGCAGTTGAGGGCATAAGCTGCATGACGCCCTGAGCCCCTGCGGAGGAAACCGCGTCCGCGTTGAACCCTGATTCTGCCTTGCCGACTGCCATCAGCAGGTTGATAGGTACGTTATACTTCTCCGCCGCTTCTTCAAAAATCGAATCCATACTCTCAGGCACGCCCATCCTGCCTGCCGCGCTCCGAAAGGTCTCCCCGAAGCTCAGGCTGTCATCCTGGGTCTTGCCGGAGTACAGGCTGCCGATGGTCTGGCTCTGCGTCCCCAGCGACTGGAGCTGGCCCAGCACGCTGTTCATATAGGTGTATAGACTCTGGTATACTGAATAATCCATTGCCATCTTTTTGATCCTCGCTTTTTTAATCTACAGTTCACACTATTGTAACATATAATCTCAACAATATCATTATGCCATTTTTATTTCCAGTTGAAAAGCTTTTTTTTGAAATTCCAAACAATTTCCAGAAAACTACTTGAAATTATATAAAAATAGATATTTACATTCCCTTGATTTCGGTATAGAATAGTCTTAAATACGTATATCTTTACGGCAAAATCTAAATACATAGGAGGGAGTAGACGTGTTTAAGAATTTAAAGGTGAGAAGCAAATTGCTTGTCTCATTCGGCATTGTCATTATTTTCTATATTATTGCCATTATTGCCTCGTCAATCGGATTGGGCAGTGTGTTCGGCGGATTGGAGGATTTTTATAATATTCCGTTCCCCATGGTGAAGAGCGCGCTGGAAGCGCAGTCCATCACCCGTGAGATCCAGTTGGACGTATACCGCGCCGTTTCTGTTTCCGGCTCGGAGCTTCAGGCAGTGATCAGCGAGATTGATGCGTCTTCCGCAGAGCGGAATACGGTTATGGAAGAGCTGCATGCGAATTTCAGCGGCGACGCAGCCCTGCTCAGATCAGTGGAAGAGGCCAATGACGCGACCTCCGCTGCCCGCGAGAAGACCATGGAGTATATCCGCTCAGGCAATTCCACGGCTGCCATCGAAGCAATCAACGGTGATTATCTGGAAGCGGCCAATCATTTTGAGGACACCCTGAACCAGGTCATTGAACAGGCTGAGAAGAATGCGGCTGAATATTACCAGAACGGTACGACGACCAAGCGGATCTGTACGATCATTTTATACGGTCTTGCGCTGGTCAGCATTATTTTTACCGTATTCCTTGTATTTTCCATTGTCAAGGGACTTACCCGTCCGATCCTGGAGATCGAGGATGCCATCAAGGCGATGGCAAAGGGCGATATGAGCAGCAAGGTTACATATAAGTCCAAAGATGAGCTTGGCGACCTTGCGGAGAACCTTCGTTTTGTACTGACCACTCTGTCCAGCTACATCGGCCATATCTGTGAGCGGATGGATTCCCTGGCAACAGGCGACCTGACGGTGGAGATGGATATGGATTATCTGGGTGAGTTTGAGTCAATCCGTCACTCCGGCAATAAGATCATCAGCGCTCTGAATGATACGCTTGGACAGCTTCAGCAGGCGTCCGAGCAGGTGGCCAATGGTTCCGAGCAGGTATCCAGCGGCGCTCAGGCGCTCAGCCAGGGCGCTACGGAGCAGGCAAGTTCTGTGGAAGAGCTGGCGGCAACTCTTGGAGAGCTGTCCAACCAGGTCAACGACACGGCTGCCAATTCCCGTGACGTCAACCAGTTGATCTCCGATACTGCGAAAGAGATCAACAACAGTAAGCTTAAGATGGAATCCATGGTTCGCGCTATGAGCAACATCAACGAGTGCTCCAGCGAGATTGAGAAGATCATCAAGACCATTGAAGATATCGCGTTCCAGACCAATATCCTTGCATTGAATGCCGCGGTTGAGGCAGCCCGTGCAGGTGAGGCCGGCAAGGGATTTGCGGTTGTTGCCGATGAGGTGCGCAGCCTTGCATCCAAGAGCCAGGAAGCTGCAAAGAATACCACCGTTCTGATCAACAATTCGCTGAATGCGGTTTCCGAAGGAAGCCAGATCGCAACCGATACCCAGAGCTCGCTGCTCAAGGTTGTGGACAGCGCGGATAAGATCGCGGAGAACATGGCGAAGATCACCGAATCTGCGGATCTGCAGGCGGAAGGCATTTCCCAGGTTACCCAGGGAATCGACCAGATTTCTTCCGTTATCCAGACCAACTCCGCTACCGCAGAGGAAAGCGCGGCAGCCAGCGAAGAGCTGTTCAGCCAGTCCAGCCTGCTTAAGAGCTTAGTCGGCCGCTTCCGCCTGAAGGGCAGAAGCAGTTCCATGACAAGCCAGCCCGCAGTATCCGAGCCGGCGGCAGTGGAATCCTATGACAGTAATGTGTACGACGGCGGGTCATTTGACAGCGGGTCTTATGATATGAGCTATGATGATTCCGACAGCTTCGGTGGGGCGGCGGATACTTCATACAGCGCGCCGAGCAGCAGTAATAAGAGCTATAGTAATGAAGTGATTTATGATGGGGCGAAGTATTGATTGATCAATGCTTCGGTATGATGTAAAAGAGAAAGAGAAAATGACCGCCCGGGAGATTTGATCTTCCGGGCGGTTTTTATATCTGAAGAGAGTGAATCAGTAAAACGTACCTGTTCTGTTTTCCTGACGAGGGGCCGGATGCCGTGCAGCAAGTGCACGACACCGTGTGAACAGTAACATTCTTACACCTTGTTGGATTTATCCGTTCATTTTCTGCATTGTCTTTTCAAAAAAAAAATGATAAAATCATCATATAAAAACTCTGCCAAAATGCAATTAAGGAAAAATCCAGATGCGGAAGGAGCAGCTATGACTAAAACCATCGGTATCGGCCATCAGAATTTCGAAGAAATTATCACAGAGGATATTTTTTATATCGACAAAACAATGTTTATTAAAGAATGGTGGGAAAATAAAGACGCTGTCACACTTATCACACGCCCCAGGCGTTTTGGAAAGACGTTGAATCTGAGTATGCTGAACAGTTTCTTTTCCGTCAGCTACCCCCAGAGGGTATTGCCTGATCCATCCGTATACGGCAAAGAAATTGCCGGCCAGTCAAAATATCCTCAGCCCCCTCCGGTTTTATCACGTACAAATGCATTGCAGACAACTGAAAAAACTGAAAGAGCTTGTTTGTTCCACAAGCTTTCTATCTGGAAATACGAAAAATATCAGAAAATGCAGGGGACATATCCGGTGATTTTTCTTAGCTTTGCAGATGTAAAAGAAACCTCATTTATAAACACACGGAAGAAAATCTGCCAGCTTATAAAAAACTTATACAACACGTTTGATTTTCTGCTGGAAGGCAGTTATTTAAATGAATATGAAAAGAAATCATACCATGAAGTATCTGTTGATATGGACGATTACCTTGCATCCGGCTCATTAAAAGCTTTAACCGATTACCTGATGCGCTATTATGGAAAAAAAGCCATCATTTTGCTTGATGAATATGATACCCCCCTCCATGAGGCCTATGTAGGCGGCTATTGGAGTGAACTGGTTTCCTTTATTCGAAATCTTTTCAACTCCACATTTAAAACGAATCCATTTTTGGAAAAGGCACTTATGACCGGTATTACAAGGGTCAGTAAAGAATCTATTTTTTCTGACCTGAATAACCTGGAAGTGGTAACTACAACTTCGGAAAAATATGAGGATTCTTTCGGCTTTACCGAGGAAGAGGTTTGGGGGGCGTTGGAAGAATATGGATTATACGAAGAACAGACACGGGTAAAGGCATGGTATGACGGTTTTACTTTTGGGAAAAAGACAGATATCTATAATCCATGGTCCATTATTAATTTTCTGGATAAAAGGAAGCTTGCCACATATTGGGCAAATACGAGCAGCAACAGTCTTGTCGGAAAGTTAATCCGGGAAGGAAGCCCAAATGTCAAGATGATCATGGAAGATTTACTGCACGGAAAAGGGTTCTGCACACAGGTCGATGAACAGGTTGTGTACAGCCAGCTGGATAACGATGAAACCGCCGTCTGGAGCCTGCTCCTCGCAAGCGGATACCTGAAAGTAGAAAATCTTACTTTTTATGAAGAGCAGGGGATCGATGAATACACCCTCGTTTTAACAAATAAAGAAGTCCAAATTATGTTTAAGAAGATGATTGAAGGATGGTTTTCCAAGTTCATTCCGTCAGCTTACAATGAATTTATCCGGGCAATGCTGCTGGGAGATACGGAGGCTATGAATACTTATATGAACCGTGTCGCGCTTGCTACCTTCAGTTATTTTGATACAGGAAAGAACCTCTCCGGAGAAGCAGAACCGGAACGCTTTTACCATGGATTTGTCCTTGGATTACTGGTAGACCTAGGCAGCCGGTATAAAATTACTTCAAACCGTGAAAGTGGATTTGGAAGATATGATGTGGTGCTTGAACCTCTTCAGGCGCAGGATGATGCGGTCATCCTGGAATTTAAAATCCGCAGCCCTAAAAAGGAAGGCAGCCTTGAGGATACAGTTCAGCAGGCATTGGAGCAGATTGAGAAGAAAAAATACAGCGAATCCCTGATTGCTGCAGGGATTGCACCGGGGCGCATCCGGAAGTATGGGTTTGCATTTGAAGGAAAGAAGGTTTTAATCGGGGAGGGCTGCCGATACTGAGGGCCGGATAAATCTGCAGCCCAGTATCAGCAGCTATACACCGCCTTTCTGCATTTCAATGTTTCATAAACTTTGCCCTGTTTTTTCTGGAAACGGTGAAAGGCATTTGCAAAAATAGCCTCCGGTATCCGCGATAAACCGCAGCACCTGTTCTTTCATCTCCTGTGGAAATGATGACAATACAGGGGCTGTTTCGAAGCTCAGCACCCGGTCAAAGTGTATCCGTTTTAGCCCCTTTATAAAGCCTGACCAATCTGTGGAAGCGGTATTTTCACGTGTTTTAGTAAATGTAAAAGGGATCTGGTGCAGGTCACCTACACCGTCATTATCATGGATGTGGAGTAACTTTAAACGGTGGCCAAGGGTTGTTAGAAAGCTTTCAAAATCACTTCCCACAAGATTGGCATGCCCAGTGTCAAAACAAAAACCCAGCAGCTCCCCCCGGTGCCTGGCGTTGAACCTGTCAATACGTTCTGCCATTTTTCCGGCATTACAGCAGGGTCCCTCCACCAGGTGGCCGCCTATGGAATTGTAGAGGTTTTCCACGCAGACCATAATATGGAGCTCCTTTGCCAGGGGCGCAAGTGAGTCAAGAAACTTTTCAGTCTGCGCCCATTCCATTTCTTCCGAGCCCAGGTTGTAGGCCAGCTTAAAGCCATGTACCACAATATAAGGGCATCGGAAAAATGCACAGATATACATGCTCTTGCGGGCAACGATATTCCATAGGTATTCATTGAGGGCAGTGCCGCCATTGGGTACATAGACAGGGTAGGGCATATGCATCTGGTTGATGACGATCCCTGCAGCTTCAGCGCCCTTTTTATGTGGCAAAAAATGTTGTTCGAGCTCTGCTTCTGACCGGTCAAAAAAATCATTCCGTTCCAACTGGTATAATGAAAAATTAGGAAGATATGAGTTCAGGCTGAAATCCGCACAGGAAAACCCGGCTTTTTTGAGCATTTCATAGCCGGCTGCCGGATCAGAGTCGTATACTACATTTTTGGTCTGTACGCCGATTGAAATCATATTCCGGGTTCCTCCTGCTTTAATTGTCTGCCATATCTGCTATTGCATAAGCTGAAAACCTTCATGTAACTATCCCTCCAGTCTGTCAAAATGAAATGCCGGCATGTATTCATCATTGAAAAATTCGATATTATGGATTCCCATATCCTCCAGCTGCTTTTCGATTTCCCGGTAGTAAATATTGCAGATCAAGATTCCGCAGGTGTCCGGAAGTCCCTTTAAGGCCGCAGGCGGCTTTACCTCCAAGCCGCAAAAACGTGTTCCCCAGATGGCCTGGTTGTTGTCACAGGTGAAGAGGGGAGGATACTGCTGACCGTAGCATTTCATATAGTTTCGACACATATTGCCGGCACCGAAAAGGACAATGGACGGATATTTCCTAAGAAGCTTCTCCAGCCCGATCTGCAAGCTGAAATATTCCGCAGTCGATCTTGCAAGCTTCATAAGCCCCGGACGGAGAATCGGAGAAAAAGCCCCGGCTGTATCAGAAAAATTCAGGATTAGCTGGCCGTCAAAGCCTGTTTCCCGCAATCCCCGAATCAGTCCAAGCCAGTCCGTCAAAGACCGTCCCCCGGCGGCGCAGGTAAAAGGCAGCATGCTGCATTCTGTGTGCCCGTCACAGTCACGCAGGATCACAGCCTTGATGCGTTTTCCCAATGAACAGGAAAAGTCCTGCATATCCTGCCCGCACAGGCTGCACGCACCTGCATCCATGCAGAAGCCAAACCGCTCCTCTTTGGCCTCCTCGTTCAGCCTGTCAACCCACTGGGCCGCTTCCCGGCCGTCTGCACAAATCCCTCTCACCAGATGACCATTTTGGTCTCTGCACTGATTTTCCAGCAGGATCGTTACCTGGTTCTCTCTTGCCAAATCCAGAAAGTGAAGATAATACTTTCTGTTTACCTCCCACTCATCCCCAGATTTTACGCCGGAAAATAGCGGCCTGACAATCAATGAGGTGCAGCCTGTTCTCCCGCAGATTCTGATGCACTCCTCTGTCAGCCGTATCAGCAGCTCCCTTAAATCTTCCCGCTTTGTGTCCCTGCACAGGTAAGGCGCATAAGCCGCAGGAAGACTCATTTCTTCCTGAGTACACCTGTCCAGTATCGGCCTTACCCTGTCATATAATTTTTCCGGATGTTCGGAAACCAAAGGACGCTTTTGGGAAGTTCTCTTCCGCTTCCCCACACTCTCTAACTCATATTCCGGACAACACATTGTAAAGTCAAGCATCGCCTGACCAAATCCCGCCTGGGACAGATCCATGACCCCCTGCCCCGGACGTTCTATATCTACAATTCCTCGAGGTGAAACTATAATCTCCAATCGCTTATCCTCCTGCTACAGTATTCTCTTATCGCCTTCTTCGTCAAATATCCATGCAAGAAGCATGGCTGCATGGCTCGTTGCTTCGCGGGGATACCCCC
>OFGX01001748.1_pt1 | contig 12367 bp, 9 predicted proteins | sample 1521831 | NCBI WGS metagenome assembly OFGX01 (sample SAMEA3504080, study PRJEB24116) | mouse gut metagenome | biome: mouse gut; feature: mouse-associated habitat; material: faeces | place: Denmark | collected 2011
CCCCAAATTCACGAATACTGCACCATATGGATGGACACGATGACCCATGTGACCGCAAAAGGCTCCACGGAATTCGGTTTGACAAATACCAACAAGCTGATCCGGCAGTACGAATATGCCACCGGATTAAAAACAGGTTCCACCGGACTGGCAAAATTCTGTCTTTCCGCCACGGCAGAAAAAGACGGTATGGAACTGATCGCCGTCATTATGGGCGCCGAAAACCCGAAAGACCGTTTCGGGACAGCCGCCGCTCTGTTCAATTACGGTTTTTCCAAATGCAAAATCTATACGGATGAACATAAAGAGCCTCTGCCGGACCTTTCGGTAAAAAAAGGTACGGAAAACGCTCTGCCGCTGGAGTATAAAAACCCGTTCCAGTACCTTTCTGCAGACGGCGCCGATTTTTCTGCTATTGAAAAGCAGATTTCTCTTCCGAATGTTAAAGACGCGCCCATAAAAAAAGGGGAAAAGATCGGAGAAGCCGTCTACCGTCTGGGAACGGAAAAAATCGGCTCGGTAGATATCATTGCCGCGAAAGATATCACACAAGCCGCTTTTTCGGATTATATGAAAAAAATTTTCCTGCGGTACTTTTCATAAGCAGCCGCTTTTACCGGTTTAGTCGATGGTAATAAATTTATGCGTACGATTCGCCTCGGAACGGGTCTTTTGATACCAGTAATAATCTCCCTGTCCCTTACCGTAATTTTGTATCTCGACATCTACGTCGTAATAATACGTACGACCGCCTACCACGGCATAATTCCAGGCATGCGGCGCTTTTGTCCCGTTTCTGTTCAGATAATAACCGCTGCAGATTCCTGCCTGAATGCCTGCATGATTGCACAGGATTTTAAAAATCGCGGCCTGATCGGTACATACGCCGATCCTGCGCTCCATACACCATTTTCTTTGGATCAGCGCCTGATCATAATTGTAGATGAGGCTTCCGTTTTTATAGAGCGCATCCGTGGTTTTTTTGTAGGCATCTATTTTTTTCCTGGAAGACGCCAGATTATAATACATTTTAAAGGTACCTCCTTCATAATAATGCACATGTTTCTGATTTACCGTCATCCAATGATAGATACGCTTTACTTTTTCGCTTTGATTCTGCGTTTTGTCAACTTTTGCACTTTTACAGATTTGTTCCGCCATATAATCCACTTCCGGATCCCCTGTCAGAATGGGGATACCGGCAGCTTCCATCAAACCGGCTTTTCCTGCGGGCGCTTTTTTGGAAATTTTTAAACGGCACGTTTTCTGAGCGATCGGAAGTTGGTTTACTTTGGAAAGTACGCTCAGTTCCACCGTATACTTTCCCTGCTTGACATATTTTTTTGCCGAAACGCCCGCCGCATTCTTTTTGCTCGGCTTTCCCTTCCAACGATAGCTGAAGGAACCGCCGGTATGGTTTTTAAATTTCTTCTGAAATACATAGTTTCCTTTTTTGTTGTAAATCTTAAGGCAAAGATCCGCCGTCTCTTCTTCCGTACGGATGTAAGAACGGATCACAAGATAATTGCCCTTACTTGGATGATACCCTTTCTTTCCCGCAGAAACTGTAAGGCTCTCCACATCGGTTCCTTCCGTTGGGTTTCCCTCTTCGGCCCATACCGGTTCTGCTCTTCCGAATCCAAGCACAACACATAATACTGCCAATACAACAACGTATACTCCTAAGTTTTTTTTCATCTCTTATCCTCCCTGTGAATTCCTGATTCCCGTGCTCCTACAGCAGCGGCGCAAACAAGCGCAAGACAGACTGTAAGGCAAGTATGGCAAGATTTCGCTTCCTGCAGAAATCCCTTGTAATTTCCCTTGATCTCTCGATCGTATCCAAAGCGTCTTCTTTCAGCTGCATCACCGCCTGGGAACGATACATAAAAACGCCGCACTCAAAATGCAGATACAAACTCCGATAATCCAAATTTACGGTTCCTACCGTTGCAATCTTATCGTCGCAGACAAAACATTTCGCGTGGATAAATCCCGGTTTATACTGATAAATCTTTACGCCGCACTGCATCAGCTGTTCGTAATAAGACTGCGTCAGCAGAAACACCAGTTTTTTATCCGGTATCTCCGGCGTTACAATTCTGACGTCGATGCCGCATTTTGCAGCGTTTTGCAGCGCAACCGTCATTTCATTGTCCACGATCAGATACGGCGTATAAATATAAACATACTGCTTCGCATGGTTGATAATATTCAGATAAATATTTTCTCCCACATTTTCATGATCCAAAGGCGTATCACTGTAAGGCTGCACAAAACCGTCTTCCGGATTTTCCGTCTTATGGTATTGTTCCGGCAGGTACTGACGGTAATCTTCGGAAGTCTGCCTGATATAATTCCACATTTCCAAAAACATCGTCGTAAAACTCCATACCGCTTCGCCTTTAACCTCTACGCCGGCATCTTTCCAGTAACCGAACCGCTCTTTTTTGTTGATGTATTCATCTGCAATATTGATCCCGCCGGTAAATCCCACCTGCCCGTCTACCACCAAAATCTTTCGATGATCCCTGTTGTTCAATATAATCGACAAAATCGGACGAAACGGGTTAAACGACGCGGTTTCTATACCCATGGCTTTTAGATCTCTGGTAAAATGCTTCGGCAGCGTCTGAATGGAACCGACATCATCATAAATCAGGCGCACCAAAACGCCCTCCTGTACTTTACGTTTCATAATTGCAAGCATCTTCTGCAGCATTTCACCGTCTTCAATAATAAAATATTCCAGAAATATAAATTTTTCTGCCCGCTCCATGGCGCCTAACATATCGACAAACATCGCCTCGCCGGACGGATAATATTTCGTTTTGGAATTACGGTACAAAGGATACTGCGCCCAGTCATGAATATACCTGGACTGCTGTGCCGCTCCCGGATCTTTCTCCATCAGCTCTTTGATCGCAGTATAGTCCATTTCCAGGCAGGCCGTCAATTCCCGGTGTACGGCATCCATGCGTTCTCTCGTGTTCTTTGTCAGTTCGCTTCTACCAAATACCAGGTATAATACGATGCCAAGAACCGGAAATACCAGAATAATACATGTCCATGCAAGCTTATAGTAGGGATTGGTCCAGTTATTTACTACCACCAGAACCAGAAAGAATGCCAGAATGCGGAGACAGCCGTCCACAAAAGTAAAGCGGACGCTGAAATCGTATACTGTGAAAAAAATCCAGGAAAACTGCAGAATGATTGCAACGGCAACCATAAATTTCCTGCTGAATACTATGCTGGCAATCCGTTTCATTTGTTACTTCCTCCTATTTCTCTATAACAGACGGTTTAAATATACCACTCCCCAGTATTTTTGTTCCCCTGCTTCGCCCAGCACAACGGCTCTCTCATATAACCGCAGTTTTACCTGTGCGGGCGTCAGATCCGGATATTTCTGCAAAAGCAGCGCGATCGAACCGGCGATCACCGGCGCGGACATGGAAGTACCGCTTTTTACCTCGTATCCCCCTCTTGCGGAACAGCTTTTGATTGCCGTTCCCGGAGCCAAAATTTCCGGCTTAACCACGCAGCACTCGGTTGGTCCCCTTCCGCTGTAACCGCTTTTTAAACCTCTTCCACGCTTCACATAATCATCGATGCTTCCTACGGTTATGATGCTTTTACATTGCCCGGGAATCGTTACGCTGTTTCTGCCCGGTCCGTTATTTCCCGCTGCGGCAACAACTACAATCCCATGATTCCATGCTTTTTCCACCGCGTACATCAAATTGGATTTTTCCGTTTCATCTGCCGAAGGCAGCATGCCTACGGATATATTTAAAATCCGGATATTATATTCTTCCCGATTTTCGATGACAAAATCAATCGCTTTTAATACCTGGGCCGTATTCCCGTTTCCTTTTCTGTCTAATACTTTTGTCACAAAAAGATTACATTCCGGCGCCATGCCCCGATAAAGCCCCCGGCTCATTTTCCCGGTTCCCGCAATAATACCTGCTACATGGGACCCATGCCCGTTATCGTCATACGGACGCATCCTCTGCTGGGTAAAATCAGTAAATTTCAAAATCCGCCTGTCAAAATCCGGATGTGTAATGATACCCGTATCCATAATTGCAACGGTAATCCCTTTTCCCGTCAATCCTTTTCTATGCGCATAGTCTGCCCTTAATTTTTTCCGAACCTGATTCATCCCATAAAAAGCCTTTTCTTTTATGTTATGCGCCAAAATCAGAGGTGTTCTTCTTCTTATTTTACGGCGCAAACGGCAAAAAAGCCTCTGTTTGTGCGAAACAGCATACTGTAATACGGATATTCCCGTTCAAATACTTTTATGAACTGATCGTAAGTCAGCATATTGTCTTTCTCCGCCTGATATGAGTCAATCTGCGCGAACCGCTCTCCGATCCCATCCACAATCCGGGTAGAAAGCGTTCCGATCGAATCCAGCACGCGTTTTTCCATTTTCATAAATCGTTCTTTTTGTATCCTTCCTGCCATGTAAAGCAACAGCTGTTCCTCAAAAGCAAGAAACACCTGCTGCTTCCTGCCGTCTTTTGTCCGATACAAAAATCGGTAATAATATGCATTTCCAATATCTTCACTGCTGTAATAACGGCTTGCAAGCATCGCGTCCAATCGAAACTCTTGTTCCAGTACGCCGATCACCGCCTGCGAAAAACCTATCAGCTCTTCTTCGCTCTGTTCGTGCACCCATTTACTCGAAACTTTTCCTGTTATCGCCCGGTCTTCGATCAATATGTGTTCTGTCAGCCATCCGGAGCAGAAATTTAAAAACTGCGCAAGCACATCTTCCGAATACCCGGACTTTACCAGTTCCATTTCAAACACCGGCAGCGTATGGTTTACCATATTGTCATGCAGACGCTTATGCATCTCATATCCGCCGTATCCGACAGACCGCATATAAGCTTCTTCCTGCGCAAAATGAGTCATCGCATAGTTTTTAAAATATTTGATTCCCTCCATGCAGGTCCATTCATTCTTTCGCGAATTTTGACTGAGGCGGTTTAATTTCCGTACAATAGAAAACAGTTTCTGATGCGCATGATCCACAATTTCTACCCCTATGCTGAACCGGTCATTCCATTCGATTGCCTTCATTTGTTTTCCCCCTGTTACGTGTTCACTTCTATTCTATTAAAAATATGCGTTTTTGTCCATGAAAACTTAAAAAAGGCAGTATGCATTTCGAAAACGCATACTGCCGCAAGTAACGCCTATTTTGTATACCTGGACACATCTTTCATAGAAAAACTGATCCTTCCCATTTTATCTTTTCCAAGACATACTACCGTCACTTTATCTCCGAGTGTCAGCACGTCTTCCACACGGTTGATCCTGTCTTTGGATATCTTGGAAATGTGGATCATGCCTTCCTTGCCCGGAGCAAATTCTACAAATGCGCCGAACTCTTTGATGCTTACAATCTTGCCTTTGAAAATCTGCCCTTCTTCAAAATCCGTCGTAATAATCCGGATCATTTCTACCGCCTGATTCATTGCAGCTAGATCTGTACCGCAGATGGAAACCGCACCGTCGTCCGTAATATCAATTTTCACACCGGTACGCTCAATGATCTCATTGATCGTCTTTCCTCTCTGTCCGACTACATCGCCGATCTTTGCCGGATCGATCTGGACCTGAATAATCTTCGGCGCGTACTCGCTCAATTCTTTTCTCGGCTCTGTAATTGCCTTGGACATACATTCGTCCATAATAAAAAATCTTGCTTCTCTCGTCCTTGCAATCGCCTCTTCTACGATTGGCCTTGTCAGTCCGTGGATCTTGATATCCATCTGGATCGCCGTAATTCCTTCTTTTGTTCCGGTTACTTTAAAGTCCATATCGCCGAAGAAATCTTCCAGCCCCTGAATATCCGTCAATACCAGATAGTCGTCATCCGTATCTCCTGTCACAAGACCGCAGGAAATACCGGCTACCATCTTCTTATCGGAACACCCGCCGCCATAAGCGCCATACAGGACGCACAGGTCGACGCCATGGAAGTCGAACCGTTGGATTCAAATGTCTCGGACACGGCACGGATCGCATAAGGGAATTCTTCCACGGAAGGAAGCATCGGAATCAGCGCACGCTCTGCCAATGCGCCATGACCGATTTCCCGGCGCCCCGGACCTCTCGACGGCTTTGTCTCCCCGACCGAATAAGAGGGGAAGTTATAATGATGCATATAACGCTTCTCGGTAATATTTTCATCGATTCCGTCTACTCTCTGCACTTCCGATAACGGCGCCAACGTTACGACATCGCAGATCTGCGTCTGCCCTCTGGTAAACATTGCGGAACCGTGTACTCTTGGAATCAAGTCTACTTCCGCCGCCAGCGGACGGATTTCGTCGATGGCACGTCCGTCCGGACGTTTATGGTCTTTTAAGATCATTTTACGGACAGTCTTCTTCTGATACTGATAAACGGCTTCATCCAGCACAGCGAGCCATTCTTCCTTCTCCGCAAATGCTTCTGTCAGCTTTTCGGTAATCATACGGATATTTTCTTCCCGCACCTGCTTTAAATCGGTAAATACCGCCTCTTCCATCTCCTCCGGCGGTACGAGACGCCGGATCTCTTCAAACATCTCCTCCGGAATCGCACAGCTTGTATACGTGTGTTTCGGCTTACCTGTCTCTGCAACGATCCGGTTGATAAATGCGATGATCGTCTGATTGATATCATGCGCCATATAAATTGCCTCGATCATTTTATCTTCCGGAATTTCATTCGCGCCTGCCTCGATCATAATCACTTTCTCTGAAGTGGACGCTACCGTAAGCATCAGATCGCCTTCATCCCACTGCGCCTGAGAGGGATTGATGATAAATTCTCCGTCTACCATGCCGACCTGCGTCATTGCGCACGGTCCGTCAAACGGAATATCGGAAATACTGGTCGAAATTGCAGAACCCAGCATCGCTACGATTTCCGGACGGCACTCGGGATCCACGCTCATAACCATATTGTTTAACGTTACGTCATTCCGGTAATCTTTCGGGAACAGCGGACGCATCGGACGATCAATCACACGGGCAGTCAATACCGCATTCTCGGACGCCTTTCCCTCTCTCTTATTAAATCCTCCCGGAATTTTCCCCACGGAATACAGTTTCTCTTCAAATTCCACGCTTAACGGGAAGAAATCGATTCCGTCCCTTGGTTTGTCGGATGCCGTTGCCGTAGATAATACGGTGGTCTCCCCATAGTGCATAAACGCACAGCCGTTCGCCTGCTTTCCGACCCTGTCTACGTCGACGGTAAGCGTTCTTCCGGCAAGTTCCATTGAAAAACTTTTGTACATGTCTTCTTCTCCTTTTTCTTGGTCTTTCTGACGGAATGCTGCGGCAGAAGACTCCGAAACTACTGATACAAGCATTTCCCAAATACGCATATCAGTGGTCTCGGCGTATACCTCCCGCCGGTTCTGTCAGGCATGATAGCTTACAAAAACAGAGCGGAATATACCTCCGCTCTGTTTTTTAAACTCATTACTTTCTGATTCCTAAACGTTCGATCAAAGAACGATATCTTTCGATATCCGTCTTCTTTAAATAAGCCAGCAGACCACGTCTTTGTCCTACCATCTTTAAAAGTCCTCTTCTGGAATGATGATCTTTCTGATTGACCTTTAAATGCTCGGTAAGCTCCTGAATTCTTGCGGTCAAGATAGCAATCTGAACCTCCGGTGAACCGGTGTCGCCAGGTGTTCTGCCGTACTCGGCAATAATAGCTTGTTTCTTTTCTTTTGCGATCATGATAAATCCTCCTGATAATTTAATCGCCCAAACTGCATACGATACTCAGCAGAAGGTCGGAGTGTCCATCTACCGAATATGGGCTGAACTCATACTTCTGTACTATAACACATATCATATGCTTTGTAAACGGCTGTTTTCATTTTTTCTATCTTTTTTCTGTTTGCATTCTCATTTTGGGTTAAATTGTACCCACGCTGTTTGTGAGGTTTTCTTAATGGAAAAGCATGTGGCTATTTTTTCTTCTTCCGGGTCTGGTTTAAAATTTTTCTCATATTTTTTTGCAGCTGTACTGCTCTTTCAGTTTCTTTTCGAGTATTCTGTAGATTACGAGGGAAGTGAAGCATGTCGTAAAGTGGGCGGTAATCCGGTCTCTCCTGGAAAGATACACAGGTCTTGCATAAATAAACAGACTACAACAATCCAAGCACAAATAGAGGGTTTAAATCAGGCAAAAACCATGTGTGAAAGAATGCTTGAATCTGGAAATATCAGTTTTGACGACTTACAGGTTGAGAAATATGTCAAACTATTTATGTTTTATTGCTCTGTCAGTAGAGGTGTTTTCTATAATGTTTGTATATGGATTGATAAAAAGTGTAGTTGCTGTATTACTTGTAGATACGGTTGCACTTATTGGGATTTTGATTGTCGGAATCACTAAAGTAAGTTTGGGGCATAGTCCGGCATTCAAATATTAATATCAAAAGTTTTTGTCGCTTGAATAATAAATGTAACCATAAACTATGCACCGCCCTATGTGGGAGAAAGCCATAGCCGCCCTTGCCGATATGATACCGTTTGATATTTTCAATATCATTTTTATGCAGCACTAATGATGATGCTTATTCCCAAAGTAATTTCTAATTCTTTTAAAGCTTCTTTTAACTTTTCTTTTTCAGTATCGTCTTCCACTTTAATTGTTGCATTTGGAATAGATTGTAACAAGGGAACAGCTATGAAACTATGATATGTTTGAAACCAAAAAGTGATATTTAACTTAATGATCTGCTCAATTAAAAACTCATTCAGATTTTGAAAAACAATCTGATTTTTTAATTTTTCATAATCATAATTTGCTTTCCAAAGGAAATTATAAAATCCGTCTTCATCAGCTGGTTTGGGTGCATCTTGTGCAACCGGAAAATTCTCGTTTCCTACCAGTTTTTTATTTAAAGTATATTTATATTTTGGTAATGCCCCCTTATGTTGAGCTATTTCTAATAATGATTGATGCTCGAGAATCTTTTTCATTAATTCTGCTTGAAGTATCACATGAACAATATCATTTTGCAATGTCATATAAGCTTTCTTCTCCTTCATTAATTGCGGAATTTCAACCTGTATCAAAAAAAATAAATAACAGGCAACATATCCGATAGCCAAATCATATGGAATCTGATCGTTCGGGATAGGTCCATTGAGTATTGTCGGAAATGGAAGTATAGATGGCCATGTGCTATATCTCGCAATAATCAGTACTGCCGGTATCAACATTGCAGTTAAAGCAATAAAAACACTATGTTTTTTCCAAAATTTATTCTTCAATTACACCCCTCCAATCAGAACAAAACCACACCAACACACTGGGTCGCTAAATGGATATTCGTTTAGGCTCTCGGTATATAAGCTGTGACGTAATTCTCTATTTTGTGTATTATTCTCTAACATATTGCAAAATTTTCTCAATTGGTATCCTTTATAATTTTTTAATTTGTCTAAGGCGATCCAAAATGCTTCTGTTATTGTATGCTTCTCGCTTATTGCGCAGAAAAATTCATATTCAAATACTAATGATGCCGATGAGCGAACATTCCAAAGCGTTTCTAATGTTGCCCTGGCACCTGCGATTCTACAAGCCGCCCCAATGCCAAATATGCCAAAATTAGCATACACCCTTCCATAACCACTTTGACAAACTGGAAGCATAACAATCTCCAGGTTTGAAAGATCAGTTTCCATAAAATCCTTACTATAAAATGTTTTTCCATCTGGTGTTAAAACATAATTTCTTTCTTCCGCATTCAGTGAATTAATATCTTGATATTTACCGTGTCCAGAAAAAACAAGTGCACATTTCGCGTCCAAAAGTTTCTTTGATATTGTTGTTTTAAAGACATTGCCAACAACTTGATAATCAACAGATTTTTCCATAAAATCAACCACATCGATTGTTCTCATTGGCATATCAATTAAGAATAACTCTCTCTCTGATGCAATAACATGAACATCAACTGATATACAATCATGAATTGCTGAAGCAATTGGAAATTCTGTAATCTGTTTCTGGAGATTCAGATAAATATCTTTGTAGCAGAATGAATGCCCATTCATGATTTCTTCCAATTTTCGGGCAATTTCATATGCAGCATTAATTTTTTCTTCAACAGAATATTCCTTCTTATCAAGCTGAATCACATCAGAGATTTTGGCATTCTCAATAAAAGGAATATCCTCATCATCAACCATCTGAAGGCTTTCATAATAGATATCGTTCTGATCAATCAGAAACACAAGCCAGCCGTTAGCTTCCTGCCATATATCGATATAAAGCCCTTCAAGCGAACGCATTCTGTTCAAAAGCTGATCTACGTTGATTTTTGAAAAATGCTCCGTGCTACTATTTCGTTTTATAAAACCATGTGCCTCACATTGCATATCATAAATGATATTTTTATAAGGTGCCACCTGATTGTAGAATTCTCTCAGGTCATGCGGAATATCCAATGAAACAGAGTTATCTAATAACCAAAAATACTGATATAATTCTTCTTCCAGCAAATGTAGAAACTGACTCTGTTTTTCTATACTATCAATATAGGCTGCCTGTTCAATTTTAAACGTAATTTGCCTGATCAGTTCAGAATGCAATTTCCATGAATGTTCCATCCCGTGTTCTACGTTTCCCTGCAGAAAACGAATGATCTCATTACTCTGCACAGCCTGCGTATAGAAAGATAATGCTTCCACAGTTTCTCCGTTCAGATCACCTAAATACTCTTTTTTTAGCTCATAACTGTATTTCAATATCAATTCAGGGTCAATTTCATCTATCCATTCAGGAACGTCATCATTGTTCTGTTGGACTTCCAGTACTAATGCCCCATATCTTATAGCAGCATCTGCTGTTTCCATACTATCTTCCGTAAGCAGATCTTTCGTAGATTCATATATCGCTTTCAGCTCCTGAATTGCAGCTTCCAGGTCCCCCTTTTCCGCAAGAATTTCTGACAGGCTCCTCTTTACGGTTAATGCAAACAGTGTATCATTCAATCTGGAAGATACGGAACGTTCGTAGGCATCCTCCATGTATTCTTGTGCCTTTTGAATGTAACTTTCTTTTTCATCATCATCTGCCACATAATATAATTCAAAACAAGCAATGCCCAGATTATATTCATAAAGAACCGTATCCATATTATTATCGCCATATCTTTTACGACTTTCCTCATATACAGAAAGCATTCTGTCATAATGCTCTTTCTGATTCATAAGACTACCCTCGATGTTTCCAGCAATGTTTTCGAATTGAAGGCGTGATGGATGTTCTAAGCGATTAGATACCAACAGTTTTTCCCTTATCAATCGGATTTTCTTTTCTGCAGTAACAATATCTCCAAGTAGATAATATGCATGGGCAAGCTGTGTATCTATGTTGAAAAGTTCATCCTCGTCAGTATTCGGCAGGCCGGCATTAGAAAGAGCTTCCTCCAGCAGTTGTATTGCCATCTGGTATCGACTACATGATATATAAATATCTGAAATTCTACGATAGAAATAAAGTTTGTCGCTCATCTCCCCGTCGAAAACTTCATTCAAACAAGTCAATATATTTTCTGCATTATCCAAAGACTGCTTATAAAAGCCAAGTTCTCCCAATAAATTGCTATATTCAATCCATGCATTAACTACTTCTATGTCAGATTGCGAATTCAACGGATGTTCACTGGCCCATTGCCGAAACAGCTCCAGCGCTCTTGCTTTTTTTCCATTGTGAATATATTCATCGCAAAGCATAACCGTAATATAAGTCCCATACAATGGATGTGCATGCGAATGAGTAAAAATATCCTCAAGCCTATTGATTAATTCGTCTTGATTCATATCTTGAGGCAGGCAATCGTGTTCCTTTCTATACAACTGAATACATGTTACTATCTGCAGTTTACATTCAATCGTTTTTTCACCAGTTTCTTGATAAAGAATGATACAGCCTTCCAAAGCATGCTTATAGATTGACAGCATGTCCAGGAACTGATTTTCCAATGCTTCAGCCTCTTCGAAAAGCAAATCAATTGTTACTGAATTAGCAATTCCGCGAATATTTTCATAAATTGTACTGAGCTGTCTTCCCTCCATCAGGCTCTCACGTTCCTCATGGCATTTTTTCAACCGTTCATACGCTTCCTTATTGTTAATGTCATTATTATACTCATCCAACAGCTTACGTTCTGTATCATATAAATTACATATTTTCTTTTCATCCATCATACGATAGTATCTCCATTGTGTAAATATACTGGCTACATGGATTCAATACTGAAGTAACAGTTCAGCCTTGCGACTGGCAAAAGAGAGAAATTGAAAAAGTTTTTTCT
>OFGX01001751.1_pt1 | contig 12353 bp, 7 predicted proteins | sample 1521831 | NCBI WGS metagenome assembly OFGX01 (sample SAMEA3504080, study PRJEB24116) | mouse gut metagenome | biome: mouse gut; feature: mouse-associated habitat; material: faeces | place: Denmark | collected 2011
AGCCGTAGCGTCCGCAGGAGCACATCCTGCTGCCGGTGCCCACCCGGATATGTCCCAGCTCTCCCGGAAACCCGTACCGGCTGCTTACCGCCTGGTTGTTGATGACCGGCATGACCCTGGCGCCGGTCCGCACGGATACAAACAGCATATCGTCGCAGGAGCCACGGAACACCAGCCATTTATACGCATAGATCATTACATCTACGTTATTTCCCATATAGCAGGGAATCTGAAATTCCTCTTCTATGATCTGCCGCACCGGAATGTTGTTCCACCCTTCAAAGTAGGTGTAGGACAGTGCGATCCCCTTCACCTTGTCGCTGTAGCCGGGCACGCCAAGCCCGATCCCGATGACCTTCTCCTTCCCGCCTTCGGGCACCCGGATCGCCTCCCGGACCATGTCCTTGATCAGGCCGAGAAGCCCGTCCGTACACCGGTGCGCGTCGTCAATCGCCTTTCTCTGCCGATGGATCGGCTTTCCCGTAAAATCGAGAACGACGCAATGCATCCAGGTACGGTTCCACTCCACCCCTACAAAATAGCCTCCCCGTGGATTCAGCCGGAGCCACACCGGCTTCCTTCCAACCCTGGCTTCCTCACATTCTTCCTCGCAGATCAGCCCGTCGTGGATCATGTCCTCCACGGTATTCATCACGGTGGTCATACTGTAGGCCGTAATTTTCCGGATGTCGTTTCGGGAAACGTCCGTGTGTGTGCGGATCACGTTCAGCATCTTATTCCGCTGGTAGTATTTTCTGCTTTCCAGAATTGATTCATTTTCCATATGTCCTGTCCGCCTTTCTTGAAGAGCATAACGCTTTTGGTTTTATACGGGCGCAGCAGTGAATGCGCAGTCCCTTACCGAATTATTATAAGCGTTCACAGGCATACGAATCAATCATTTAATCGAAATCGCGGTTATTTAGAAATGCAGTTTATTTTACCCGTTTTGCGCGATTCTCTTTGTATATCTCGTAGAACCTTGCAACTTCCAGCGCGTCCAGCTTCTTTTCGCCGCCTAAGATATAATTTGTAATCAGAATCTGCTCCGCAATGGCTTCGCTGGCCTCCACAATGTTCATGGCATCCTCCACCGTCTTTCCCACCGCCAGGCTGCCGTGGTTCCCCAGCAGGACGATGCGGTAGCCTTCCGCCAGGTATGGTTCCGCCATAGTGAGGATGTATTTTGTCCCCGGCGCGCCGTAGGGAGCACATGGGATCTTGTGGAAATTCCCCATCATCTCCGGGAGCGCCTCTGTCTCAATATCCCGGCAGGCCATAGAAAACGCGGTCAGTACCTTGGAATGGCTATGTACCACGCCGCCTACATCCCATCCGTTTTCCTCGCAGATATCATATGCCATGGAATGCATGATGATCTCCGAAGTCTCCTTCATCCCCCAGATCCGCTCTCCGTCCTCGTTGATGACCGCGATCTTCTCTGGGGTCAGCATCCCTTTATTCTGTCCGGTGGGGGTGATATAGATCTTGCCGTCCCGCTTTGTGGAAATATTTCCCGCAAAGGAATTTACCAGTCCTTTGTCGTCCATCCTTTTTGCTACGAACAATACCTCCTCAACGGCCTCCTCCGAAATACCAAGTTCCCTCATTTTTGCACTCGCTTCTGTCATGTCCTGCTCTCCCTTTCCCTCATTTATTTATTATCTTTTCGATTATATTTTTGAGCATAATTCACCAATATTTGATTTATTTTCGTGTTTTTTGTGCTTAATGCGAATTATTTTTCATTTATTTATTATCTTTTCGATATAATTAATTATAGACATTTTCTCTTATTTGTCAATAGGTTTTTGGAAAAATATTTCGAAAAAAGTTATTATGAATAGTAACGAAAAAATAATCCCGAAAGAAAAAGAGCCTGACAAGCAGGCTCTCTCCAGACTCACTCAACATATTTCTGTATTTTCATTTTTCAGCAATTCCAGCACCACATAAGTCCTTCTTCCCAGATCTTCTTCCAGCGGCACCCGCCAGGTCTGGTCTTTGACCTCCTCCGGAAGGTTGTAGAGGTTGATCACTTCCAGCCCTTTTCCTTCGTAATATTTCTGCAGATAGTCCTTCTCCGCCTGCTCGCTGCTGGACAGGAAATAGTTTTTGTGCATCCCGTCCTTGACTTTCATTTCCTGGGCAATGTATTCAATCCAGCTCACAAATGTCTTCAGGTTATAGTCATTCAGGGAATATCCAACGAACAGGAATACATGGTCGATCAGCAGGGATTTTAAAAATACTTCCATCAGACGGTGGGTCTCGGAGTAATAGAGGTAGTCCTCCTCCTTAAAAACCAGCTTTTCTATCTGGTCGATGTCCCCGTGCATCTTAATCAGGTACTGATTTGCCGTACCCTTAAGCAGATCCCGGTCCTCACGGATCACCTCGTAGCCGTCTGCGATCTGATCCAGCAGCTTGTCATAATTGGTGGTCACGAGATGCCTGGGGCCCAGGGATACGATCAGTTCATCCAAAATGTTGGACTTTGCGTTCCTGGGAATCAGATCCCGCAGAAGCTGGTAATAGTCCCTGTGGCCTTCGCTTTCATCCATGCAGTAATAGTATTGCGGAATCCGTATGTATTCCTCCATTGCCAGCCTTTCAATGGAGGGGTAGCCGATCCGCTCCGCAAACGTCTGCACCATCTGTCCCCAGGTCGGCAGATTCGAATTTCTGGATACCCCCGCCCCTACAAAGATGACCAGTTTTTGTCCGGCAAGCGCCTGTTTTAAGTCTTCGATCCGTTGATAAAATTCGTCCATAGTCCTGTCCGCTCCCCCATAGAAAAATGATCGTCCATGCATTACACCCAGCGCACTTTGTTGCACTGCAGCATTCCCTTTGACCAATGCTCCGTAATATTTTGTTTAAATTCCATGTAATCCTTTCATATGTAGTATACCTTAAATCCGCGTCTTTTAACACCCTGTTTTTACAGATTGCCGCATTCGGAAAAATTTCCACCTGTACGGTTAGATTCTCTTTGTACGTCCAACCCATTTTTCTGCAGCAGAAAAAAGACGGCCGCAGCCGTCCTTTTCCTCCCCCCCTGCACATTTCCTCATGCCGGAAGTCCTTCTATAGTCCCATCGTGCCTGTCATTCTTCTGTCACGAATACGAACTTCACCTCTCCGTCCATACCATCGGAAATCCCTGAGAAATTCTTATACGCTCTGGAAGCATCCAGCATATCGTTCATCTTATCCAGCAGGTCTTCCACATCTCCTCCGAACGCGTCTACCAGCTTCTGGATTCCGTCTCTGTCGAACCGGATCATGCCGTCGTTGAGTTCCGCCGCGCCGTCATCCAACTGCTGTACGCCGTCGATCAAGGCGCCGGAACCGGACTGCAGAGATTCCAGGCCGTCTTTTAATGTCAGCGCGCCGTCGTTGAGCCGGGAGGCTCCGGAGGCCAGTTCCGTGGCTCCGGAAGAAAGCTCCGCAACTCCGGAAGCCAGTTCAGCCGCGCCGGAGGCCGCGCTTTTTGCGCCTGCGTCGGCTTCTCCCATTTTTTCTGAAAGCTCCGTGCTTCCTGCATCCAGCTTCTGGGCGCCGGCGGATAACTGGGCCAGGCCGCCGGCAAGGCCGTCTTTGCCTCCTACCCCGTCTGCAAGCCGGGCCGTTCCGGCTTTCAGCTGTTCCACTCCTGAATTGACCTGTGCGGCCATACCGTCTACGCCTGCACTCAAAGCCGATGTGCCTTCCGCCAATTGGTCTATCCCTGCCTTAAGTCCATCCATCCCCTCTCTTACTGCTCCTGCGCCCCCGCTTAACGTGCCGGCTCCTTCCACCAGAGCAGGTAACTTTTGCTGTACTCCTGCCAGTCCGTTCGACAGCTGCTGTACCCCTGATTTTATAGCAGGCAGCGCCGCCATAAGGTCTGCCTGCTGCTGCGCCGCGGCATCAGCCTGTGCAGAAATTCCTGCGGCATCATTTGCAAGTGCGTCTGCATTTGCGGACAGCGACTGAGCAGTTCCAATTGCCGCCGCGGCCTGCTCAGCGGCCTGTTCCGCGGCATAATTGGACGTTCCTCCGCCATCGCTGCTGCCCATGGCGTAAATTGCATTTCCTACCAGGCTCTGGGCCTCTGTCAATGCCGCCAATACGTCCGGATCCTCCGTACTGATGCTGCCCAGTACCGATTGAACTGAATACAGATAATCCTGCGCTGCTCCCGAATCATTCAAAGCTGCCGGCTCTGATGCGGCGGCGGCCGCGCTTTGCCAAATCGCGTTCAACTGCCCTTCCAATGCCGCAGCCTGGGCTGAAATGTTCTCCGCATTCTGCACCGCAGCCGTACTGATATTCTGTGCATTTTCTGACGTAACAGCGGGAATGCTGCTGTCCAGACTGCTTGCTCCGGCAGCCAGTTGATCAATGGCCGCACTCAGTTCATTGACACCGCCTGACAAAGCGTTTGCCCCGCTTTCCAGTTCCCCCGCCGCACTAGAAAGCGCTGCTGCTCCGCTCTGCGCATGTTTGATTCCGCCGTCCAGCTCCTGTACTCCGCCGACAAGGATCGGGAGTTTTTCCCCTAGCTGTCCCTGCATCTGCGTCACGCCTGCATTCAACGCATTCACCCCGGGAAGCAGCACCCCCTGCGTCTTTTCCGCCGCTGCCTTCACCCCCAGATTCAGCCCCCCGGCCCCGTCTGCCAATGTCCTGGTCCCATCATAGAGCTGTCCGGTGCCATCTGCCAGCTTTGCGTTTCCATCCGCAAGCTCCTGGCTTCCGTCTGCCAGCTTATGGCTTCCGTCCAGCAGTTCGCTGCTTCCATCCGCCAGTTCGCTGGTTCCGGACTGCAGCTCCCCGCCTCCGTTTACAAGCTGGTTGATTCCGTCTGTCAGCGTGCCGGAGGATGCCAGCAGCGTGTCGATCCCGTTTTTCAGTTCCCCGCTTCCGCTGACAAGCTGGCTGGAAGCGTCCTGCAGTTCGCCCATGGAATCATTCAATTCATCCAGGCTGTCAAACCCGTTTGTATCCAGGTCATTGAAAATGCTGTTGGTCGCGATGGTCATCCCCTCCACCGGTTCATACTCTGTCACATCCGCTTCCATCTCAAAATAATCCGGAATATCCAGATCCTTCTCCTCAATTCCAAGAAGGTGTTTCATAGACGGGAAACCGTAACCGATCACCATGTTCCGTTCCCCGTCAGAGATCAGCCTGCCGTTCTCCACGGTCACATTTTTAAAGTTCTCCCCATCCAGGATCAGTCCCGTTGCCATCATAAACGGGGTCGAAGCCTTGCCGCTGCCTCCGCTCTTATTTTCATATGTGTAGCGGATCACCACATGCCCGCTCTTCCCTTTCAGGTCTGCGGCGGAAATCTCCTTTCCGTCCAGTTTATAGGAAATCCGAACCCCTACCGGCAGTTCCTTTGACGTGGTGCCCTGGTAGCAGATATCCGCGTCCGACGTATCCCAGACGACTCGTTTGCCCATTGCGGAAAAAGCCTCGTCGCCCTTGACATTTACAATATCCTGGAGGTCCGAGATATCTTCCAGCTTAGACTGGTCGGAAATGTTTCTGAGCTGGTCGGACACGGTTACGGATTTTACGGAGCCGCTCCCATCAATTTTTGCATATACAGTTTCTTCCTTTGTGGGCTTTGCGGAAGTTTTGGCGGCGGACGCGCCTGTCTCGGATGACGTCTCTTTCGAAGCCTTCTTTTCCGCCGTTTTTTTCTGCGATGCTTTCGTCTCCGAATTGGTTTTTGCCGTTTCTTTATTTTCCGCGCCTGCAAATTCTACTTCTGTAACTGTCACATTCCCTTTTTCCGGCGTGTGAAGCAAAGCCCCGTCCAGGCTTCCCGCTACCAGACTTACCAACATCATACTTGCTATGAATACCCTTACTTCTCTGTTTTTCATAAAGCACAACCTCCTGTTCAATCCATTTATAACTCTGATTTTCGTCTATAAATCCGCTTTTCGTTTATGAATCCGCTTTTCATTTATAAATTCAATTTTTTTATTATAAATCTAATTTTTCTATTATAAATCCAATTTTTCTAAATGAATCCAATTTTTTGAGTCCATTTTTCATTCCAGGCTCTGACTTCCACTTATGAAGTAGCCGCTGTTTTCAGCTTCTCCTTTTTCTGATGCATTTCCCTCGTCGTCACGCAGATCACCTTGTCAAATACCATCAGCATGGATGGCAGGACGAAGATGACTACGAACATACTCACGATCGCTCCCCGTGCCATCAGGGTACACAACGCAGAGATCATATCGATATCCGAATACAGTCCCACCCCGAAGGTTGCGGCGAAAAATCCCAGCGCCGATACAATGACGGAATTGATTGAGGATGACAGCGCAATCCGGATCGCTTCCTGTCTTTCCCTGCCGTTTCCCCGTTCCTTCTTGTACCGGGTCGTCATCAGGATCGCGTAGTCCACGGTAGCTCCAAGCTGGATCGTCCCGATAACGATGGATGCGATAAACGGCATCTTCGTCCCCGTATAATAGGGGATTCCCAGGTTGATGAAGATGGCAAATTCAATCACGGCCACCAGGATCACCGGTAGGGAAACGGACTGGAATACCACAGTGATGATCAGGAAAATCGCAACTATGGATACCGCGCTTACTACCTTAAAGTCTTTATCCGTGATGGTGATCAGATCCTTGGTGCAGGGCGCTTCCCCGATCAGCATCCCGGAGCTGTCATATTTTTTGATGATGGAATTCAGGATTTCACACTGCTCATTGACCTCATCGGTGGCCACCTTATATTCTGACTGGACCAGAATCAACTGCCAGTCGCCCTGTTTGAGTTTCTCCGTCACCTCCGCCGGGATGAAATCCCTTGGAACCGCGGATCCCAGAATGCTGTCCAAGCCCAGAGCAAACTTGACGCCCGCCACATCCGACATTTCATTCAGCATGGCTTTGGCGTCTTTCGAGGGAAGCTTTGCGTCTGCCAAAACCATGTGCGTGGCATTCATGTCAAATTCATCCGCCAGCTTTTCATTGGCCTGAATACTCTGCAGGTATTTTGGAAGGGTGGCGTCCAGGTTGTAGTAGACTTCCGCCCTCCTGTAACCCAAAAGCGCAGGCGCCAGCAGGATCAGGAACGCCAGCACAAACGCTTTATAATGCCTGGTGATCAGCGCCGCCGTTTTATCCATCTTCGGGATCATGGACTTATGGGTGGTCTTTTGAATCACTTTGTCAAACACCAGAAGCAGGGAGGGCAGAATGGTTACGCAGCTAATCACCCCGCAGATCACGCCCTTTGCCATGACGATTCCCAGATCCCGTCCCAGCGTAAAGCTCATGAAACACAATGCGATAAATCCTGCCACTGTGGTGACGGAGCTTCCGACCACCGAAGAAAATGTATTCGCAATTGCGTGCGCCATAGCCCTTTCCTTGTCTCCGTCATAGTGCTGCTGGTTCTCCTGATAGCTGTGCCAGAGGAAAATGGAATAGTCCATGGTTACCCCCAGCTGCAGCACAGCGCTGAGCGCTTTTGTAATATAAGAAATCTCCCCTAAAAAATAATTGGTGCCCATATTGTAAACAATGGCCATTCCGATGCTCAGCATGAAGAAGATGGGAAGCACCCAGCAGTCCATAAATACCGAAAGCACGATGCAGGTCAGGATCACGGCGATCAATACATAGATCGGTGTCTCCTTCTCCGACAGATCCTTGATATCCGTCACCACAGCAGACATGCTGCTGAGATAGCACTGCTTGTTCGTTACACTGCGGATCTCATGAATGGCATCCATGGTGCTGTCGGCCGATGTAGAATCTTCAAAAAAGATTGCCATCAGAGTGGCGTTGTCCGTATTAAATATTTCCCGAAACTTATTCGGCAGAACGGACATGGGAACCGACGTATCCATCAGGGAATCGTACCAGATCACATCCGCTACGCCTTCCACCTCTTCAATCCGTACTTTCAGATCCGCGCTTTCCTTCGTAGTCATGCCCTCCACGACCTCCATCGCAAAGGCGCCTTTTCCAAAGTCGTCCATCAAAATGTCCTGCCCGATCATTGTGTCGATGTTGCCCGGCAGATAATACAGGATATCGTAGTTGACCCTGGTTTTAAAGTATCCCAACGCAGAAGGGATCAACAGCAGAATGCCCAGTATCAGAATCACGATCCTGTACTTCACAATCTTTTTACCTGCTTTCACCATGTTAAATGCCTCCTTTTTTCAGAATGACCCTTGGTCATTTTCTATCGCAAAAGTACTATATAACAGAAATGACCAAAAGTCAATATCATTTTTAAAAATTGTTGACTTTTAGTCATTTTTATTTTTGTACCGCTTTTAAAAAATCTGTCAGGGGAACTTGCAGACCAGAAATATCCAAACACATATTTTATAACATATACACAAAAACAATCTGAATTTTTCGTGAAAAACATGTATGGATAATCCTTTTCAATAAGTATATAATAAAATGGAAAGCAGGTGTTCGGTACATCTGCGGAGATAGAATTAAATACAGTGATCGCTGATATGTATATCCTGGGGATTGGCCCAGAGTTTCTACCGACTGCCGTAAGAGTTGACTACATAGACATTCGTTTGTTGTAGTTAATTCTTTTTTTATCGGTTTATATGCGCTATTGGCAGGTGCTGGCCGCCCGTTGCCCCAGGCAATTTAAAATGGCAGCCTGCAGCAAAAGCAGAAGGAGGAGATGCATATGCGCGAACATTCATTTATTTTAAAAGGAAATATCTGTTATTCAGAGACGAAGAACCATCTGTCGGTTACCGACCAGGGCTATCTGGTCTGCCGCGAAGGAATTTCCAGGGGCGTTTATCCGGTGATCCCGGACGAATATCGGAATCTGCCGGTGAAGGACTATGGAGACCGGCTCATCATCCCCGGCATGACCGACCTGCATATCCACGCCCCCCAATACCCTTTCCGGGGCATCGGGATGGATCTGGAACTGCTGGAATGGCTGAATACCCATACCTTTCCGGAGGAGAGCCGGTACTCGGATCTGGAATATGCCGAAAAAGCTTATCGGATTTTTGTCGAAGATCTGAAAAAAAGCGGGTCCACGAGAGCTGTGATTTTCGGCACCATCCATCTTCCGGCCACGGAATTTTTGATGAAGGAGCTGGATGCTTCCGGCCTGTCCACTTATGTGGGCAAGGTCAATATGGATCAGAACTGTACCGACGACCTGCGGGAAGCGGATGCCCGGGAATCCCTGGAAAGCACCGCCGCATGGCTTCGTGAGACCTCCGGAAAATATTCCAATGCCCGTCCCATCCTTACCCCCCGGTTTGCGCCTACATGCAGCGGCCCCCTGTTGGAAGGGCTGGGTAAGCTGCAGAAGGAATACGGCCTTCCGGTGCAGTCCCATCTGTCGGAAAATCTGTCGGAGATCCAATGGGTGCAGGAGTTGTTCCCCTGGTCTGCCTGCTATGGAAATGTCTATGAGCATTACGGCCTGTTCGGCAAAGAGGCGAAAACGGTCATGGCACATTGTGTACATTCTTCGGATCTGGAAGTGGAACTGATGAAGAACAACGGCGTGTACGTGGCCCATTGCCCCCAGTCCAACACCAACCTTTCTTCCGGGATCGCCCCCATCCGCAGATATCTGGATGCGGGAATCCCTGTCGGACTTGGAACCGATATCGCCGGCGGGACAAATATGTCCATGTTCCGCTGCATAGCCGACGCGGTAGGTGTTTCCAAACTTTACTGGCGGCTCATCGACCAGGAGAAAAAGCCCCTGACCATGGAGGAAGCCTTCTACCTGGCCACCAGAGGGGGCGGATCGTTCTTCGGGAAAGTGGGAAGCTTTGAAAACGGATATGAACTGGACGCACTGGTGCTTGACGATTCAGGCATCCGCACGGCAAAAGAACTGAATACAAAGGAACGTCTGGAACGGTATATTTATCTGGCAGAGGAAGGCGGACGGCTGGCCGGAAAATATGTAAACGGCAGGGAGATCCTCCTTTCCTGACAGAAATCCAAACATCAAATGTTACAGTTCTCGGCCTAACCGGCCGTGAACTGTAACCAGTAAATGACCGGAAGTCGAATTTTAGCGATAAAATTATTGACTTTTGGTCATTTTTTGTTTATAATGATGTGCATCATCAAAATGGATTCTATACAGACCAGACGGCAGGGGGCCGGATGCCCGCAGCCGCTGCAGCGCACATTGTCTGTGATCAGGAGGAACACACTATGGGAAAAGTCGAAGAAAACAAACAACTAAAGCTGGACGCGCTTTTTTCCAGTGCGTATGATTTATTTTTATCACAGGGAATTGTGAAAACGTCCATCCACGATATCGTCCAGAAGGCCGGCGTGGCAAAGGGCACGTTCTACCTTTACTTTAAGGATAAGTATGAGATCCGTGACAGGCTCATTGCGGAAACCGCCAGGAAACTGTTCCTGGCAGCCCACGAGGAGCTTCAGAAAGCCGACATCCCGTCCTTTGAGGACAAGATGATCTTTATCGTGGATTATGTGATCGGCAAGCTGGAAAAGAATAAGCCCATCCTCCGGTTCGTCTCGAAAAATCTGAGCTGGGGCGTCTTTAAGCAGGCTGTGACAAAAAGCGAAGACGATGCGGAGCTGAATGCAGAGCTGAGCAGCATGGACTATTTCCAGCAATTGATCCAGGCGGATCCCGCCCTCCGGCTGCGCGCCCCGGAGACCATGCTCTTTCTGATCGCGGAGCTGGCAAGCTCTGCCTGCTACAGCACCATATTGGAAAATGAACCGGTCAGTTTCGAGGAATTGAAGCCGGATCTCTACAATGCCATCCGTGCGATCATACGGGCCCATGCGCTGCCTGCGCCCAGTCTTCCATGAAAACGGCCTTTTTCAGGAAGGCCGCTGCCGAAAAGCGTTCTTTCTGAAATGCTCCCTTCCAGGCCACAGGTCTTTTTATTTCACTTGCCTGAAAGGGAGCATCTCGTTTCCCGACAATTCTTTTGTAATAAGCGGTTTTTATTGATCTTCGCCTGACATATTTTCCAGCGCAATCCCTTTTTTCTCCAGTCTTTTATACACGTCCCCACGGAACAGGATATACACCACGGACACCAGCGGGATGAATACGAGCATTCCCACAACGCCCATCAGGCTGCCGCCGATGCTGACCGCGGCCAGCACCCATATAGAGGGAAGCCCCACGGAATTGCCTACCACCTTGGGGTAGATCAGGTTGCCTTCCACCTGCTGCAGCACCAGGAACATGGCCACAAAGGTTAATGCTTTCACCGGATCCACCATCAGGATCAGAAATGCCCCCACGACGCATCCGATAAATGCCCCGAAGATCGGGATCAGCGCCGTAAACGCAATCAGGACTCCCACCAGCAGGGCGTAGGGCAGCCGCAGTATCCACATTGCCACCAGGAACATCATCCCAAGGATCAGCGCCTCCACGCACTGTCCGGCCAGGAAACTGGAAAAGGTCCGGTAGGTCAGGGAGCAGATATCCAGTATCTTCTCCACGATCTTCCCTGGCAGATACGCATAAAAGATTTTCTGCACCTGGACGCGCAGCTTTTCCTTCTGCAGCAGGATGTAGCATGAAAATACGAATGCGATGAAAAATGTGGTCACACTGCTGATGATGCTTTTTGCCGCAGACATGGTCGTATCCAGCACGCTTCCCGCGCCGTTTTTAAAGAAGGCCGCAACCCCGTCCAGGATCTTGTCCCAATCCATGTTCAAATCCTCCAGCAGCGCCATGATCTCCTGGTTGTTGTGGAATATTTCCTCAACCCACGCCATGGCCACCGGGGTAAAATCCTGGATCGTCTTGCCCAGGCCCATAAAGGTGGAACCGAGCTCCGGGATCACCACAAACATCACCAGGACAATCACGCCGATCACACACAGGATTGTCAGCGTCAGGCTGCAGGGCCTGGCATATTTGAAACCTGGCCTGCCGTCTTTGCCGTCATTTCCGAATATTTTGCTTTCCAGAAAGCTCATGGGCACGTTCAGGATAAAGGCGATCGCGCCGCCCAGCAAAAACGGAAAGATGATATTTAAGATGAATCCCAGGAAATCCACGATCAGGGTGTATTTCCACAGCCCGATCAGAATGACAATCGTAAAGACAATCAGTTCCCTTATTTTCCGCATGTTTTCTTTATTTAAGTCCATAGATCCTCCTTCGGGTTTCAGTGCTTTGTTATATTTATATCAATTCATGCATGATTCAGAATACATTGTATGTTCTGATTCTCTTCCACGGCGGTGCAGATGACTTTTTGCAGGGCCCCGGCATAATTTCCCAGATGCTCCGCCAATGCCTGTTCGTTCCGAAACCGGATCTCCGTCTCCTCCGCCAGATCGGTCAGGCAGTCATAC
>OFGX01001753.1_pt1 | contig 12345 bp, 9 predicted proteins | sample 1521831 | NCBI WGS metagenome assembly OFGX01 (sample SAMEA3504080, study PRJEB24116) | mouse gut metagenome | biome: mouse gut; feature: mouse-associated habitat; material: faeces | place: Denmark | collected 2011
GTTTTTGCGAATGGATGAGTCGGTTGGAGGCTCTTTAGAGCATCCAACCGTACAGGTGGCATTTTTTCTAAAACCGGATCCTCCTGTACCGGATCATTATTACGCCGTCTTCTCAAACTGCGAATTATACAATTCCGCGTAGAATCCGTCTTTTGCGATCAGTTCCTCATGGGTGCCCTGCTCCACGATGTCTCCGTCCTTCATCACCAGGATCAGATCCGCGTCCCGGATGGTGGAGAGCCGGTGGGCGATCACAAAGCTGGTCCTGCCCTTCATCAGCGTATCCATCGCCTTCTGGATCTGGATCTCTGTCCGGGTGTCCACGGAGCTGGTGGCCTCATCCAATATCAGGATCTTCGGGTCCGCCAGGATGGCCCTGGCAATGGTCAAAAGCTGCTTCTGCCCCTGGGACACATTGGTGGCTTCCTCATTGAGTTCCATATCATACCCGCCCGGCAGAGTCTGGACAAACCGGTGCACCCTGGCCGCCTTCGCCGCCGCGATCACTTCTTCGTCCGATGCATCCAGCTTTCCGTAGCGGATATTGTCCCGGATGCTGCCGTGGAACAGCCAGGTGTCCTGCAGTACCATCCCGAACATCATACGCAGCTCACTGCGGTTAAAATCCTTTACATTATGGCCGTCAATGAGGATGGCCCCGCTGTTCACGTCATAGAACCGCATCAGAAGCTTGATCATGGTGGTCTTTCCCGCCCCGGTGGGGCCTACAATGGCAATCTTCTGGCCTTCTTTGATATTTGCGGAAAAGTCGTTGATGATGGTCTTATCCGGGTTGTAGCCGAAATGCACATGGGAAAATTCCACATTTCCCCGGAGGCTGTCCACGGATACGGGATTCGGCACGGTCTGGTCCTCCTCCTCTTCCTCCAGAAATTCAAACACACGCTCTGACGCCGCCGCGGTGGACTGCAGCATATTGGCCACCTGCGCCACCTGCTGGATGGGCTGGGTAAAATTCCGCACATACTGGGTAAAGGACTGGATATCCCCCACCTCAATGGCTTTCCTTATGGCCAGGTAGCCGCCCAGGATGGCCACCCCCGCATACCCCAGGTTTCCTACAAACTGCATGATTGGCATCATCATCCCGGACAGGAACTGGGATTTCCACGCAGAATCATAAAGCTTCCGGTTGGTTTCCTCGAAGGCCTCTATGGTCTCCTCTTCCTTGTTGAACGCCTTGATGATATTGTGGCCGGAATAGACCTCCTCCACCTGGCCGTTTACATTTCCAAGAAATTCCTGCTGTCCCCGGAAATACTTCTGGGATTTTGCCATGATCAGGGAAATCATGGACACGGAAACCGGCAGCATCAGAAGCGCAACCACAGTCATCAGCGGGCTGATGGACAGCATCATGATCAGGATGCCCACAATGGTGGCCACCGAGGTGATCAGGGTGGTGATGCTCTGCCCCAGGCTCTGTCCCAGGGTGTCCACGTCATTGGTGATTCGGGACAGCACTTCGCCTACGGTGCGGGACTCGAAATAAGCCATGGGCATGCGGTTGATTTTCTCCGAAATCTCCCGGCGGAACCGGAAGCAGAGCTTCTGGGAGACCTCGGTCATCAAAAGCCCCTGTACGAAGGACAGTAGGGCGCTCAGGGCATAGAGCCCCAGAAGGAGCAGCAGGATCTGGCCGATGCGCTGGAAATTGATGCCGCCTGTGCCCGCGAACTTGGCCATCATGCCCTCAAACAGCTCCGTGGTGGCTTTTGCCAGCACCTTGGGGCCGATGATGTTGAAGACTGTGCTGCCTGCCGCGAAGATCATGACGGCGATCAGTGCAATTTTGTACCTGCCCATGTAGGACAGGAGCTTCCGGAAAGTCCCCTTGAAATCCTTTGCCTTTTCCCCCGGCATCATGCCGCTGTGAGGGCCATGGGGCCCGTGGGGCCGTCTGCCTGGCCTGGCGTTCTTGGCCGCATTGCCGCCAGTGCCAGGGTTTTCAGCCTGGGCCGCATTGCCGCCAGTGCTGGAATTTTCAGCCCGGACAGCATTGCTCTGCGGCGCGCTTTTTCCGCTCCGGGCCGCGCTGTCGGCCGCAGCGCCTGTGTTCGTCCTCTTTTCATCGCTCATACTGTAGCACCTCCCTTCAGTTCCGCCTCGGACAACTGTGACCTAGCGATTTCCCGATACGCCTCGCATTCCCGCAAAAGCTCCCTGTGGGTGCCCATGCCGGCTATTTTCCCATCGTCCAGCACGATGATCCGGTCCGCGTTCAGGATCGTGCTGATGCGCTGGGCCACGATGATTACAGTGGCGTCCCCTGTCTTCTCCCGCAGGGCCCTGCGCAGGGTCACGTCCGTCTTGTAGTCCAGGGCCGAGAAGCTGTCGTCGAACAGATATATTTTGGGCGACTTTGCGATAGCCCGGGCGATGGAGAGCCGCTGCTTCTGTCCGCCGGACACATTGGTTCCGCCCTGGGATATCCCGCTGTGGTACTTCTCCGTCTTGCTCTCTATGAATTCCGTGGCCTGGGCTATCCTGGCCGCCTCCTCCATGCTGCTGTCTGTGATGTCCGAAGCGCCGTCCTGCCATGTGCCGCCGAACTTCAGGTTGGAGGCGATGTCCCCGGAGAACAGCACTGCCTTCTGGGGCACATAGCCCAGGAGGCTTCGGAGTTTGTGCTGGGACAAATCCCGGATGTCCACGCCGTCTATGGTGATGCGGCCCGCCGTCACATCGTAGAACCGGGGAATCAGGTTCAGCAGCGTGGACTTGCCGCAGCCGGTGCTGCCGATGACGGCGGTGGTCTCCCCGGGCCCGGCCGTGAAGGTGAGGTTCTCCAGGGCGTCCTCGTCAGCCCCCGGATAGCGGAAGGACACGTCCTCGAAGCTGACCACGCCCTTTGCCGACCGGAGCTTTTCGTCCTGCACCTGCTCCCTGTCCGTGACGCTGGGGCGGGTGCCTATGACCTCCTCGATTCTCCCTGCGGCCACCCCGGCCCTGGGCAGCATCACGGAGATCATGGTGAGCATCAGGAAGGACATGACGATCTGCATGGTATATGTGATGAAGGCAAGCATGTCGCCCACCATCAGGTTGCCCAGGTCGATGCCCTTTGCCCCGAACCAGACGATCAGAATGCTGATGCCATTCATGATCAGCATCATCATGGGCATCATGATATTCATCACCCGGTTGGTGAACAGTTGGGTCCGCATCAGATCCCGGTTCGCCCTGTCGAACCGCTCCTCCTCGAACCGTTCCCTGCTGAAGGCGCGGATTACCGACACGCCGGTGAGGATTTCCCGGGACACCAGGTTCAGGCGGTCCACCAGAGCCTGCATCTTCTTGAACTTGGGCATGGCCACTGCCATCAGCACGCCCACCAAAGCCAGGATGAGGGCCACCGCCACCGCGATGATCCATCCCATGCCCGTCCTGGTGCCCAGTACCTTCACAATGCCGCCGATGCCGATGATGGGCGCGTACACTACCATCCGCAGCATCATTACCACCACCATCTGCACCTGCTGGATGTCATTGGTGCTGCGGGTGATCAGGGAGGCGGTGGAGAACTGTTCCATCTCCGCGTGGGAGAAGGACACTACCCTGGAGAACACCCGCTGCCGCAGATTCAGGCCCAGCCTCGCCCCGATGCGCGACGCAAGGAAACCCACCAGGATGGCCGTGGCCATCATCACCACGGAATAGGCCAGCATCATGCCGCCGGTTCTGTAGAGGTAGCTTCGCTGGATTTTGCCCAGGTCCATCCCCAGGCTTTCATATTCCGCCTGGAGGAACAGCATGGCCCGCTGGGCGATGACGGTCTCCCCTGTCTCCCCCAGGCTTTCCAGCACCTGATCCCGCAGCGCCAGCACCTGGTCGTCCGTGGGCGCAAGGATTGAGGCCGACAGGTCTGCGGGGGGATTTCCGGCTTCCCCTGAGATGCCGCCGGATTCGGTTCCCGCTGCGTCTGCCGCCTCTGGCCCGCCCACGGCAGTACCTGCCCCGGGCATGCCGCCGGATTCCCTCATGGCGGACAGGATCAGAATCGGTATGCCGATGCATTCATCCAGAGCCTCTTCCGTCTCCTTATCTCCCTGAAAGACATAGCCGCCGTCATCTTCCTGCCCATAGGCGGATGCCATCAAAGCCCGCTCTTCCTGTGTCATGAGGCTCATCAGCCCGGCGTAGGTTTCTGCTCCTAGCCGTCTGGGCACGGCATTCTCGATTCCCTTCTGGCCGATTCCTATGTCCACGATATCCGCCGTGTACTGGGGCAGCGCCAGGTCGCAGTAGGCCTGCACTACCAGCAGGGCGATGATGGCCAGCACGGACCACTTGGATTCCTTTAAGTACTTGAAGATTTTCAGCATATAGGTCTCCTTCCCTTTCCAGAGCACATGTTCGGATATGCCCTGATTATGCCGACGCTCGAAGGCCCGGCTGAGTTTCCAGATTCTTCCCGTGCGGCGGATTCTTACATTATAGTGAGCGATTTGCGCCATTACAATTAAAAAAGGATTAAAAAAATGGAAAAAATGCGAGATAAAAAACCTTGAATTTCCGCAAACAAGCGGCCTTCCCGAGCAGGGAGGCACCGTGTGCGGATTACCTGATTGTGCTGGGAGCCCGGTGGAAGAGCGCAGGCCCCGGCGAGGTGCTGCGCAGACGGCTGGACAAGGCTGTCCCCGACCTGTACAAGGGCAGGCCGGGGGCTTCACGTAAGTATGGCCGGAATCAGGACTGTGACCACGGTGCCTTTTCCGGGACAGCTCCTGCAGGATAAACCATAGGGGGCGCCATAGGCCAGGAGCAGCCGCTCCTGGATGTTGCGGATTCCGTAACCGCTGGAGATTATCCTGCGCTCCGGGGTCTCATGTACGGAAAAGTTGGCCAGAACCGTTTCCTCATCCATTCCCATGCCGTCATCCTCCACGGTGATCCGAATATCACCGTCCAGACGCCGGATGCTTACTTTTAAATGGCCTGTTTTTGACGATTTTTCGAATATTCCGTGAATGATCGCGTTTTCAATAATGGGCTGCAGTACGATTTTGATAATCTGGCAGCAGTCCGCAGAGGGATCCATATCCCATTCTGCGGACACCCTGTTTTCAAAGCGCAGGTTCTGGATTTCCACATAGAGCTTCGCGTGCCTCAGCTCTTCCGCCAGAGTGATCACTTCCCGCCCGCTGCTGAGGGACAGACGATAGAACTGCCCCAAAGCGTTGACCATACGGCTGATCTCCGGAACATTGCGGCTGATGGCGGTGCAGTTGATCAGATCCAGGGAATTATATAGAAAATGCGGGTTGATTTGAGCCTGAAGGGCTTTCAGCTCCAGGTTCTTGATCTGACGTCCGTATTCCACCCGCTCTTCCATCAACATGTCCACCCGATCCATCATCTGGTTGAACCCGTCCATCAGCTGAGCGATTTCGTCCTCCCCCGACGGCTCTAAGCGTACCGCCACATTGCCGTTTTCCACAGCCTGCATGGTACTGGTGAGCTGAGCGATGCGTTTCAGGGTAGACTGGCTGATCAGATAGGCGAGCAGGTAGGCGGCCAGCCCGACGGCCACTACGATGATCAGCATCTCTGCGCTCATTTCCCGGCTTAGCCGAAACACGTCCTTGTGCGGCAGGATACTGGCGAGCAGCCAGCCCGACGGGCCGATTTGTTCGCAGCGGGCATAGTATTCCTGCCCTTCTGCGGAGATGGTCTCCCAGGTGCCGGGAATCAGGGACTGTACCTGGCTGACCAGTGTTTCCGGAGGGATGGGGGAAGCACCGGAATCCGAAGAGAGCAGAATCTGGCCTTTACGCAGCAGCAGCAGCATCCCGTTTTCCGTAATGGAGGTTCCGCACACAATCTGTTCCACCCGGCTTGCGTCGATATCCGCACGTAGGACTGCCAGAGGTTCTTTCACCTTGTTGGGGTTATAGATTACCTGTACGGAAGAGAAACAATTCTGCAGCGATTCATCGGAGGCATCCTGAAAATCAACGGGAGCGCACCACAGGCGGCCGCTGCTCTCTGCGGCTGTTTTGTACCAGGCGTTTAATGCCACATCGCTGATCTGGATGATATTGTTTCTGGTATTGGAGTAGGAATATTCATTGTTCACATAGAGGCGGATGAGATCGATGTCCGCAAGCATGCAGAGATCCTCAAAGGTGGTGGCGAGCTGATCCGAATCCTCCAGGCGGTGGATGTAGGTATAGTCCCGGGAGTCGTTGGAAGCCATGGTGTAGACCAGGGAATCCGTGGACAGGATGTCGATGACCCCGTCCAGGCGTCCCAGAAGGCCCTCCAGGGACAGACAGGTATCATCGAATGCGGTTCGGGCAGCGGAAAAGGTCTGCTCCTGCACCACGGCCCTGACCCGCAGATAGGCATAGAAAGAAAACAGCCCAAGGGGAAGGACGATCAGCAGAAAATAAATGCACATCAGTTTGCTGCCAAGCTTTCCGCAGGCCAGCCACCGCATAAACTTATTCTTCATAGGAATGCCTCTTCTGGTACTCTTTGGGCGACAGCCCCATCTCCCGCGTGAATAGCTTGACAAAATATCTGGCGTCCCCATAGCCCACGGCGTTGGCCACTTCGTAAAGCTTGCGGTCGCTGGAGACGAGCAGTTTTTTGGCATGAAAGAGACGGATTTCCGTGAGCCGCTGATTCACGGTCTTGCCGCAGGACTTCTTATAAGCCGCGCAGAGATAGGTATTGGTGAAGCCCAGGTCTCCGGCAATGGTCTGCACGGTGAGTGCGCAGTCCTGGTAATGGCTTTCCAGATAGCTCTCCACCTGTGAGGCGATATCCGGCAGGGCGGGCTGCAGGGCGCCAAAATATTCCCCCACAGTCTGCAGCAGAATTTCCTGAAGTCCCGCAAGGGTCTCCTGTCTGGACATGGAATAGAGCAGGCGGTCTGTCTGATTGGTGATCGTCCGGATATTGCGGGTGTCGGCAGCATGTAAAAACAGAAAAAGAATCCGGCAGTATACAAGGCGCAGCTCCTCCGGCGCCGTGCCCTGGCAGCGCATCATGGTTTTGTACACTCTGTCCAGCAGGAAACACACCTCTTCCTTTTTACTGTGGCGGATCAGATTTTCCAATTGTTCAAGAAGGGGCTCCCCGTCCCGGAACACCTCCTGATTTAAAGGCCTGTCCGGAAAATGCCCGCCCAGGAAAAAGATTTCCTCTGCCGTAGGCTTTTCCTGGCTGAGCAGCTGTGCGGTAATCTCCCTGACCGCAGCCGTAATCTCCTCCAGATTCAGAGGCTTTTCCACATAGTTTGCTGCTTTTAACCGGATGGCGCCCTTGAGGTATTCTTTGTCGGAATAGCCGCTCAAAAAGATGAACTGACAGTCCGGCAGAAATTCCCGGACCGCGGCAGCCATTTCCAATCCGTTCAGATAGGGCATTTTGATGTCGCTGATGATGAGTTCAGGACGGTATCTGCGGGCCTGCTCCACGGCTTCCACCCCGTCGGAGGCCAGATAGACCCGGGTTACGGAGAGCTCTTCCCAGGGGATATAGTTCTGTAAGACATTGCGGGGCATGGCCTCATCGTCTGCAATCAGAACGGTAAAATTCATGATATTCACCTCAAAAATCGCTTTCTTTCTATAATAATATAGCAAATCTCACAAAAAATCAAGCGGATTCCGCCGGCCTTTGACTGCATAAAGACCATAAGAATACCCTCTTTTCGAAATTCTGTCCCGTTGTTTCCGAACCATTCTTCTGTTAGGATAGAACCATCAGATCTGCGGAGGATACAGGCAGGAGCAGGGGAGGGAAAGGGATGAAAAAGAAGGGACACCCGTTTTGGGAGGATTTGAAAAAAAACCGTACCAAGTGGCTTATGATTCTGCCGGCTGCTGTTGTGGTCATTTTGATGTGCTATATCCCTATGGCTGGAATCGTACTGGCCTTTAAGGAATTCAATTATCATGACGGGATTTTCGGAAGTCCCTGGGCGGGATTTAAGAATTTTGAATACTTTTTCCAGTCCGGCAAAGCCTGGACCACCACCAGGAATACCATTCTATACAATGCGGCATTCCTGTGTGTGAACACGTTGCTGCAGATTACCTGTGCCATACTGCTCAGCGAACTGGCAGGGAAATATTTCAAACGGATCACCCAGTCCGTGATGTTCCTGCCCTACTTCATCTCCTGGGTGGTGGTAGGCGCATTTATCTACAATATGTTCAACTACGAATTCGGGGCGGTGAACAGTTTCCTTCGTTCTATCGGACAGGAGCCCCTGGATGTATACTCCAACAAGGCTGCGTGGCCGGTGATCCTGATTGTGGTCAGCGCCTTTAAGAACGTGGGATACGGGACGGTGATGTACCTGGCCAGTATCGTGAATATCGATGGGGAAATGTTTGAAGCGGCAGACCTGGACGGGGCTACCATGTGGCAGAAGATTCGATATATCACGCTGCCCTGCATACGGCCAACGGTGGTGATTCTGTTCCTGATGGCCATCGGCACCATTATGAAGGGCGACTTCCAGATGTTCTGGCAGGTCACGGGCAATAATCCCATGGTTCTGGAGGTGACGGACGTGATTGACACCTATGTGACCCGCTCTCTGCTGAACCTTCAGGAATTTGGCATGACCAGCGCGGCAGGCCTCTATCAGTCGGCACTTTCCTTTGTCCTGGTCCTGATTGCCAATTATGCCGTGAAAAAAGCGGAACCGGATTACGCGCTGTTTTAGAGGCTGCTTGAAAGCAGAAGGGAGGCCATGGCAATGGCAAAGAGAAAAAGCCGCGGAGGAAAGCCTGTAGGGCAGGACCGCATTTTATTCAATATACTTTCCTACATAATACTGACAGTCCTGTCAGCTGCATGCCTGCTGCCGTTCTTGCTGGTGTTGAGCGGATCCGTGTCGGAACAGTACGCCATACAGCTCCACGGCTACCGGCTGATTCCGGAGACATTTTCCTTTGACGCATATAAGATGCTGTTCCGGATTCCGGAGGAGCTGCTGCAGGCATATGGTGTGACGATTTTTGTGACGTTGGCAGGAACGCTTCTGGGACTGTGGCTCACCAGTATGGCGGCGTATGTACTTGCAAGCCGGGATTTCCGGTATCGGTATCAGGTATCCTTTTTCTTTTACTTTACCTCCATTTTCGGAGGCGGTCTGGTGCCCTGGTACATTTTCAATACCAAGTACCTTCGCTTTCACAACAGTATCATCGCGCTGATTCTTCCGATTCTGATTAATGTGACTTATCTGCTGATCCTGAAAAGTTACATGATGGGCATTCCGGAGGCCCTGTACGAATCCGCGAAACTGGACGGGGCGGGAGATATGCGGATTTACTGGAACATTGCGCTGCCCCTGTCCAAAGCAGGCCTTGCCACAGTGGGATTGTTTATCGCTTTGAACTACTGGAACGACTGGTACAATGCCATGTTGTTCCTGGATGAGGGCAGGCGGGATATGTATCCGCTGCAGTATTTTCTGAACAATATCCTCACCAAGGCCCAGGCCATGAATGCGGCGGCTGCGAGGAGCGGCATTCCCGCCAGTGACGTGCCCAGTGAACCCATGAAGCTTGCCATGACAGTGGTTGCCACAGGCCCCATTATTCTGCTGTATCCTTTCCTGCAGAAATATTTTGTAAAAGGCGTTACCATCGGGGCGGTAAAGGGCTGACCCCCTGGCATCAATCATCGAAAAAAGTTCGCAAGAATTTTTTTATAGAAACCGAAATGCAAAAAAGCAAAAAAGGAGGAACGTTTTATGAGAAAGAAAACAAGAATCAGCGGTCTGCTTATGGCAATGCTGCTGGGACTGGGCACTTTGAGCGGATGCGGCAGCGAACCTGCGGCTACGGGCTCATCCACTCCGGCAGATGTGCCTGTGTCGGAAGAGTCAGAGGAGGCATCGGATTCTGCATCCGGGCAGGAGTCTGCATCCGAATCAGCGCCGGAGGCGGAGTCTCAGGCGGAAGGCCCCGATATCTCCGAGGAAGTGACCCTGACCATGTACCTTATCGGAGACCGCCCCGTGGACAATGACGAGGTGTTTGCGAAAATCAACGAAAAACTGAAGGCGGAGATCAATGCCACCATTGATGTGAAGTTCATGAGCTGGGGCGAATATGAGCAGAAATATCCGCTGATCTTTGCTTCCGGAGAAGACTGGGACATCATCTATACGGCCGACTGGTGTTTCTACAATGCACAGGCCACCAAGCAGGGATTCTGGGAGATTACCCAGGAAGCACTTGACACTTACGCACCCATGACTGCGGCAAGCATTTATCCGGAGGCCTGGGAGCAGGCAAAGGTAGACGGACAGGTATTTATGCTTCCCATGAACTATAAGGAGATTACTTCCTATGTGTACATGGCAAGGGGCGATCTGATGGATAAATACGATATCAAGTCCGTTGCATCCCTGGACGAGGCGGAGGCCTACATGGATGCCATCGTGGCAAACGAGCCCACTTTGATTCCCCTGGATGTAGGCTCCGATTACGACAAGCTCTTTGTGTTTGACCGCATGTGGCAGAAAGCGAACTGGGAGTCTGAGGAAAAAGTAGCCGGAATCGGCACATGGCAGGCAATGGGCAGCGTCAGCGAAACGGACGACAATGCGGAAGTGAAGGGCGTTTACGATCAGCCGGAGTTCCAGGGTGTGATTGAGCGCCTGAAGAGCTGGAAGGACAAAGGATTCTGGAGCAAAAACGCCGTTGTCAATACCCAGAACAACACGGAAAGCTTCCAGGCAGGAAAATCCGCCTTGGCCCTTTGCAATGCAAATACGGCAAAAAGCATCTACACACAGATGTCCACCGAGCATCCGGAATGGGATGTGCGCGTATTTGACGCCCAGGACGGCGTACCGCCTGTCTTGAATTCCTATCTGGCAAACGGTATGAGCATTTTCTCCAAATCCAAATATCCGGAGCGGGCGCTGATGGCTCTTGATTATCTGCGCAACGATGTGGAAATCAACAATCTGTTCTGCTACGGCATTGAGGGCAAGCACTGGGAAGCTTCCGGAGACAACGCGCTGGTATCCCTGCCTGACAGCTCCAATTATGCTTATGACAGCAACTGCAACTGGGGCGTGCGAAACGATGCAAGCTGGCGTGTTGTGGAAGGCGGCATCCCGGGGCTGGAGGAACTGAATGCCCAGTGGAAGGAGACGGCCTACAGCAGACGTTATCAGACCTTCGTGTTCAACGATGGGGATGTGAAAAACGAGATTGCTGCCATTACCGAAATCTTCAACTCGGAATACAAGCTGCTGGGACTGGGCTTTACGGATGACCCTGCAGGCGACATTGCAAAGCTGAAGGAAAAGATGACTGCGGCAGGTGCGGACACCGTGTATGCAGAGATGCAGAAGCAGGCCCAGGAATTCCTGTCGACAAACGAAAACTGACGATTGATTCTCCCTAAACAGAGGAGCAGCCGCACTGGGCAATCAGCGCGGCTGCTCCTCTGCCGGGGAAAGAAGAGGATGCATAACCAGTTCTGCGATGTGAGATTCTATCTTGTGGAGCAGGGCAGGACGGGGCTGCATTACATCATCAGTCATGAGGCCAGGCTGCGGCGGAATCAGAAAAAACGCAACTGCTCGTAGTCCATGCCTCGTTCTAACGGGGCCGGGACTTTTTGCAGGAGTTGTTCTGTGCGGCTTCCGTCCAGAATCCAGCCGACGGCCTCCTCCCGGGATAAAATCAGGGGCATGCGGTCATGGACTGGCTCCATGGAGCCGTTGGCCGCCGTGGTCAGGATGACGAAATGCTCGCCGTCCTGGTATGGCCTGCAGCCCCCTGCCATGAACAAGGCTCCTCCCTGTTCCCGCCGGAAAGTGAACTTCGCCTTGCGGGAATCCCATTCGTAGAACGCGCTGGCCGGGATGACGGTGCGCCTGTGGCGGATGCCCTCCCGGAACAGGGGCTTTTCCGCGGCGGACTCACACCTGGCATTGAAGACCAGCCCTTTTCCGGAGTCCTGCTGCAGGGGAAAGCCCCACCGCAGCCAGGCGCAGCCTATACGTCCGCCTGCGGCCAGGAGGACAGGGGCTTCGGCTGCCGGGTGGACGTCCGTCTTCCGGATCCGCTGCAGCGCGGCGGCAGTCTCCCGGCTCAGCTCCCCCTGGATTTCCCTGACAAGCTTCTCGATTTCATTTGACGTATCATCGTCTATATAATATCGGCCACACATATATTTCGCCTTTCCGGATTTTGTATTTCTGAGATTATTATACCACAATTTCGTGCGCTTTAGCGCACACGGAATCAGAAGTTGACACAGTGCCCTTCTGGGTCAACATTGTACCAAGCCACTTACGTGGCAGCAAGTTCTAAAAATATTTTCTCCTAAATC
>OFGX01001756.1_pt1 | contig 12319 bp, 7 predicted proteins | sample 1521831 | NCBI WGS metagenome assembly OFGX01 (sample SAMEA3504080, study PRJEB24116) | mouse gut metagenome | biome: mouse gut; feature: mouse-associated habitat; material: faeces | place: Denmark | collected 2011
TGTAGTATGTACTTTTTCAATATTATGTAACAACTCACACATTATTACACCTTACTTTGTCTAAGAGCATTACCATAGGTTGCCCCCTCGCTTTTTGTGCAAATAATAGCGATTTTTGATAGATTTTTTAGTGTATCCACAAAATATTTTGCTTTTGTTGCTCCACCTGTCATAACAATTGTTGTTATATTTTGACCAGTTACTTGTTGCAGCCTTTCTATTGCAATAACTACTCTTTTTGCAAGTGAATAATATGCAGTTTTTACTAAATCATAAATGTCACATTCTTTTATACCAAGTTGTTTTTTCATATCCTCAGTCATATTATCCTGAGACATTAATTTGTCAACATCTAACTCACCTAAGATTTTAGCACTATCTATGTGTTTATCAATTTCACCATAACTCAAAGTGTTTTCGCTAACTAAACGTTGAATAATAAATAGTCCATTTATGTTATCAAGCAAACTTACTTTGCCATCATTTATCCTCTCATTAGTATACCTATTTTCAAAAGCAATTGGTTTGCAAATAGGTGCATCTAACACTTTGCCAAATAGTAGCCATGAACCTGATGCTAAAAAAGCAGTTTGATTATCTAAAACTTCTAAAGCATAAATTGCAGATGCCGTATCATGAGTACCAACAGCAAGCACAGGAACACTACAAAACTCACCATATTGTTCGCCGTCATAAATAATTTTAGGTAATATATCTGTTCTTAAGTCTAATCTTTTAAGCAAATCATAATTCCAGTCGTCACCTTTAAGATTTAAAAGTCCAGTAGTACTAGCATTACTTCTTTCTATCCTAATATTGCCAGTAAGATAATATGCAAGCAAATCTGCTATCATAGCAATTTTTACATTCTTACCAGTATATCTGCCTTCCATTTTATCTGCATATAATTGATAAATAGTGTTAATAGGATTAGGATAAATCCCACTAAGTTCAAATAATTCTTCCTTGCTAATAAGTTTATGTAACTCATTAAACATAACTTCCCCACGGCTATCTCTATAGCAGTATGGCATATCTATTAAATCGCCATTACCATCTATTACACCATAGTCCACACCCCAAGAGCAAATACCGATTGAGGCAATTTTGTATTGTGCAATTGCCTTATTTATTTCATTTTTTAGTTTGTCAAATAATCTTTGAATATCCCATCTGTAATGTCCATTTACTATAGATGCACTATGTGGGAATCTTGCAAGTTCAGTTAAAGACATATCCGCACTACCATCTGCAAGCATAACTCTAGCACTGGAAGAACCCAAATCTATTGCTAAATATTTCATATTACCACCCATTAAAAGTTCTATCTATCTCGTCACTCTGCTCGTCATTTATAGGAGTAATTTGTGCAATACTACAAGCAGAAATAATTGAACGTGCAGAATAATCTGTTACTTCCATTCTGTCAAAAGCCTTTATTAAATTTTTGCCTATTGTAATAACACACTCATTATTTACAATTGCAAGAGGTTTTGTAGTAGCCATTGATTTTGCAATTTCATTTGCAGAAACACCGCACTCCAATTGAAGAGCATTTTTAAGCATAATGTAACTTTCTGGTATCAATTTTGCATCAAAATATTTGTGTGCAATACTAAATCCCATGGTAGCATTAGGCATAGAGATAAAGCATACTTTTGCTTCTTTTATATTGGCAAATACTTCTATAGCAATTTTTAAATAATCGGCAGTAGTATCTGTAGTATTGTAAAATTTGCCATTGCTGTATTTTGCAATGTCTTTACCTTGAATTTTATCTCTTCCAACACTATCTGGATTAAATAAAATATCACCATTATCCATTTTTACACACAAAGTGCCAAGGCTAGTAGAAACAAGTTTTTGATAAAAACTTCTTTTAATATAATCTGCCATTTCTTCAGCCATTTGCAAATCTTCTTTACTTAATCCGTCAGTGCTTTGTGTAATTTTTACACTATAATCACTATGTTTATCACATTTTTTAACACCGCCTAATATGCTTGCATTTATAAGTGCCGCACATAAGTTATCCAATGTTTCGTATTTTCTGTACGCAGTTTCCAATGTTTCAGCACCAACAGTTGCACCATGGTTGTGCATCATTACACTATTATAGCCTTCCTCAAATTTTGCTTTTACTATATCACCCAAACTTAAAGAGCCTGGTAAATCATACTTGCTATCCGCTACTTCTCCCAACAACTTAAAGTAACAAGGAGCAACACTGCTATCCGGAATTTTTCTTGCAGTTGCATAAGCCACAACGCTAGGTGCATGTGCGTGAACAACCGCTCTTATATCACCACGACACTTGTATATATTTGAATGGAATGGTAGTTCCATAGAAGGAGTGTGTTTTCCTTCAATTGTTCCATCTTTTTTAACAGTCATAATATCTTCGTCTTTCAAACTACCTTTGTCAACACCAGAAGGTGTAATGTAAATAGTACCATTACTATCCATACAAGAAATATTACCGCCACTAGTAGTTGTAAGTCCATTATAATAAACTCTGTTTATTGTCTCAAGCACTCCGCCTTTAGTATTTTTTACCATATTATAGCCTCTCTTTTTTAATTTACCCTCGATTTTTGCAGGGATTTTCGTTATTATTTGATATTTAACTAAACTAAATTTTTATAATTATATTTAATTTAAGTTGTTAATATAAATTTAATTTGTGGGAAGAATCTCTTCCCACAGAATTATTATTTATATAATGGTCCATAAGTTTTGCATGCTCTAAAATCAGCAGACTCCAAATCCTTAGTACCAAAAGCAGTCCAAGTATGAGGTCTAAATAATCTATCCTCACTAACGTTATGCATATTAACTGGAATTCTTAACATTGATGCAATAGTAATTAAATCTGCGCCAACATGTCCATAAGCAAGTGCGGCATGGTTAGCACCCCAGTTTGCCATAACACTATATACATCTTTAAAAGCACCATCGCCAGTTAGGTTAGGCACAAACCAAGTTGATGGCCAAGTTTTATCTGTTCTATTTTGCAAAATTGTATCTACTTCCTCAGGAATAACTGCAGTATAGCCTTCTGCAATTTGAAGTACTGGACCTAAACCATCTACCATATTAATTCTAACTGCAGTAACAGGCATTTCTGCTATAGTTTTAAAGTTGGAACTAAATCCACCGCCTCTAAAATAGTCAAGGTTAGCCTGAGACCAAGTAACATTATCCATAGATGCTTTAATATCTTCTTCAGTAATCTTCCACCACTCTTTCATACAAGGCTTTCCGTTTTCGTCCTTGCATGCACCAATTCCGTCCAAAGCAGCAGCACCACTATTAATCATGTGTATAAAACCATTTTTTGCAAGTCCGTTTGGTGTCCAGCCAGTAACTCTTTTAACAGCATCTGGTGACCAGTAAGTACGTACATCGGCAAAAATACTTGCACGATAAGTGATAAGTTTATTAATAAGCATTGACATACCATTTAGAGTATCATTTTCTGTTGCTAAAATAAATGGCTCTTTTTTACCTCTCCAGTCAAAAGAAGTATTCATTATTGCTTCCATAAAATCGCCATTAGGAAGTCTATCTATCCATTGTCTTTGACCTTGGAAACCACCAGCAATAGCATTTCTGCCATTAGCCTCTTCTGGGAAGCCCATCTTTTTAAGTTTAGGATTACCAAACATAATATCATTTACAATGACTACCATTTTAGCAGTATATTCCCAAAGTTTTTCCTTTGACATTACTATTCTTGGTTTATTGTAATCATTAATATCTATACCTTCTTTGCAGTTTGCTTTTATCCATTCCAAAGCCTTTTTATATTCTGCCTTGTCATAAATTCCAAGGTTAATACGTCTATCAATTTCCACCATATCAACCCATTCTGCTCTTATACCAAAGTATTGTTGCATAAAGTTGCCATCAAGGAAAGAACCTGCAATACCCATTGATACAGCACCTAAACCAACATAAGTTTTATTTTTCATTTGACCAACAGCAGTTGCACACTTTGCAAAAGAAATAATCTTTTGTTTAACATCATCTGGTATTACAGTATCACCTAAATCTTGTACATCTCTACCATAAATTGAAAAGATAGGTAATCCTCTTTGAGCGCTGGCAGCAACTGCACATGCCAAAAATACTGCACCTGGTCTTTCTGTGCCATTAAAGCCCCAAACTGCCTTTATTGTGTTAGGATTTAAATCAATTACCTCTGTGCCATAGCACCAGCAAGGAGTAACTGTTAATGTTGCAACCACATTTTCTGCCACAAATTGCTCTTCGCATTTACAAGCCTCTGCAGAACCACCAATTGTAGTGTTAGAAATTACACATTCAACAGGAGTTCCATCACTATAAAAACAATTGCTTTCAATAAGTGCTTTGGCAGATTTTGCCATATTCATTGTTTGCTCTTCCAAACTTTCACGGATACCTCCGCAACGGCCATCTATAACTGGTCTAATTCCAATTTTGCATTTCATAATATTATCTCCAAAAAAATATAATGTGCAACAAATTGTTGCACATTTATTTTAACATTAAATCTAATAAATTTCAATAGTTATTTTAAAATTTTTATATTTTTTATAAATTATATTATAATACTTTTATATAAGAAAAAAATTATTCCTTTTTCTCTTCGCTTGTAGCATCTAGTTGTTTGTTTTCTTCCTTGCACAATGCTACTTTCTTTTTATGTTTTAATACTAATATTACTAATAAAGTTATAATTCCTATACCTAACAATCCACCAGTTACAGAAGATATTATAATCATAATGTTATTATCGTTAAATATTTTTAACTGCATGATTTTATCATTTGCTATATCATACTGATAAGAGTAAAATTTTATATTTTGTCCATCAAACATTAATCTTCCAAATGTTGGATTTTTTAGTTTAGGAGCATGAAACATTTTGCCTTTGTTTATAAAATCATCTGTATCAAAATTGAAATCATAAAATTTATCGCCAGTTGAACCCATTGTTACATAAAGTACCCCACCACTATTGTTATTTATAGGTGCTCCTTGCTTATAAACTGGAATTTTTGTTTTTTTACCATCTCCGTCAAGGAAAAAACTTTCACTATAAATATGGTCATGCCCTTGAAGTACTAATTCAACTTTATAATCGCTAAATAATTTACTAAGGACTTTTCGCATACCAACAACTTCTTTGTCATTTTGATGTATGCCAGCAGAGTAAATACCCTTGTGCATAGAAACAACAATAATGTTATCCTCATTTTTCTTCAAATCTTCTGTTAGCCATTCAATTTGATTAAAACTTAGATTATTATTTTCTGTAATATCATTAGTATCCAAAACAATAAAATGCACTCCATTGTAATCAAAGGAATAATAATTTTTATCTCTTCCTCCAAAATTAAAATGAAGTTGTAAGGCAGTATATTTATCTGTAACCACATTACTATCTGTTGGGATATAACCTTTTGTAACCTCAAACTCAGATAAATCATGATTACCAGGTGCAATTACTTGTGGAATTGTTCCAAACAAATTTTTGTTGCTATCAAGCAAGTATTGCCATTGGTTAAGATTTTTGCCATCGTCAACCATATCACCTAAATTTAAAATAAAATCATAACCAAATTCTGTAACATTTTGAGCAGCACGCAAAACTTTAGCACTATCTTCATAAACCGCTTTTGTCATACCCTGCATATCTGTTGCAATTAATATTTCAAAAGGTTTTTTTGCTACTTTTGCTGATGTCTTAAATGTGTACACATCACTCCAATAAACATTTTTTGCATCGCCAACTCTATATGAATACATAGTATTTGGTTTTAACCCAGTTACACTTATCTCATGTCTTGCAATTTCTTTTGTAGTGTATGTTGTCATTATTCCAAGTTCTATCAAAGGATAATCTACTGCATAAATTTTGCTTTCGCCTTTAAAAGACTTAACTTTTTCGCCACCACTATACAAAGCACTTCTGTCACCTTCAACTATTTGCAAGTCAGTTGCACTTATTCTTTTATCTGTAAACCACACTAAATTTCTATCTTCATATACATTTTCACCAAATGTCATTGTAAGCATTGAAGGCAACCTACCATCAACTACAGACGGAGCACGTTTTTTACCGCCAGCATAATGAGAGTGTTCGTCATTTTCAGCATACACAACTCTACTTTCAACGTCCAATACACCGTCATAAGAAGAGTCAGTTACTAAAGACCTTATTACATCACTCAAGTTACTGCCTATACCTTTTGCTATGCTTTCGGACACAATATATGTCAATTTATCCCCAACAATATTACTAGGATATTTATCTAGTTTATTTCCAGCAACATTTTTAATAAGTTTATCAAGATTTACACTATCCAGTTTAATGCCAAAAGGTGCTAAAATGATATTTACATTCCTAATTTCTTCCGCATTTAAATTTGCAGTTAAATTATAATTTGATGATAAAATTCTTTGAATTAATATAGTAATTCCATTATTTTTATCATTTATTTTATTCACTATTGCACGAACTAACTCACCAGACTGCATCCATTCAATACTTTCTTTTAGTTTGCTATTTGCTGGCAAGTACACACCTTCACCACCTTTTAAATGTGTGGTATAACTATCCACAAACAAATTTTGGATAGTATAATTTTTTGCAGTTTCAATATCTATAACACTGGATACAAAGTTGTACAAATATGCACGAAGTTTGTTTTCTTCCCCTTGCAAAAACTCTTTGTTACCTGTATACACAAAATCTTTTAATGTTTCACTTTGAATTTTGTTATACAAATTAGATAAAATTGTACGCAAACTATCCTTATTATCTTTAAACAATTTATCCAATAACCCTGAGTCTCCAAGATTATTTTCTACATAACCTAAAATCAAATCTACCGTATTTTCACGATTAACTTTTTTTATAATGCTATCAATTACATTATCCAACATATCTTTGTAAAGTCTTTCATTTATATAGTCAGATAGATTATTAATCTTACCATCTACAGAAATATTTGTACTATAAATGTTAGTATATGTTTTAACTAAATATCCGTCATCTAATAAAACTGAAACATCAACATCTCTAACTGTACGCAAAGTGTGTGTTAAGTCGCTAGTTATGCGCGAAGTAGGTTTTAGGTCACTCGAACCATCTTGCTTAAATGATATTTTAGCCTCGCGGTATGATGCACCATAACCTACTGGAGAACCAGTTTCAATATCATAAAGATTATAACCATCATCATTGCAATAACTTGCTATATCATTTGCGTGCATGTGTCCGCTAAAGTTATATTTAACACCCAAATTTACCAAAAAATCTCTTACTTCTTCCCAATTGCTATACAAATAATCTTTAGACCATTTTTCTTGCATAGTAAAATGTTGCAATACATTATGGTGAGTCATAGATATAAGATTATCGGTCATACTACTTGTTTTTATACTATTAAGCCACTCAAAAACTCCATCACTTACTCTACCACCAATTTCACCACTTACTAAACCATCTATCGCAATAAAAGTGTTACCATCTGGGCATTTTGCAGTATAACATAAGTCACCTATACCTAGTTCACTATCCCAGTCGTTCATTGCCATATATGCAAACTCTATATTTTCAGCATTTTCAGAATGTACATAACGTTTATCAGAATCATAAGGCAAATATTTTAAATTATTATTGTCAAACTCGTCATTTGCATAATAACTTGCTGCTTCTCCATCAGTCATATTTGGATAGCCTAAGCCTGCAAAAATTTTAGCAAAATCATTTCTGTTAACACTAGCAATTCTTTCACCTTGTACCTTTGTATAATCAGTTGCATTTTCATTAGCAATATCATGGTTACCAGGTATTACAAAAATTTGAAAGTTTACATTACCCTTTGCTCTAATTTTGTTTTGCAAATCTCTAAGTGCGTTTGCAATATCAATTAAGGCTACTCTTTCGCCATCACTACTTAAATCACCCGTTACAAGTATATAGTCTGGCAAACTATTATTACGGCTAGGAGTTTCGCCATTTTCATCCATACTCAATATATCTGAAAATAGTTTTTTTATTACCATACTACTTTCGACTATCAGTTTGCTTTCCAACTTGCTTTTATCCACCATTGCAGAACTATCATATTTAGGGTCTTGCTGTTTATATGACATATAAGTTGGATAATAGTGCAAATCTGTTATGTGAACAATATTAATTGAATTATCATCACCATTATCTGCAAAAGCAATACAAAATCCACTGCAAATTACGCATAACAAAATTACTGCAACTAATGCAACAAATAAATTTGTTTTATGTTTTAATGCACCTTTATTCATATTATCTCCTACAAACTAAATCACAAATTAACGATATATTTTTATTATAGCACAAAATTTGATATTTGCACTACTTTTTTATACTTATTATAATTAAACAATTAAATTATGTACTTTATCACTAAAATAATTTTTGAAATAAATCAAAAAATCAACTGAAAATCGTTACTAATCAGTAAAAATATCATAATTGAGTGGGTTATAAACTGGCACAGGTTTTTCTTCTACAGATTTTTTTAAATAATACCAAATGTTTTCATATCTATCAAAATATATTCTTTTTCTCTTTCCGCAAATTAAGCAATTATATTCAAGTGCTACACCAAAAGCACCTTTGGGTGTAGCCAATTTTTTATTATACACTTTGTCTATCACATATAGTTTATCACCAAAATTAATTTTTAGTGGTCTTATTTCACCTTTTTCCGTAAATCTAACTATTACTTCTATAGGAATTTTTTCTAGCATAATTTCCTCTTATTATAGTTAGTTTATGCTATTAAAAAATATTTACTAAAGGATATTTTTACCATTTACCAAATTATGCTTTTTCGTTTTTTCAGTCATTTAAAAAGCGGTTGATATTAACCAACCGCTAAAATTTTATATCATTATTAATTATTTTTTCATTTTTGCAACCAATTCATCAACTAAATTTATGTTAATAACTTTGCTTGCAATAATAGTTTTATCTCTAGTTTGAGAAAACATACCATAAGTGCTTGTCATAATCTTACCATCTTGCATAACAACATTGCCGCTATATCCACAGTCACCATTTGCTGCAAGCACAGATTTTGTTTGATTTGGCAAATAAGTGTGTGCAAGTTTAATACGATATTGACCTTCTTTTAGATTTTTTAAATCGTCAAATGTGCCAACCCATGCTATCCAACCTTCACTATACCATTTACCATTGCCTGAGCCAACAGTTTCGTCCACAGTTTTAAAGTTGCTTGAATCTTTACTAATTGACCTAAATGTAATAAATAATCTTCCATCATCAAGCCACTCTGCTTTATGTCTTTCACCATTTACTGCTGCTGGCAATTGTTTTGGTTCGCTCCAAGTTTTACCCTCATCAGTAGATATAGACATTAAACTATTCATTTCTTTATTAGCATTTTTGCCATTACTTCTTGCAAGTAACATTAATTCGTCGCCTTCACCTTTTTCGCTTCTTACAACTTCTACTTCACACATAAAGGCTTTTTTTTCAATTTTTCTGTAATTTGCAAAATATTTTTCTGGCGCAGACCATTTCATATAACCATATTCATCAAAAGTTAAAATAGTTTTGTAGTTATATGCGTTATCGTCATGGAAAAATCCCATCCAAGAATTTGTCCAGTTTCCATTTTCGTCTTTAAGTTGAGTAAGTGATGCCATTGCTACTATAGGTGCAACAAAGTTCTCACCTTTTTTGCCATTTGCATCTAAACCATAAAAGTTTTGGAATTCTGTCCAGCCATTAACACCATCGTCACTTAAAGAAACATTAAAGCCATTACCTTTATATCTGCCACCCCAAGTAGGACAACCACTAATTAAAATATATTTAATTTTTTCTTTTTCAGTGCCTCTGTTTAATCTCAATTGGTAAACAGTTGGTGTCTCCATACTATTTTGCCAAGTTAAAGGCAACCCTTTAATTTCTTCCCATTTTTTACCATCAGTAGAAAATTTGCCACCAATTGCACCTCTTCCATGACCTTTAGAATAATAAATCGCCATTCCACCATCAACCATCACAGCATCAGGGTGTGCTAAATAATCTGTTTCTGTCCCACCGTCATCAACAATGTCATAGCCATACAAACCTTTATACTCATCGCCAATATCACTAGGCATTGCAGTTGCATTTAAATCTATTTGAGGAATAGTATAAGCATCTAATAAACCATCATCTTTAGGCATACAACCTGCTAAGGCAAATATTAATACAAGTAACAAAGCAACAACTAAAACAACAACCTTTTTTTTCATATTTGTCTCCCCTTTTAATAAATATCAATATATTTTAATTAACCTAAATCAGGTTTATTATCAATAACAACCTCAGCAGTCTTATAACCTTCAATATCAAAAATGATTATTTCATTTTCTTTATCAGTATTTAGCAATACACTAGGAATATACAATGCTTTTTGAGGACCTTGTTTTGTCCAGTATCTACCTAGATTAAATCCATTAACCCAAACATTACCTTTACCAAAATTATTTAGGTGCACAAAACAGTCTGCTTTGCTATCTGCCTTAAAAGTACCACGTAAAAATACTGGTTCATTATTGTACAATTCATTTTCAAACTGCAAATTTTCCAAATTATCCATAGGTAAGCAAAAAACATTATAGCCAAACATTATTTGTTTACCAAATACAATTCTTTCTATACCCTTTCTGTCTTCCATATTGGTACCATAGTTTATTCTACCCATGCAGTCTACTAATATACCTATCTTCTTTTCACCATCTACACCACTAAGCAACATTTTATGTTTAGTGCCAAAAAGTGACTTTGCATTGTTTCTATCAAACACTTTAACTTTTTTATCGTCTACATAAACATGTGCAATATCATGTACACCTTCAATATAAAGTGGCTGCATAACATACTTGCCTTTAAGTTTTGTTTCATAATAAATAAACCCATAATTTTGTCCAAAGTACTCCATACTTTCTGGTGTAGCACATCTGTATTTAGTACCGATTTTTGATAGATTATCAAACAATTTTGCAGACTGCTTTAGTTGCACCTTGCCAATAGTTTGAAGTGCAGGACTAGCAGGCAATTGTTCCTCTTTTAAACCTTGTGCCTCATGCATAACTTTTCGCACTGCATGATATGCTGGAGTATAGTCACCCCACTCTGTCAAAAATGCACAATAATCATAACTTGTAATTGTTGGGTGAATTTTGTTTTTGTCATAATTAGAGCCTGCCCAAAAACCAAAGTTAGTACCACCATGGAACATATAAACATTAAAGTTTGCATCAAGACTTAAAAAGTCTTTTATTTCATTTACAACTGACAAACTACCTCTTGTATGATGTTTTTCACCCCAGTGGTCAAACCAGCCACACCAAAACTCACCACAAAATAGTGGCATATTTTCTTGATATCCATTTAGTGCACCAAAAGCACCTTTTGCATTACTACCAAAATTTAAAACCTTGTACACACCATCTACAGAGCCACCTGATAACATATTGCACCAGTTGCCATCTGCAGTAAACAGCATAACATCCATATCAAATTTTTTATATAGACTTTTTACATAATCAAGATACTCATGGTCATTACCAAAACTACCATACTCATTTTCTACCTGCATCATAATTACATTGCCGCCATTTGACTCTAAATGCGGCTTAATTTTTGCAAATAGCACACCAAACCAGTCTTCAACATGCTTTTTATAAATTTCATTATTACAACGTAATCTTAAATTTCTATCTGCAAGTAACCATGGTGGAAGACCGCCAAAATCCCATTCTGCACAAATATAAGGACCTGGTCGAACAATAACAAATAGCCCTACTTTTTTTGCAATCTCAATAAATTTTTCCAAATCAAGAATCCCGTCAAAATCATACTCACCTTTTTTAGGTTCGTGCAAATTCCAACAAGTATATGTTTCTACAGTATTAAAACCGCAAAGTTTTATCTTTGTTAGTCTATCTTCCCAATACTCAGGCAATGTCCTAAAATAATGCATTGCACCTGAATAAATATTAATCTTCTTACCATTTAGCAAAAAATCTTTACCTTTAATCTCAAACATTTCAACCCTATCCTAAACATTTATTATACAATTTTGTATTATATGTATTATAACATTATAATTTATTCAAAGTCAATAATTTTAAAAAATAGAGAATAAATATCTATAATAAATACAACAACTCTCTATTTAAACAAAAGGGAATGGATATTTCCATTCCCTTTTGTTTTATTTTAGTAGAATAATTCTATAGATATCTTGTTATCCATTATGTT
>OFGX01001758.1_pt1 | contig 12307 bp, 13 predicted proteins | sample 1521831 | NCBI WGS metagenome assembly OFGX01 (sample SAMEA3504080, study PRJEB24116) | mouse gut metagenome | biome: mouse gut; feature: mouse-associated habitat; material: faeces | place: Denmark | collected 2011
CGTATTGTGATACTAATTCAAAATGTTCTATGTAGTTTCCTCCTGCCATCTATTCCAGCATCCCATCAATATTTAAATCTATACTTTGTGCAAAGGCTTCTATCATCCAATCTGCCGACCCCCATCCTATATCTGCTTCAACAATTATATCGTTTTTCAACGGAACTTTATACAACTTCAACTTCCGTGCCTGTTCCTCGGAATCAATAAAAAATGGAGAATCAACTTCACCAAACAAATAGAAATCACCTTGTATCACCTTACAATTGGAACAATGATTTGCTAAATATGAACTTTGAATTGTCTTAGAGTATGATTCATAATATCTATATTTATCCTTCAAATAATTTAGCAGCTTCTCTGGTAAAGGATAAATGTGTGAGGCAATATGTATTTCATCATCTTCAAAACTCCACGCTTTCTCATCCCCATATAGTTCTGGATTACAGACATCAAAATACTTTTTTACTCCATATCCAATGACCTGGGTCAATTTTCTACATTTAAAACACGTATGAAGTCCTTCTACAATATAGAAATAATCACACAAAATGTAAACTTGCTTTTTATCACCAAGAATCCATTTTATAAATTTGTGATAATCTTTTTGTTTTTCTACATACCACTTTTTTAATTGTGGGTTCCATTTTGCACCTAAAGCTTTAGCCTCATCTTTTTCCCCATAAGGTACTTTTAAAATTAATGCCATTTTTATATGCCTCCCTAATAAACCAACAAATCACGAGCAAACTTCGTACAGCAATAATCGCATCCAAATTAAAGCATTTTACTTTCCGGCTAACATTTCTTCCACCTTCATTTTGAACTACCGAGAAAAACTCGGTAGTTGCTCCTTCCTCTAATTCTTCCTCTTTATAAATATTTTTCAAGTGCAATGAAATATTATCTGCTGTACAATCAAATAATTCTGACATTGCTCTTTGTGTCATCCAAAATGTTTCTTCTTTAAAAAAGACGTTTACATAAACATTTGTATTTTCTAACTGATATAATATAATCTCATGCTTCTGCATAACTCCCCTCCCATCAAATTGTACATTCATCCTCTGAACAAAACCACATTTATCAATATAGTTTTACCTAATCCATAACACCCTATCTAGTTCGTAAAATGATCCTGTTTATGAATTTAAAATTAACTCTAAATTAAAATTTTTACGGACAATATTATACTCATTACCATAAATGAGCAATCCTGCTGTCAGTCTGATTATAGCACACCTGTTCTCCCATTGCAATGACTTTTTGAACATTTGTTCGTCCTCTTCAATATCTATTAACATTTACTCCAGTTGTTCGATACATTTCTTCACTGCTTTTTTCCATCCACTGAGAAGTGCTGTCTTCTTTTCCTCTTCCATCTTTGGCTCAAAACATCTCTCCAGTGACCAGTTCCGGCGGATATCCTCCCTGTCCTGCCAAAAACCTACAGCAAGTCCCGCCAGATAGGCAGCGCCCAATGCCGTAGTTTCGATACAGGAGGGCCGATGAACGGGGACACCAAGAAGATCTGCCTGAAACTGCATAAGAAAATCATTGGCGCTGGCTCCCCCGTCCGTTTTCAAAGCCAGGAGTGGAAGTCCGGAATCCTGTTTCATAGCTTGAACCAGATCATGGACCTGGCGGGGGGCAGCGGCATGGTGGCGGCCTTTGCCGTGACCAACAATCTGAACGAGTTTTCCATCTGCATCCAGAACGGGGTGCCCCAGGCCGGTTCCGCCATGCTGGGGATCTATCAGGGGGAGCAGGATCCCCTGTCCGTGAAAAAGCTGTTGAAGATTCAGCTGGTCTGCGGATTCTGGCTCTCATCGGCCTTTGCCGGGATCATGCTCTTAGCGGGAGGCCAGGTGGGGAGGCTGTTCGGCAGCTCTATGGACCTTTCGTTCGCGGTGGGATGCTTAGGGATTGGCGTGGTCTTCGGCACGCTCAACAGCGTGATGACTTATTATTACTATGCCACCATGAAGTCCGGCATGGCGAATCTGATCACGGTGCTGCGGGTGCTGGTAGTGACGGTGGCTGTGGCATGGTGGCTGAAGCCTTTGGGAGACGGGATCTTCGGCTTCTACTGGCTGGCGGAGCTCGTGACAGGGGCTCTGTGGATCGGGGCAGGGCTTCTGGTCACCAGGCGCAGATTCGGGCGGTGCAGCCTGTACATGCTGGACGAGACGGCATTCCGGGAGGGAAAGTGCATCAACTTCACCGTGGCCTGCGACAATGAGGCCATCTGTGAGGCCAGCGAGAAGATCCAGGACTTCTGCCAGGCCAATGGCTTCACGGAGGACCAGACCATGACCATCAGCCTGGCGCTGGAGGAGCTGATGGTGATCACCGCGGAGAAATCCATGCATCGTCAGGGCTTCATGGACGTGAGGATCCTGCGCACGGGAGAGGGCGGGATCCTGCGCATCCGCTCGGAGGGAAAGCGGTACAATTCCCTGGAGTACGCGGAGGCGGGTCTGGAGTATCTGGGGGTGAGCATGATCATGAAGATGGCCAAGAAGACGGAGTACCAGAATACATTGGGGCTGAATACCCTGATAGTCGTGATATAGGGGAGGGAAATCAGGAGCGGGCGTATGAGAAAACATTTGGTATTGAAGATTTTGACAGGATTCGCGGTTCTGGCTGTGCTGATCTGCGCGGCGTGCACCGGAATCGGGTACATCCAGTATCGGGCCTATATCCAGAAGCAGTATAACGATATGGCCTATCAGGTGGCGGAGACGTTCCTGGGATTCTTCGAGGAGGGGGAGCTGGAGCGCTATATCCATATGGCGGCTCAGTTCAAAGCGGGGGAGGTCCCCGGGGAGACGCTGGAGCGGGAGATGGCTTCCGGCCGGTATCAGGAGCTTCGGGGGCAGATGGACCGTCTGCGGGAGCATATGGGGGCCAACGACATTTATCTGGCCCAGTTGGATGTGGAGGAGCTGTACGACTTCTATCTGGAGGAGCTGGAGGGGACGCAGGATGCCTCGGGGGACGGGAGGAGCTGGAATCCCATGACTTATATCATGGACAGCTATGTGGAGCCTTACCGGTTCGGTGACATGGGCGGGCTGAGCCCGGCGTACATCAAGGAGGCAGTGGCCCTGGCCAGGAGCGGGGAGCGCTCGGACAGCTATTTCATCTCCGAGAGCATCTATGGCTACAACACTTCGGCGATCCTCCCGATCGTGCTGGAGGGCTCCACAGCTGCGGTGATCGGGGTGGAGATCCCCATGGCCACGCTGCAGAAGGCCCTGGGGGACTATGTGTCCCACTCGGTGTTGAGCATGCTGGTGGTGACGGTGCTCTGCCTGGCGGTGTACGTACATATCCTGTACCGCTCGATTATCGCCCCTATCAATCTGATTGCGGGGGAGGCCAGCAGCTTTGTGAAGGAGGAGAACCAGGTGTCCACGGAGCTTGAGAAGATTCGTACCGGGGATGAGATCCAGACCCTGAGCGAGACGCTCCTGAAGATGGAAAGGGACATCAACCATTATATCGACAATCTGACCAAGGTGACGGCGGAGAAGGAGCGAATCGGCGCGGAGCTGAACGTGGCCACCCAGATCCAGGCGGATATGCTGCCCAGAATCTTCCCGGCTTTTCCGGGCAGGCAGGAGTTCGATATCTTCGCCACCATGAATCCTGCCAAGGAGGTGGGAGGGGATTTCTATGATTTCTTCCTCACGGATTCGGACCATCTGGCATTGGTGGTGGCGGACGTGTCAGGAAAGGGGATTCCGGCTGCGCTCTTCATGGTGATCTCCAAGACATTGATCAAGAACCAGGCCCAGATGGGGGACTCCCCGGCCCAGATCCTGCAGGCGGTGAACGACCAGCTCTGCGAGAACAATGAGGCGGAGATGTTCGTGACGGTATGGCTGGGGATCCTGGAGATCTCCACCGGGAAGCTGACGGCGGTGAACGCGGGGCATGAGTATCCGATCATGAAGAAGGATGGCGGAGAGTATGAGATGCTGGACGATCCTCATGGGTTCGTCATGGGCGTCATGCCGGGGATGCAGTATCAGGAATATGAGATTTGGATGCATAAGGGGGACAGCATCTATGTGTACTCCGATGGGGCGCCGGATGCGGTGAACGCGGAGGAGGAGCAGTTTGAGCGGGAGCGGCTGCTGGCATCGCTGAACCGGGTTCCGGGGGCGTCGCCCAGTGAGCTGCTGGGGCAGGTGAAAGGGGATATCGATCGGTTCGTGGGGGAGGCGGCGCAGTTTGATGATATTACGATGCTGTGTATGCGGTATTGCGGTAGTTGAGAGAGTTTAAGATATGGAGGATTGGAGTAATGAAATCTGTTTTTGGGTGTAAGAAAGTGTGGATGAAGCGGAGGGCGGCGCGCGGCGCCAATAGGCGGAGAACGGGGTGTGCCATGGGGATTTTCCTGTCGGCGGCGTTGGTGTTCGAGATGCTGTCGGCGGGAGGGGTGACGGCGCATGCGCTGGAGAGTCGGGGGGAAGTTCGGAGCCTTTCGGAAAGGGATGGGGGGCTGGAATGTGGCGGAGCGCAGGAAGGCGGCGGGACGCAGGCTGGTGCGCAGGCTGGCCAGCAGCCAGGGCAGGCTGGCAGGGGATGCTTCTGGTGCGGGGCAGCAGGATGGGGGCGGAGTGCAGGAAAGCGTGCTGGGGAATGCTTCTGCTGCGGGGCGACCGGGTGGAGATGACGGTGGTTTCTGGCTTGGGGAGGACTTGGCTGGAGATTTGGGCGGGGATTCTGGGGAGGACTTGTCAGGAGACTTGGGCGGGGATTCTGGGGAAGACTTGTCCGGGGACTTGGGCGGGGATTCTGGGGAGGACTTGTCAGAGGACTTGGGCGAGGATTCCGGGGAAGACTTGTCTGGAGATTTAGCCGGGGAATTTGGCGAGAATCTGGGCGCTGCGAGGGAGGCGGCTTATTCTTTGGCGGCTGAGGGGAGCGGAGGGCTTGATTTCAGCGATGGAAATACAGCCACAGGAGACCTGGAGACAGACGGCTACCAGTGGGATGCGGGCAGCAAGACGCTTAAGCTGAAAAATGCCACTATAAGCAACGCTGTGATTCTGCCTGACGATACGGTGACGATTGAGACGGAGGGGAAATGCTTTATTAGCGAGTTGCGTATTTGCAAAAATCCGGATAAAACACATCTGACCTTTTCCGGAACAGGTGAGCTGACGGTTGAAAACCAAATCAACATCTCCGGGGGCGATGGCAATATTCTCACAGTAGCGAAGTATGTTCATATCATAGCAAAAGGCGGTATCAACATTGGCACAAGCGGTGGAACGAACTCTACTGTGACTGTCAACGGAATCCTGACTGCAACGGGGAGCGCTTCGCCCGAGGCAGATGGCACTTTATATTATCCTAACGCTATATCCGCAGGAAAGGTAGTCGTGGGTGCCGGCGGCCTGTTGAATGTTTCCGGGAAAAAAGGCGTGGCGCTCAACGGTAGCAGCAATGACTTCACCGGCGCATTTACGGTGGAGAGGGGCGGCTGCTTCACCGCAGATTGTGAAGAGTTTAATGTCAGGGTGTATTCGGGCTTGGATAGATTTCCCGATGGAAGCAACGCGGACCAGGCAATCAGCATCCCGGAGGGGTACCTGCCCACTGACTGCGAGGTGAAGCGCTTGGATGGAGAAGTCCGCTTTGTGCGGAAAAGCACGGGCATAGAGTACACAGGCCCCATGTCTATCCACGAGAACCATGACTTTTCGGGGGACTGGAAGAAAGACGAGACGGCGCACTGGAAAGAATGCAAGTTCGCAGGATGCGACAAGAAAAGCGGGTATGCAATGCACCGCTTTGACAGCGATGCCTGGAAATGTACCGTTTGCGGTTCCGCGCTGAACATCACGCTCAACGGCGCGGAGGGGCTGGTCTATAACGGGCTGGCGCAAAAACCAGGTGTCACGGTCACGGTGGACGGCGTGGAGCTGGAGGCATCGAAATACGATACGGTTTATCGCGATAATATTGACGCCGGAGAGGCATATGCCACCGTTGCGGGAAAGGACGGCCTGGGCTTTGAGCGGACGGAGGCATTCCGGATCGCCAAAGCCACGCCCGCGATTACCTGGGGGAGCGCCGCGCAGACCGTAGTCTATTCCGGCAGCCAGGCCAAAATCGCGCCGCCTACGGTGACGCTGGTGAACGGCGAGGGCTTCGAGGGGGAGATTATCTACTCCTATACGGCAAATGGCAGGGCCGCGGACGCCTCTGCCCTGCCTACCGATGCCGGAACATACAACGTCAAGGCCAGCATCAAGGAACAGGGCAACTACACCGCTGCGGAAAGCGGCATATTAACGCTGACAGTGGAGCAGGCCGACCATCCGCTGCCCCTGCCGCCCAGGACTATGAATGTGGCAAGGAAATACGACAAGGTAGGCATGGTGGAGCTTCCGGAGAAATGGGAATGGCAGGAGGCGGATAAGGACACGGCCCTTGAGATTGAGGTCCCATTGGCAGCCACGGCGGTCTATACGGGAGAGGACAAGGCCAATTATAAGAATGTGACATGTGCCGTGACCATCACGAGGGCGGACTGCGAGCATGAAAAGACGGAGCTCAGGAACGCGGTTGCGGCCACTTGCCAGCAGAAAGGCTACAGCGGGGATACCTGGTGCCTGGAGTGCGGAGGGCTTCTGACAATGGGGGCACAGACAGAGCTGGCAGACCACAGCGGCGGCACGGCGACCTGTATCAGCGGCAAAATCTGTAGCGTATGCGGCACAGAGTACACCGAAAAGGACAGCGCGAACCATGTGCACAAGGAAACGCGCGGACAGCAGGACGCCACCTGTACCGTGGACGGCTACACAGGTGATGAATTTTGTGCGGACTGCGGTGCAGAAATCGGTTCCGGCACGGCAATTGCGGCCCTGGGCCACGACTGGCATGTTACCAGCCAGGAGGAGGCCACCACTACAACCGAGGGGAAACGAATCTACACATGCGCCAGGTGTTCGGAGACGAGAGAGGAGACCATACCGAAGCTGCCGGAGGACCATAAGCATGATTACAAGGCTGTAGTGACAAAGGAAGCATCCTGCACGGAGAAAGGGGAGAGGAAATATACCTGTGCCTGTGGGGACAGCTATACGGAGGGCATCCCCGCGCTGGGCCACAGCTATGAGAGTGAAGTCACGAAGCAGCCTACAGCCTCCGAAGAGGGCGTGAGGACCTACACCTGCAGCCGCTGTGGGGACAGCTATACCAGAACGATCGAGAAGCTGCCGGGTGCTGCCGGAAGACCCGTAGAAAGCCCCCAGACCGGGCAGCCATGGATACCGTGGTGGATCATGGCTGCGGACGCGCTGATAATCGCCATGGGAATAGGCGGACTCTTCGCGGCCAGGAGGAAAAGGGCATAGGAGGCCCCATACGGTTGACAACTGGCCCTAAATGCGATACCTTAATTACAGGACGCATAGAGGGCCTGTTTCATGTCTTCCGGGAGGAGGCATTTATGGCATAAGGGGGATTTCCATGAGAAGAGCCGTAAAAAGTACCATATTCACCATATAGGGACAGTGGCAGGGCGGATATAGGGGACGTGCCGGAACACATGTGGACGGGCGAGGCAGATATAGAGGCTGCGCCGGAACATATGCGGAAGGGCGGAGCAGATATAGGGAATGCGCCGGGAAGCAGGCGAGGAGCACCTTTCGGAGCTGCCGGAAGGGTAGATTTAAAACGATATTCCGTCAAGAAATTACTGGAGAGCCTATATGGGAAACCGCCGGCGCCTATTGCCTATGTCTATGGGAAAGAGGGAAAGCCATATTTCAGGGACTTGCCCTTTTATTTCAATCTGTCCCATTCCGGGGACTATGTCCTCTGCGCCGTCTCCTCGGCGGAAATCGGGACGGACATCCAGCAGCACTGCGGAAAGAATGTGGAGAGGCTTGCCAGGCGCTTCTTTACGGAGCGGGAAGCGGCAGCGCTGGAGCAGGCAGGAGAGGAGCGGGAGACGAGGGAAAGGCTGTTTTACCGGCTGTGGGCCAGGAAGGAGGCCTACGGGAAGCTGACCGGGAAGGGCATTGCGGCGGCTCTGGAGGTGGATTTCCTGCCCGGAGGGACTGTTTCGTCCCCATATGGGTGCAGTTCGGGCGAGGTAGGCGGAAAGCGTCTGCTGTGGGAAGAATATGACAGCATAGCGGGATACAGCATTGCCCTTTGCCGGTATGGCTGACCTGTCTATTTTTCATAGTCGGCCAGGAACGGATCGCCGATGTCCAGCCGGACAGGAGGCCTCTGCGGAGGGGAATCGGGATTCGGGGCCGGTGAAGGAACCGGCGGCGCGGACAAGGCCTGGGCAGGCGGACAGACCGTGGGGATGCAGGGCGGCCCGAACTGTCTGCCAAACTCCAGGTTGGCCTGGATCAGATTGTACTGCATCAGCAGCTTCAAGGTCTGGGAGAGACATTCCGGCGTATTGCAGTTCACCTCACAGATATCCTTGAGGGAATGGGAGAGATTTAAGATATCCAGGGATGTAATGGCCATGCTGACCTCCGCGGGGGACTTTCTCTACATTATATTCCGGCAGCCGCCAGACTGTGCGGGAATGCTTGCGAGGTGTTAGAAATGCTATTTGGTATGCCGACCCTGATAGAAACCAGCACGCTCGAAGAGTGCGCGGTGCTGTGTAAGGATTTTCATTTGGATTTTATAGAGCTTAACATGAATCTGCCCCAATACCAGTTGACGGAAATCGATATTGCGCGTTTTAGGAAAACGGCAGATGCATTTGGGATTTCGTATACCATTCATTTGGACGAGAATCTAAATGTCAGTGATTTTAATCCCTATATTGCCGATGGATATCGGCGCACGGTGGCAGAGACCATTGCTTTGGCTAAGGAACTTCGGGTTTCCATCATAAACATGCACCTGCCCCGGGGCGTGTACTTTACGCTTCCGGATAAGAAAGTGTATCTTTATGCGCAATACCTGGAGCGATATTTGAAAAGCATGGCGGGTTTCAGGATTCTGTGCGAATCGGCCATCGGCGAATCGGATATCAGAATCTGCATAGAAAACTGCGATGGGTATCTATTGTTCCAAAAACAGGCGCTGGGCGTTCTTCTGGAATCTCCTATATTTGGACTGACATTCGACATCGGCCATAATCATGGATGTGGCGGCATGGATGAGCCGTATATCCTTGAGAAGAAAAGCCATCTTTGCCATATGCATATGCATGATGCGCTGGGCAGGAAAAACCATCTGGCCATTGGCGCAGGCGAATTGGATATGGGCAGATACCTGAAGCTGGCAAAAGAGAGGAACTGCTCCGTAGTATTGGAGACGAAAACCATCGATGGATTGAGGCAGTCGGTAAACTGGATGTGCCAAAGAGACCTGATATAATAAACTCAGAATACACCAACTCGTAATTCAGCAATTTGCGAAGTAAGAAACGGTAGAGAAAAGATTCAAAAATCAGGGAAAATGATTGACATATACACCCGGATTTCGTACAATAATAACAGAGAGCAGCGATGCTCAAAATCAGGTGTCTCCCCACCAAAAAGCGGGAAGCTGTAAAATCAGGCGTTTCCCCACCAAAAAGCGGGAAGCTGTAAAATCAGGTGTTTCCCCACCAGAAAGCGGGAAGCTGTAAAATCGTGGGTGGGATTTCCCCACCCACTTCTTATAGGTGAAAGGTCACTATGGGCAAGATTGGCATCTACAGTGTTTCGGACAGATATATCGTTTTTCTCCGGTCTGATTCCCGACTACAGAACGTGTTTGACAATAAAGAAGGATTCCGTTCCCATACCCGCAAATATCTGGGTATTGTGTTCATGCAGGATGGATTTCATTACTATATTCCGTTTTCTTCTCCTAAGAATTCCGATTATGGAATATGGACAAATAGATACGCAGTGCCATAAAACACCAACGAAAGAGAGGTACAAAAGCAAAATGGAGCGTTCGGAAGATGTGATCCTTACGAATATGTGCATGGTCTACGACGGCAACAAGGTGCTGGTGCAGGAGAAGATATTGAGAGGCGACAGGAAAAAGGATCGTTCCAAAGGAATCATCTTTCCCGGCGGCCATGTGGAGAGGCATGAGCCGATCGTGGATTCCGTCATCCGCGAAATCTATGAGGAGACGGGCCTGACCATAGAGAATCCCAGGCTCTGCGGCATCAAGGATTGGGTGAGGGAGGACGGGAGGCGCTACATCGTCTTCCTGTTCAAGACGGACAGATTCTCTGGAGAGCTGAAATCCTCCGATGAGGGAAAGGTCTTCTGAACAGAGCTGGAGGATCTGCCGGACATGCCCTTCCTATGGCACATGGACCGCATGCTGCGGATATTCGATAAGGAGGAATTCGCGGAGCTGTTCCTGGAGGTGGAGCACGACTGGAGGCCGGTATTAAAGTAAATGTCTGCAGATATCTGGCCGTCCGGCCTTGCTGCAGGCATAATGCATGATGCTTAAGGCCCAATAAGGGCTTTACACTTTACCAAAGGGCTGTTATAATCATTCATAACAGATACGCACAGAGGGCGCTTTGGAAAGCGGGGTGACAGTATGCCAAATGGTCTTGAAATTACAAAAGCAGCAATCGACGATTTTAAAGAGATTCAAGAGTATATGGTGATTGCAAAAGAAGAGAACGCGGACAGGACATATGCTAAGCTGAAGAGGAAATACCTGGCTTTAAAAGCGATTCTCCAGGTGGCAGGCGTCAACCTGACGGATATTGACGAAATCAAGGAATAAAATGCAGCATCAGCCGTGAAACGGGTGCGGAGCCTTTTCTGGACAGCAGAGGGCTTTGCACCTTTCTTGCTTTCCGGCAGCCGGAAGACCGGAAAGGTCGGCCGTGACGTGGCGGATGCAAGACAAAGCGCTGAAATACAGACGACAGGAGGCATACAGACATGTATACTGACAAGGAGGCTGAAAACAGGATAATCACGATTCCCAATCTTTTGTCCGCATTCCGGCTGGTTCTGATTCCGGTATTCCTGTGGACATACTGCATCAGGGAGGAATACTTGGTGACGGCGGGGCTGCTGCTTCTCTCCGGGCTGACGGATCTGGCGGACGGCTTTATCGCCAGGCGCTTCCACATGGTGAGCAACCTGGGGAAGATGCTGGACCCAGTGGCGGACAAGCTGACCCAGGCGGCCATGCTCATCTGCCTTGTGACGCGGTTTCCTATGATTGTTTTCCCGCTGGCGCTCCTGGCCGTGAAGGAGGCCTCGGTGGGAATCACCAACCTCCTGGTCATCCGGAAGTCCGGCAGGGTCACAGGCGCGGCCTGGCACGGCAAGGTCACCACGGCGCTGCTATATCTCATGATAGTGGTTCACCTGATATGGTTCCATATTCCGGTGGCAGTCTCCAATGGGATGATAGCGGTGTGCTTTGGGGTGATGCTGTTTTCATGGGCGACCTACATCTGGTACAATATAAAGTCCCTCACCGGGAAAGGGACAGGTCCAAAAAAGCATTGACAGATGCTGCCAAATTCCCTAAAATAAAGACTGTATAGAGCCAGGAGATATGTATGATACCGTTAAAAAGGCAGAGCAAAGGCACAGAAATATAGGAACCGCAGGATTGGAGAGCTGTTCAAGGAAATTGACCTGTCAGAGAAGCAGGGAACGGGAATCACCAAAATCCTGAGGGAATTGAGGAAAAACGGCTCTCCGGATCCTGAATTCGATATGGACGAGGACAGGACATATCTGGAAACAATCCTTTATATTCAGAAAGAATTTGACCCGAAACTTAAAGTGAGCGATAAAGTGAGCGATAAGGAGAAAATGTTCTATCGCCTGTTGCTTGGAGCATTTGTGGAGAGGGAGTTCGTCACCACGAAAACCATGTCCGAAATCACCGGCATGGCGGAATCCACCACCAGACGCTATCTGCTCCGGTTCCGGGATTTGGGCGTCATCAGGCCGGATGGAAAGAACCGGGGGACAAAATATTATTTATCCGTCCGCTGAATCGGGCGAAAGAGGTGCAATCATGAATAGGTTAATGAAGTACTTAAGCGACTACAAAAGGGAATCCGTCCTGGCGCCACTGTTCAAGCTCCTGGAGGCCTTCTTCGAGCTGCTGGTGCCCCTGGTCATGGCCAGCATCATCGACCGGGGCATCAATGCGGGAGGCGCGGGCGGAGCGGACACGGGCCACATCTGGCGGATGGGCCTGTGCCTCCTGGCGCTGGCGATAGTGGGCCTGGTGTCCTCCATCACGGCTCAGTTCTTCGCCGCCAAGGCGGCGGTGGGCTTCTCCGCGAAGCTCCGCCAGGCCC
>OFGX01001759.1_pt1 | contig 12306 bp, 7 predicted proteins | sample 1521831 | NCBI WGS metagenome assembly OFGX01 (sample SAMEA3504080, study PRJEB24116) | mouse gut metagenome | biome: mouse gut; feature: mouse-associated habitat; material: faeces | place: Denmark | collected 2011
GTATTAATGTACGCATGTAAGGAAAGTGAGATAAGAAAACTTAAAAAATTCCAAAGTGCACTTGCAGAAGATACAAATGAAGAAAACGAAACTAATATAAACAACACAGATAGTAAATCTAATAAAAAAGGTAAAGGTAAAAAAAGAAATAATTAATAAACTATTTTTATAAATCAATTAATCATAAAAAGGATAGAAAACTATCCTTTTTTTGTTATATAAATAATCATTATATTTGCAATGTTGTAATTAATTATAATAATTTGTACAGACTATTAATATGGATAAAAGTATTTGGAGTGAAACCGCTCAAGGGAAAAAAGGGTTTAAAAAGTTGGATAAAGATATAAATTGTGATGTTTTGGTTATTGGTGGCGGTATGGCTGGCATTATAACTGCGTATTATCTTATGAAAGAGGGGCGAAGAGTTGTAGTAGTTGAAGGTAATAAAATAGGTAGTGGTATGACTGCTAATACTACTGCAGTAATTACTGCTCAGCATGATATGTTGTACAAAGATTTAATTAAATATTATGGCGAAAAAAAGGCTAAAGATTATTTGCAAGCAAACTTGCAGGCAGTGGAGCAGTTTAAAAGTTTAGTAAATGAGGAAAATTTAGACTGCGACTTTGAAATTACACCTTCTTATTTATATTCCCGCGAGTATATGTTAGACGATGAGATTAAAGCATTAAAACAATTGGGGTATGAAGCGGAATTAGTATACGAGAGTGATTTGCCATACGAGATAAGAAGTGCAGTAAAATTTAATGATATGGCACAATTCCACCCATTAAAATTTTTGTATGGACTAGCAGAAAAATTGACTATTTATGAAGATACTATGGTAAAAAAAATAAAAGGCAATATGGCATATACCGATAACAGCAAAATACAATTTAAGCAAGCGGTAGTTGCAAGCCATTTCCCTTTTATAAATACTCATGGTTGGTTTTTTATAAAAATGTTTCAAAAAAGGTCGTATGTAATGGCATTAACGGGCATTGATAAATTTAACGGAACTTATATTGATGATAAAGAGGAAGGCTTTTACTTTAGAAGTTATAATGATTATCTTATTGTTGGAAAAGGTGAGCATAGGACAGGCACTAAAACTAAATCTCTTGCAGAATTAAAGGCTTTTAAGGAAAAATTTTATCCTGAGGCAGAGATTAAATGTGTATGGGCTAATCAAGACTGCGTTACTTTGGACGATATGCCATATATAGGAAAGTATGGCAATTTAAACAATGTTTATGTTACAACAGGATTTAATTTGTGGGGAATGACTGGTTCAATGACAGGAAGTATGATATTAAAAGATATAATGTGTGGCAGACAAAATGAATTTGCAAAAACATTTAGTTCCAAACGAAGTATTTTACGTTTGCAATTGCTTGCAAATATTGGCGCTGTAGTGGGCAATATGCTTATCCCTACAATAAAAAGATGTCCGCATTTAGGTTGCGCCCTAAAGTATAACAAACGAGAGCATAGTTGGGACTGCAGTTGTCATGGCTCAAGGTTTGAGAGTAATGGTAAGATGATTAATAATCCCGCTGTTAAGGATACAAAATTATAAAAATTCTATCAAAAATCGGCATTAAAATTGTTTGTAATTGAAATTGCAGACATTTTTTTTGTTTAGTTTAGTTGCTTTTGTATGCAAATTTTAAAAAAGTATTGAAAAAATAATATTTTTATGATATCATATTTATATATTTGAAATGTTATAGGAGAATGTTATGATAAAAGTAATTCCATTAAGTTCGCTAGTAAAAGTTTTTTCTGACGAAGAGCCTGTCGCAAAGCCATTTGATAGTGTAAGTTGTCTTACTAACGAAAAAGTGCAATTGCAGGTTGCTTTTTGTAGTGATAATGACTGCGATATTGATATTAAAGTAGAAAGTAAAATAAAAGATAATATAAAACTATATTGGGTAGAAGAAATATATTCTAAAAACCCAGTACATATTTTGCAAGACGATTATACTTTAAGAAAAAAGTCAGGATATTTTCCTGAATTGTTGCGTCCATTAGATGGTACATTTAGTGCAAAAAGTGGCAAATGGAATAGTGTTTGGCTAGAGATTATACCTCAGCCTCAAATTAAAGCAGGTTTGCAAACTATAAGTGTTGTTATATCTTGCGGGGATACAATTGAAAAGGTGCAATTTAATATTGATGTTATAGATGCAAAATTGCCAGAACAAAAGTTGATTAACACAAATTGGTTTCATACAGACTGCATTGCAACACATTATGGTGTAGAAGTATTTTCTGATAAATACTGGGAATATGTTAAAAACTTTTTGCAAGTTGCAGTTGATTATGGTATGAATATGGTGCTAACTCCATTGTTTACACCTCCGCTTGATACAAAAGTAGGAAAGGAAAGACCAACAGTACAACTTGTTGGTGTAAAATTGGAAAAAGATAAATATACTTTTGATTTTGCAAATTTAGATAAATGGATAGCAATGTGTGAGGAAGTTGGAATTAAATATTTTGAATTGTCTCACTTGTTTACACAATGGGGTGCAAAAAAATGTCCAAAAATTATGACTAATGTTGATGGTGAGCAAAAACGTATTTTTGGTTGGGATACAAAAGCATCTGGCAAAAAATACCGCAACTTTTTGACTGCATTTGCTGAGGCATTTAAGCCTTATTTAAAAGATAAGGGACTAGAGGATAAAGTTTATTTCCATGTTTCAGATGAGCCATTTGCAGCGGTAGTAAGACATTATCGCAAAGCAAGCAAAATAGTAAGTGAGTTGTTTGGTGAGTATAAAATTATGGATGCTTTAAGCAATATTAAATTTTATAACAAAGGACTTGTTAAATTGCCAGTTCCAGCAAATGACCACATTGAACCTTTTATCGGTGTAGTGTCAGATTTGTGGACATATTATTGTTGCGTGCAAGTAAAAGGTGTTTCAAACAAATTTTTCTCTATGCCGTCTCAACGTAACAGAGTGCTTGGATATCAAATGTACAAGTATAATGTAAAAGGATTTTTGCATTGGGGTTATAATTTTTGGTATAAACAATTTTCTGTAGGTCCTGTTGACCCATTTACAGAAACAGATGCAGGTGGTAGTTTCCCATCTGGTGACTCTTTTGTTGTATATCCGGGCGTAGACGGAAAACCTTTGCAGTCTTTAAGATTAAAAGTTTTTTATGATGGTTTCCAAGATATGCGTGCTTGCCAGTTGCTAGAAGATTTAGTTGGAAAGGATAAAGTAATGAGCATAATTGAAGAGGGGGTTACTCCAATTACTTTTGCGTCTTTCCCTCATAGTGATGAGTGGCAATTAGGTGTTAGAGAAAAAATTAATATGGCAATAAAAGAGGCAATAGCAAATAAGTAACAATTAATATAAAAGTAATAAAAATTACTAAAAAACTATCAAAAATCGTAGTTAAATTTAAAAAGCCACCAATAAATTGGTGGCTTTTTAGTGTTAAATTATGTAATTATTTGGTTATAGTAAAATCACTTTTTACTTGATTTTTAGCATTAGTAAATTTTATATTAATACTATTTCCTTTTATTTCTATCGCTGTTCCTGTAAATTCATTAGAGGAGACACCTTCTCTATCACTAAACTTATTGCTTCTTAATGAGCCTCTTAAAACAGGGTAGGTTGCTAAAGTGTTGTCATCAGTATTAGGTTTAATAAAATCTGTTTTGTGTGAGTGCCCACTAATTAGCAAGTCAGTTTTAAAATTAGTTAATTGCACTAATTCTTTTGCCCAGTCATGCCATGCACATGATTCATTAATATAACCAGATAATGGGTATGACATGTGCGCTATAACAAAATTAAATTGTTCGCCTTTGTTCCAGTCAGAATTTTGTTTTATCCATTCACTTTGTTTGTCTCGCACAGCATCAAAGTTTGCAATAGGGTTGATTAATTTGTTATCATCACTCATATCATTATTAGTATCAAGTACTAGCATAGATATGGAATTGCCTATTTTGTATTTGTAATATAGACCATTTTGAGTAGAGCCAACATATTTACTTAAATTAGATGCTAGTTTGCCATTACATTCGTGATTACCTCTTGTAAAAATCACTGGTTTTGTACCGCCTGTAATTTTGTTTGCAAGTTTATAAATTAAGGAAATTTGATATTCACTTGAAATGTCATTTACAATATCACCATTTAAAATTAATAAATCCAATTTGTCACCAAAATAAGATGCTGCTTTGCTAGGACCTGCTATACATTCGTGAGTATCAGATAAATTGTAAATTTGTATGCCATCACTCTCATCAATAGGGCGGAATGTATAGTCTTTCGTAATTGTTCTACCTTTAGACGGCATATAAGCGGTATTAAAAATTACACTTTGGGTGATTATTGAATATTTTTTTGCGTTATCCAATTTTTCAGCCGGAATAGTTATTTTGTGCAAAGTTGATATATTGTTTTCCCCATCAGTTTGGTCGTAGTATTTTGTTCCATCAACTTCTATTGCACCTGTTGATTTGTGAGAAGTTGCAAAAGCAATTTGATATTCGTCTTCTACAGCAAAAATTGTTGCTCCAGCATCAATATAAAAAGGTGTTATGTCAAACAAGCATACTATACAAGTCATTAAAACAATTAAGGTTATCCCTATAGCAGTAATTTGTTTTAGTACTTTTTGTAGTTTAGGAAAAACAAAAACGAAAAAGGCGATAAGGGCTAGCAAAATAATTGTAATAAAATACGGCACACCAGTTATTAAAAAATAGTTTAGTTTACTTACTACAAATGCAAAAAATAAAAAGTGCACAATACAAAATAATAAACTACTAATTATAACAGCACAGTCAACCCATTTGTTTTTGATAAACAATAAATTAACGCATTGCAAAGTTATAGGAATAATGGCAATAATACCACCTATTATAGGCAAAGCGGGTGAGGTGTTCCACATTTTATCAAATATGATAGAACCTAAAGCAAAATAAATAATAAACCATAAAAGACTGAAAATGGTTGAGGTGATTTTTAGTTTTGTGTCAAAAATTTCTTTAATTTTTTCTTTAAACATAATTTTCCCTAATTTAAAAAATTTATTATAATTAAAGTATATAATTTTTTTTTAATAATGTCAATATTGATATAAAAAATACCATAAATCGAGTAATTTTTGTTTAAGTTATATACCACATTGATTACATTTATATATTATAATGTATCATTATTAAGTTTGTTTTTACTTAGTCATTTTATTAAAAAATGAAATGCAGTCGATTTTCACATTGTTTTTTGCAATATTTAAATGTAAAATGCTATTTGTTTTTTCTAAATCACTTCCAATAAAATCCCTCATAATTATATTTACGGCAGTAAGATATTCAGCCTTTTTTTCAATGCTGCGTATGTATTTACTCATACCTTCATTATGTCCTTCTTCTAATTTTTTAACATTGCCAAGAGATGGCGAAGTAAGTTGTGCTTGCAAGACTGTTAAGCCTTTGTCTTTATTTAAAATATGGTTAAAATATTTTGGGATAGTTTCCTCTATAAATTTAGCACTTGCTTTAGAATTATCTTCAGTAGAATATAAGGAATCTAAACAAGCATTTTCAATAGAGCAGGAATCGTTGTTGCGTCTAAATAGGTAAGGATAAGTATTTCCATTTGCTTCATTGCTACCCCAGATAATAATAAACTTGCCACGAACATCTTCTAGTTTAAGGCTTGTTATAAAATCCAAGTCTGACATATTAGTAGTATTTTTTACAGCATAATCAACAATACCGCTATCATTTAGTACATTTATAACTGCCTTTTGAGATTCGCCTTTAAAGTGTTGAAAATCTAACACTAAAAATTCTGTTGTGTTTGTTTTAATAAATTGCAAAATATCTTTTGTTATATCAATAAAGTTTTCGCCAGTAGTATCAATGCTATGAAAAATTGTTAAATCGCCATTTTTCTTTTTATTAACTCTAATATCAAAGTATCTGCAACCATATTCAAGTTGTTTGCCAATTGTAAGGTCTTGCGTTTTAGTTATACCTTTTATTACACTTGTTGTTGTGGAAATACCACTATCATGAGAGCCTAATATTGCTATTCTGTTAATAGGAGTTTTGCCATCAATATAACTCATCCAACTAGAGTAAAAGGATTTTTGCTCAGCAGTTAATTCAGTAGGTTTGGTGTTACTGCAAGCGGTCAATGTAAAAACTAGCAAAATAATTGCTAAAATTAAAGTAAAAATAATCTTTATATTTCTTTTCATAATTAACCTTTTTAAACTTATATATTTGTAAGTTATTGTAAAAAAAATTAGATAAATAATAAATACTGCCATAATTTTTTATACACATTGTTTTGTATATGGGTATTATAAAGTATTTTTTTAAATTTGTCAAAGAGTGCATATAAGTTATAAGTATAAAAATTATAATATAACTTATAGAATGGTATTTTGAAAAACTAGTCAAGTTAAATATTGAAAATTATTAAAAAGCAAAGTATAGAAAAGTTGTTGTTTGTGAATTATAATTTATGTATCACTTTAAAAAAGTGAAATAAAATTTTTTTTGGAGGAACCTATTATGGTTTACAAACAATGGTGCAGTGAGTGGCTAAACTGCTACGTAAAGCCACAAGTAAAAGAGAGGACATACGCTAAGTATTGTCAATTGGCAGAGGACCATATTTTGCCTGAAATCGGCGAATATCGTCTTAATGAATTGTCAACAAATGTGTTGCAACAATTTATTAACAATATGCAAAACAAAGGTTATGCAAGTACAACAATTCACGGATTAATTTCTCTATTAAAATTGTCACTTGTAAAGGCAGTGGAATTGGATATTGTGGATAAGGAATATTCTAATTACCTTTCTCGTCCTAAAGCGCAAACAAAAAGAGTAGAGTGTTTTTCAATTTATGAACAAAGAAAAATGGAAAACTTTATTGTGTTTATTGATAAGCCAAGATACTTTGGTATACTTTTGTCACTTTATACTGGTATTCGTTTAGGCGAACTATTGGCGCTTGAGTGGAGTGATTTAGATATGCGTAAATGCGTTATTAAAGTTTCAAAATCTTGTCACGATAGTTGGGATGAAAATGGTTACATAAAAGTTATTGATACCCCAAAAACACATAACTCACAACGTATAATTCCTATGCCAAAACAATTAGTACCTTACTTTAAAGTTATGCGTAGAAATGCAAGTTCTAAGTATGTAATCCCTGGTAGAACTGCTTATGGAGCAGGTGTTAGAACTTATCAAAGATTTTTTGAAAAAATGTTGATAGATTTAGGTATACCACACAAAGGTTTTCACTCTTTAAGACATACTTTTGCAACTCGTGCGTTAGAATGTGGAATGGATGTAAAAACATTGTCAGAAATTTTAGGACATGCTAATCCAACAATTACTTTAAATAGGTATGCACATTCTATGTTTGACCATAAAACTTCTATGATGAATAGAGTTGGCAAACTTTTAAGAAGATAAAATAATAACAGAATTTAGTCGCATTTTTCTTGATTATTTATTTTACAAACTTTTTGTTATTTTATTTTAAATTTTTCAAATTGATTTTTTAAAAATTCCTTATTGACAATATAAAAAATAACATTTATAATATTTACAGAAATAGTATTTTGTCTAAATTTTTTAGTTTGCTATAGCAAATTTAAAAGTTAAGATGGGAGGAAAGTATGTTTTCTGTAAAAAACAAAAAACTTATTTATGTAATAAGTGGTGTGTTGAGTGTGATTTTGCTTGGTATAATAATAACTGTATGTGTGCTATTTATACCGCTTACAGGCAAAAAATATGAAAGCAGATGGCTTGGTCCTAATTCTGAATATAATATTGCAAATGATTCTGTTGTTATTGACAAATCAAAAGATAAAGATTTTGTAATTGTACAACTTACAGATATGCAACTTTGGTCTAATAACAAAGATAATAATTATGCCTTTGAAACTGCAGAGCAAGTTATTAAACAAACTGAACCTGATTTAGTAGTTTTTACTGGGGATAATGTGTCTGGTGTTGGAGTACCTGAATTATTAAAAATTTTTATTAAAAAAATTGAAGAACTTGCAAAAAAATATAATTTTTTGTGGGCGCCCGTGTTTGGTAATCACGATAATGAAATGAGGGCTACACCTAACTGGTCTGGCGACCAATATTTAAAAGTTTCAAGAGAAAATGGTGGACATTGCCTTTTTCAAAAAGGCCCTACTAACTTGGGTGACGAATATGGCGATTTGTTAGGGAACTATGTAATAAACGTTAAAGAGGGTGAGGAAATAGTTCAGTCACTTTATATGCTAGATAATAGTGCCTATGCAAAATATTCTGATGAGTTAATAAATTCTATTTACGAAAAAGAGGGTAGGAAAAATAAAGAGAGACCTTTCCCTTATGCACAAATTGAGTGGTGCAAATGGCAAGCAACAAATATAAACAAAATTGCTGGTAAAGTTGTACCTAGTATATTCTTTACACATTGTGCTCCTTATGAAATGGGTGATGTACTTTTAAAATATGTTGCAGGTCCTAATGGCAAACTTGATGGGCAAAAAAGTGAAAATAGTAGTAGCGATGATTTAGCAAAAGATATGCAAGAGGGCGATGGCTATTGGACTGTGCCTGGTTCATTTGTAAATAATGATAATAACAATTCTGTAATAAAACCAGTAAGTGATAATAGTAGCAATATTGAATATCCTTTAGTAGATGGCAAACCTCTTAAAGGTATTTTGGGTAGATTTACATATGTTCCGGGACATGCTCTTTATAATACTGGTATTGTAAGTAGTATGAAAGACTTGGGATTAAAAGGGTGGTTTGTAGGTCATGACCACGAAAACGACATTGTATTTGAATATGATGATATTGTTTATGGTTACGGACTAAAAGCAGGACCATCTCCAAAACCTTGGAATAGCAGTTATTATTTTGGTGGCACAAAAATAGTTATGGATAAAGATGGCACTATTACTCCAACACATATCATTACAAAAAAAGCAAGTGAATATTGGAAAAGGTAATTTAAATAATTGTTTAAACTAAATTGGTAATTTATTTAAAAAGTTTTATTGCTTGCAATTTTACATAAGCAAATAAAAAGAAAAATTTGCGACTAAAACCTGAATTTATTTTATTGGTATTTAGCAAAATAAAATTTAAATATAGCGGAACTAAATTGCTCCGCTATTTTTATTTTGTAACAAATTAAATTTTAAAATTACCATTCAAAAATCATTATGTTTGTAATAAACAATACAATATAAGCCACATTAAGTCTAAAATTATTATAATATATAAAAAATCTGTATTTAAAATAGCATAAAAAAATAAATTTTTTATAGTGTTGCATTTTTTGTAAAGTTTAAAAGTGTATAAAATGTGTTTTTAATACAATAAATCTATTAAAAATCGAGGTTAACTGCTAATAACTAGTTACGTCTAAAGCAAAAAATAAGTACATAGATTAAGCATATCTATGTACTTACTATGTCAATATTATACTCTCAATTGTAAGTTAATGTCAACATTATATTAAACATTTTGTAAAACATTTAGATAATTTTAACAAAAAATTTATATTAAAATTAAATACTATACTAGGTTTTGTACATAGATATGCTTAATCTATGTACACAAAAATATGGAGGTTTTATTATGGCAAAACTAATAAAAAGAGTTGGTATAGTATTTTTAATATTAGTAGTAACTTGTCTATTGTTAGTAAGTAGTATGCTTGTAATAAATGTGACAGAAAACAACAATAGTGTTGTAGTTGCTGATAGCAAAAATAATATAACAACAAATAATAATGCTGGGGAATATACGGCAAAAATTCCAACAGCAAGTAAAGAATATTTCATGCAACATAAAGAGGACTGTACAGACCAAACAACTTGTACTTGTATGCAAGATGTTTGGAGTGAGGCTAATCAAGAAGGTTTAAATACTGGAGAGTTTGTAAAAGTAACTCTAATGAATGACTGGATTGCGTATGATGATGAAAATCACTCATTTGGTAGTAGTCGTGTAGGTTTTTCTGATACTGGTTTTATAAGAGTAGAAGCAAAAATGTTTTTTAGACTTAAATGGTCATACCATTGATAAAAGATTTACCGAGGTTTTAAATGGTAAGTATTTGCCAGCAATTTATGTGCTTAATGATTTTACATTAATGGATAGTGCATTTGATTATTCAGTAATTACAGATATATACAACAAAAATAAGGCGGATAAAGATACATTAATTGCAAAACTTAAGGAATTAAACTGCGGTAAAATCACTGGTGGGTCTACTGCTGGCAATGGCGGCGGTCTTAATACTTCTGGCGGTAGTAGTAGAAAAATTGAAATAAATATTTTGGGTGGAATGTTTGTAGATAATATTGCTAGCCATGGTGGTGGTATAAATATATATCCGCAAGTTACATTAAACTTTTTTAATGGTGCTGTAGTTGGTAATATCGCAAATGGTGGTAGTGCTGGAATATGTTCAGAAGGTAATATAAGTATGTATGGAGGTATTATTGCTGGTAATGAAGCAAAAGCAGGAAGTGGTGGTGGAATTTATTGTGCAAATAACACTTTCAATTTGTATAATGGCATAATAACATATAATAAAGCAAGTGATAATGGCGGTGGTGTTTCTGTAAATGGAACACACACTAATACTGCTGATTACATAGTTACAAAATATGCACATTTTAATATGTATGGTGGTCACATTACATATAATGGAGAAACTAGGTTTGCTGGTGGTGTGGCTTGTAATTCAGCCATTGCAAAAATGTATGGTGGAGAGGTAAGTTATAACAAATCAACAAATGATTCTGCTGGTGTTTTAGTATGGTTTGGTAGCAAGTTTGAAATGCTTGGAGGTAAAATTTCATTTAACTCAATAGATTATAAAAAAGTTAATGGTAATAATGGTGGTGCAGGGATAGCGGTAGGTTCTTATGCAGAGGCAACTATTACTGAAGGAGATATAGTAGATAATACATTATATAGCACTGCAAATTATGCTGTAAATGGTGCGGGTATCTATGTGGGTGACAATGGAATACTAAATTTAAATGGTGGAGATATTAAACGTAATATTGTAAATTCATTTGAGCCTGCGTCTATTGGTGGTGGTGTATATGTAAGAGCAACAGGACAAATAAATATAGGTGGACCAGTACACATGTATTTAAACGAGTGTGGTAATTATCATAATGATTTATCACTTAATAAAAATGTAGTTGCAAATATTACAGGAAGACTTTATGATGTTACTAAAAATGCTCGTATAGGTGTAGATTTGCCAAGTGATTATCCTACAACACCTTTTACTAAAGATTATTCTTTGTTCAATACAGATGACCCTTCTATGTTCTTTTTAACACATACCGGTGGTAAAGGAGTATTTTTAGAAGAAGGGGAACTTGTTTTTAAAGCAGCAACAGTTGAAACTTTACCTGTACTTACATGGAGTTGGGGTGATGGTGAAGACGAAAAGAATCAGTCAGTTGTTTTTGGATTAAGATATACAGGAAAGCCATTTACAATTAAATGTGAAGGAAAATCATTTTATAAAAGAGGAAATGCAACTCCAGCAACATCCTTTGAAGTAACAGATGCAGGTATGTATTCATTTTATGTTAATGAAAAATATTTTAACTCAACATTTACATTTAAAATTTTCCCAAAAGAAGTAGATGTTAAATGGAAAAATACTGAGTTAGAATATAATGGAGGACTACAAAAACCAACAGCATATATAGCAGAAGATAGCAATTGCAAAGTTACAGTAATAGGTGACGAGATAGATGCAGGAAGTGGATATGTAGCAACAGCAACAGGATTAAGTAATAGCAACTATATGATAAAAAACAATACAAGTTCTACTTTGTATAACATATCCAAAGCAAAACTCGCAAAACCTTTTGGAAGTGGAAGTTTTGAGTATAATGGAGCAGAAAAAGAGTTTATACCAAATGGATATAATCTAGTAACAATGAATATAACAGGAAACAAGGCAACAGAAGTTGGAAGTTATAATGCAGTTGTATCTATAAAAGATAAACATAATTATGAGTGGCTAGATGGAACAAATGAAGATATAACATTATCTTATGCAATAACATTAGCCCCACCAGTAAATGAAGAAACTGGAGTATATAGATTTATCTACTTAGCCGAAGAGGGAGACAAACAAGTAAGAAAGACATATAAGGAAAGTGGATTAGTACACGGAATAAACGATAGCGAAGTAAATGGTGGAAAAGCAGTAATAGGCAATATAGCACCAA
>OFGX01001760.1_pt1 | contig 12298 bp, 13 predicted proteins | sample 1521831 | NCBI WGS metagenome assembly OFGX01 (sample SAMEA3504080, study PRJEB24116) | mouse gut metagenome | biome: mouse gut; feature: mouse-associated habitat; material: faeces | place: Denmark | collected 2011
TTTCACAAGTTCATCGGCTCTGCGTCTTTGCGTCTGGCTCTGCGATGACTGTCATCCTCAAATTTGTTACTTCAATCAATGTTTCCTGTCTGCATTTCGGACAATAAAGAGGATAGTTTCTTAAAATGGTGTCCTCTCTGATTTTGTTACGGATTTTGTTTCCGCATATAGGACAATATACCCATTCTATTTTATGTAACACGACTAATATCCTCCTCAAAGATTTATCAAATATACATATGCTTCCTCGTTATCAAAAGTAAAGCTCCTACAATAATTCCCACCATTTTTCTCGATTGTTTTTATTGAAGCAGCATTGTCCTTTTCAACTGATAACTGCAACTGTTTCAGACCGTATTTTCTCGCAACCAAACATATTTGTCTTAATATTTCAGTAGCATACCCTTTTCTTCTTTCTGACGGTCTTACGCTATATCCACAATTACCAAAATCTTTTAGGAAATCATTTAATTGATACCTCAAATCAACAATGCCAACAATTTTATTATCTGACATTCTAACTGCAAAAAATGTATCTGTTAAAACCCAATTAGGGTCAACAGTCTCCGTACTTGAATTGGCAATGACTTTCTTAAGCCATTCCTCATAAGAAGCAATCTTATCAAATAATTCACTCCCATTGATTATCTGTTCTCCAAAATCAAAATGCTCCTGCCGATATTCAAGCGCTTTATCTTTCAATCCTAAACTCGGCTTTACAAGCCGTATTTCTTCATATGCCATCATTCATTCCTCCACTTTATAAAATTTAATTTTTCAAACCATGATTTCCATGCCATCATAAGCGAATAAGATATTATCAAGTTCTTTTTCAAGTTCCTTGTAATAGCCATATGATTTTCCCCATATTTCATCAATATGTGTAACTATAATCTTCTTGATTCTATAATAGTTTTTCAGTTCTATAACCTCATCCAAAGTGAATATTTCATCTTTCAAAGGCGTATCCATAAGCTTCGTTCCATCATTTAATATTCCATCATCAGAAACCATGCTTATAATCAAAATATCTGCATCAAAATATAAGTCATTATGAGCAAAAGGTTTCGGATTGCAACAGGCATAGATAACCTTTTTTTCATGCTCTTTCAGAACATAAAAAGTGATATTTCGGCTTGGGTTATTGTTGATTAAGTCTATGTCAATATTATCTATTTTTATATGCGGTGTTTCATTAACAGAAATACAATGAAGAACGTCACCATAATATTTAAAGCAGTCACGGTTCATTTGGTTTATATCTCTAATGACCTCTGGAAGAGCATAAAAGCCAATAGGCATACTCGTTCCTTTAATAAAGTCACAGCCTATCTTTTCAACAATCCGAATACCCCTGACATGGTCTGGGTCACTATGGGAAATGGAAAGGTGCTTCACTTCCGATATTCTTTGTCTGTTGCAGGCTACCGCAATATCTTCGGGTGTGTCTATCAACATTTTTATATCGTCAATATACAGGCTTGGTCCTAACCGTTCATACCTGCCGCCTTTTCGTCTGGCTTCTTCACAAATTTTACATTTACAAAATGAACTCGGAATAATTGACATGCCGCCACTACCAATAATTTTCAATTTCAAATCTTTCACACCACCTTTCGCATGAATTGCAAGGAATAATAATGCGTTTTTATTCATGTTAAATATTTAAGCAATATCGCTATTACTGCCGCTTTTCACTAATATTTTTCTTATTTCTTTTATGATTCTGGAAGGTGTTTCTTTATCCATAGGCATAAGTTTACTGTACATCCTTACCCCTTGATACGAAAACACAATTAAATCAAATACCGCAGAAATATCCACTTCATTAAATTCATGCCTGTCCATTCCGTATTGTATTAGCTTCTTCCATGTATTTGCTGAAATTAAATATTGTTCATATAGCGTATTGCTCTGATTTGCAATATCACGAATACTAAAATACTCATATATTGCTATGCTTAATGAAGATTGGCTGTCAAGCATTTCATTCTCATACTTGTTTAAAATTTCATCCAAAATAGTCACTGCCGAACAATTTTGTTCAATCCTTAAATCAATCTCATTATCCTGCTCACTTGTCATATCATCAATAATCTCTTGAAAAATTTGACGTGTGCTTTCGTAATGGCAATATAGCCCGCCTCTGCTTAATTTCGCCGCATCGCAGATATCCTTCATTGTAACTTGCTTAAAGCCTTTTTCTGCAAACAAAGAACATGCACATTTCTTTATATGTTTCCTTGTTTCCTGTCCTCTTTTATTCATAAGCAGACCTACTTTCCGACATATGTGTCGGAAAGTCAATTTAAAGCCCTGATATTTTCTTTTTGAGTCCACAATGTCAGCATCACATTCAGCAATATGCTGTAATTTATCAAAAATAGATTCCTCATAACAAGATACCCTCAGCAGACAGAGAGGTACATGCCCTTTGTCAATTGAGGGTATCTTAAATACTCTTACCGGGCAGAGACCTTGTGGGTAATCAGGAACTTCCCATCCCGCAGTTCTTCTATTTCCATTTCCATCTCGCAGGAAGATATCCCTAATTGGATCATGGCATTTTCCATGTACGCCTGTTTGTAGCGTTTCGCCTGATAGGCCCTGTACCATTCCTCTAACATTTGTTCATCCTCTATTACGTTATAAAACGTATAGCTTCCCCTGCCATTTTGTAATATCTGGTCATAACAATCCCTGTAATAACTGTCCATGTCCGTAAGAATCTGCTCCTCTGCCATCCCTAAATCTGCAACACTCCTCAAACTGCTGTCTTCCGGATTTTGTTCCAGATTGCGGTAGACAGAACCATTGCAGGGCGGCAGATAGACGGATAATTCCTGCCTCATATGGCTGTCTGCATAATCCATATCTGTCTTGTTAAAGTAATCATAACGTCCCCCGTCTGAATCATCCCATGTGACATCCACATTATAGTACCCGTCATCCAATGCAACAATATTCCATGCATGGGCTTCCCCTGCATAACCGGTACAATAGTAGCAGGGAATACCCAGCTGCTGCAAAAGATACTGAAAAGCCCTTGCATATCCGGCACATACGGTCCGCCCGTTTACCAGCGCGCTGTACGCGCTTTGGTCCATCTCCGCGCCTGAATCATAAGAAATCCGTTCTGTCAATTTGTCGTGGACAAATTTCTCTTTCTCATAATCGCCGGACAAATTCCGGGCTTCTGAAATAATTTGGCCGGCATTCTCCTGAAAAACAGCCCTTGCCTCATCTATGTTCTGTGCAGCGCGGTTAAATTCCAGATGAATCTCCACACACCTTCCATCCCTTAAGTATTTGCAGGAATACGCCGTTTCCAGCCAAAACAGTTCCGGGTGGTCATTATAAACTGCCAAAAACACATTCTTAAGCTGGCCTGACGTGATTGGCTCCGCCGGCATAAACACGGCATATTGTTCATTGGCATTGGCATAAATCTGACGGTAAATATGTTTTCCTCTGTCATCCAGCATGGCATAATAAGGATAGCTGACACCGTCAAAATCCAGTCCATCGCCCGTATATCCCGTGTCAATCTGATTTTGGAGTTCCTCTGCCGCCTCATCATCGATCTGTTCCTTGTTTTCCTGTATCCGCTGATATCCGTTTCTGCCCGATACGTTCTCCGGCACGACGATTTCAGACTGGTTTGGCAAAATATAATCGGACACAGCCGATTCCCCTATGACATCCTCTTCCAGAGGCTCCTTTTCATCCGTCTCATATTCCTCTGCCTCCGGTCCATTTTCTTCCCTCTCCGCGCTTTCATCGGTATGATTGGCCGTTTCCTTCTGCAGGCCCTGGTTCCCTGTTACGGTTTCAGCGTTTTTCTGCCCCGGATCTAAAACTGTCTCTATCTGATCCATAATATCCGGTCTGAATATGTATACTCCGCTTAATATACTGGAAATGGCAAACACCACAGCCGTAAAGCATATCAGCTTTTTTAAAAATCTCATTCCTTTTCATCCATTCCTTCACAGTTTTAACACTTTGTTATTATGGCATAAACAAATAACAGAAACCTAACAAAAGGATTAAAAGTTTCTTAAAACCAATTCCCCTATAAACCAGACGACAGAATACACATAAAGAATCCTGCTTCCTGGATCTGTAAAAAAATCTGCAACCTTTTATGTTCCCAAAAACTGTTAAGACAGATACCTTAATGTTTCACAGTAAATTCCCTATTTTCTAAATTTATATCCTCTCCCGCGAATGGTAATAATAAAATCCGTTCTCCCAGAATAAGCCTCCAGTTTTTTTCGTATCCTGGATATGGTTATCTCGACCGTATGATAATCCACCCGTTCCCCATCCTCTGTGATCTGCTCTTCCCCCAAATGATACTGTCTTCCATTATCAAGAATACAGATAACATCTATTTCTACAAAATTCCATTTTCTCTCAGCCATTCCGTAATTACACCTATATTCAGAAAATTTGCAGTCAGGCCGCTGGCAGACTCTATTGTTCCTCCAATACCATAACAAAGCAGATTAACCCTCTGAAATAGAATTCTCTCCAGATAATGAATCATATGCGAGCCGGAATCCCAAATGAGACCCGGCTCCTTTTACCGTTTTTTCAGGCTTACTGCTCCAGCCCAAGTCCTGACACCCAGTTTCTGACATCTTCCTCTGATACACCGGAACTAAAACGTATTCCCTCCAGCCAGTCCCCGCCTCCCGCTTTTTCTTCCAGAAGTTCTCCGCTTTCTCCAAAGCCGGAGCTGGCGGAAGTACAGAACGGGATCACGGTTTTTCCGGCAAAGTCATTCGTTTCCACAAAACTGTCTACCGGCCATGCGGCGATTCCCCACCATATGGGATATCCGATAAACACGGTTTCATATACATCCCAGTCTTCCACTTCCACAGATACCAGTTCCACATTCCGCTGCTCCTCATTCTCATGCTCCCTGCTTACCCGGCTGTCAGCATTGGTGTAATTCAGATCGTCACTGGTATAGGGATTTACAGGCTCCAGTTCAAATAAGTCAGCTCCCATTTCATCAGCGATCACATTCGCCACATCTTCTGTGTGTCCGCTTGCGGAATAATAGACAACCAGTGTTTTTCCTCCCTGGGGCGCATCCTTCTTTGCGCTCTCTGATTCAATGGCAATGCTTGTACCTGTTTCTTTCAGGGCTCCTTCTGTTTCGCCACCATTTCCTCCTGTCTCAGACGCTTTTGTACTCTTTTCTTCCTGTACCGCTGCAGCACCCTGGGTTTCTCTGTTTTGGCCAGACGGCGTGTCCGAATTTCCACAGCCAGACAAGATACCAATAGCCATTACTCCTGCCGTCATCGCTACAATCCATTTATTTGCTTTCATCAATCTTCCTCCTCTTATACAAAACCTTTCATCAAAATATGCTTATGCGGAAGCCAGTCACATGTTTTCCTGTCAGATTTCCCGCCTCCCGGAACAGACTTTCTAATATTCATAATCCGGAACCAAAATAGAGAGAAGTTCCTGATCATGATGATAAACAAGTTCCGGCTCCACATCCAAAAGCATGGTTGCCCCGCTTTCTCTGGTATAAGGCTCCCATTCCGGGATTTTGCCTGCCCCTGGTCTCCCTGTCCTGGCAAAGTTTATCCATGCCTGGCTTACCTGCTCTGCCAGCTCCTGCTCTTCCCCGCTGCCGCTTACACGTTGAAACACATAAGGAATCTCGGCTCCATGGTAGGAATTGCCGTAGGTAAACACATAAGCATAGACCGGAGCCGCCTTCTGATCTGCCTTGTGGGACATAATCTTTAAAAGCGGCAGACGAATGGTTGTGGTATCTACCTGTTCCGCTGTCAGTTCCGTCTTATCCGGGTACGCTTCGCGGAGTGCCGTCTCCAGTTCTTTTGTAGGCTCTATAGGAGCCGTCTCAAAAAAACCGCTCCATTCGTTTAAATTGCTGCCGATTAAAAGTGGTATATCCACTCCCGCCTCCGCAAAGGAATCCTCTGTCACCGGGTTTGTGGGAAGGAAATCTCCATCCACCACTGGTTCCCAGTCCATAGAATAGCCACCGCCCAGGGCTGCCGGAAGTTTCAGCTCTTCCCCTGTTTCCTGGAGGGCCTCCATGGCCGCTGTTTCCAACTCCTCTACGGGAACCGTCTGAATATCTTCAATATTATCCTCCGTAATATCCAGTCTTTTAAGGATATGTTCGGTCAGCCTTGTACTGGCCTCCTGGCTGTTGAAAATAACTCCCATGGTCTCCGTAGCGCCGCTCTGAACAATCCCCTTATGGAACAGTCCTTCCGCATAGGGAGAAGTCATCAGAGCCAGAACCTTTGCGCCGCCGCCCGACTGTCCAAATACGGTTACATTGTCAGGATCACCTCCAAACGCCTCGATATTATCCTGAATCCATTCCAGGGAGTCCACGATATCCCGGATTCCTACATTGGCGGAATCCTTATATTTCTCCCCATAAGCAGACAGGTCCAGGTAGCCGAACACATTGAGCCGATGGTTCACCGAAACCACCACCACGTCCCCGCTGCGGCTTAAATTTTCACCGTCATATCCCTCCTCATTGGCAGAACCGGTGGAAAAACCGCCGCCGTGAAGCCATACCATGACCGGGCGTTTTTCTCCGTCATTTACACCGGGCGTCCAGATATTCAGATTCTGGCTGTTATTGTCTGTGCCGTCCTGATTTCCTGCCTGCCCCAGACCGGAAATTGCTCCCTGGGGAGAGATGGGGCCATAGGAATCTGCTATACGTATCCCTTCCCAGGCTGTCACCTCCGCCGCAGGGACAAATCGTTCCTCCGCCTGGGCATAGGGAATACCAAGATACCGGGAGATACCATCCTCATCGGTTCCCTGTACCAGACCAGCCGTAGTCTGCACCACAGTCCCCCCGTTTTCATTTTCTTCTGAAGCCGTATTTGCTTCATCGGCAGTTTCTTCTGTAGGTTCTGCCTGCCCTCTGCTTTCTGCCTGCTGTATACTTTCCGTCTGTCCTGCGGCAGTATTGGTTTTGCCGCAGGCCGTCAGGCTAAAAGCCATGGCCCCGGCCAGTGCCGCCGCAAGTATTTGTTTTCTCTTTCTCATGATTCTAACCTTCCTCTCTGCCCTATGATTCATGTTCGCCAAAGAGCCATCCCATGATATCGCTGTCTCTGCTAAACAGTCCTGCGCCTCCGCCATGCTGATTTTTCATGCCTTTGTCTGTAAAGTAATCCGCAGGTTTTATATCCAGCACCACGAAACGGTCTATTTCTGTTTCCGAAAGCCCTTCTGCTTCATAAAGACTGCGTATCTCCCTATATGCCCTGTCAAATGGTTCCGATCCATAATATTCGTCCGATTCCCCGGTCACAAAGTATACCGGAGTTTTGGCCCCTGCAATTGTCTGGTATCCTCCGTCCCACCGGGAGCTGCACATCAGCACTGCCGTATAAAGTTCCGGGCGCCTGTCAAGCACCAGGGAAAGGGTTTCTCCGCCGCCGGAATACCCGCTAATATAGACCTGTTCCCTTTGAACATTGTAGTGTTCCAGAAAATACTCGGTCAGCGCAATCGTTTTTCTGGCAGATGTTTCACCCCAATCCTCCAGCTGCGGCGCAAGGATGATCATATCTTTCCGGTAATTTTGTGCTTCAAACCCAAATTCCTCTGTCCGAAGGTTCCTGGCAGATCCCTGAAAGTAAAGCCCCTGATAGCCGGGAAGGGTAATGTAAAGGCTGTATGCCTTGCCGCCGTCATATCCGTCAGGAATAAAAACGCAGTAATGGATATCGCCCAGTTCATGGGAATGCAGTACGCTGTCCACCACAAAATCACGGTAATTTTCCGTACCTTCCGTTACATAGCTGCTGTCTCGCTCTCCCAACTCCCCGCCTTCCTCCATTCTCTCTGTTTCCGGTATATGTTTCCCTGCCCCTGTTTCCGTTTTCTCTGTCATTTCTACTGAAATCTCACTTTTTGCCTCTTTTGCGGCATCATCTCCCCCATAGGCGCCAACACATCCTGTCAATGTCAAGAGTGTCAGACCAAACATCCATGCCTGCCACACCATATCACACCTTCTTTCGGTTTCCTATTCTTCCATCAGTTTTTCTTTTCAAAGTTTAATCATCTGATTCCACGTCTTTTTCTGCAGGAAGCGCCGCATATTCCTCTTCCGTAATCCGGTCAAACCATGTAAGGCCTGCCAGTTCCGGATTGGTATTTACCGCAATATGCCCAAAGCTGGCGTCTGCGCTGCCGCCATGCCAGTGTTTCACTCCCGGCGGGCACAAGGCCACATCCCCCGGATAGAGAACCTGCACAGGCTCCCCCTCCATCTGATGATAGCCGATTCCGTCAGTGGCAATAAGGATCTGGCCGCCCTCATGGGTATGCCAGTTATTAATCACCCCAGGTTCAAAAACCACATAATGAAGATCCGGCGCTCCCGCGGCATTATCCGCTCCGATTAAAGATGACACATAAGCCAGGCCGCTGAACGTGTCAAATGCTGCCGCCTGTTCTGCTCGCTGAAACATAAGCATATCGTCTGGTTTCACCCTGCGTCCTGTATATTCCTGAGTCTCCAGATTGTTATACTGTTCATCCGTAACCGGCTCCTCCAAAGGCGCCGCTCCCTTCTCCGGCACATAATGGGAATCAAAAATCACGATCTGGGAAAACCAGCTGTCCGGCGCCGCCCCGTGCCAGTGTTTCACTCCCGGCTCAATATCCACCACATCTCCCGGCCTTAAGATCTGGGCCTGTTTTCCTTCTTCCTGATAGAACCCTTTTCCTCCCGTGATCAGAAGCACCATTCCCCCATGGCTGTGCCAGCTGCTTCTGGCTCCCGGCTCAAAGGTGAGGTGGTTGGTCTGAGGGAAATGGTAGGTTTCATCATTGGCGATCATCATCTCGATATAGGCATTCCCTGTAAAGGAATCTGATTCGATCTTCTGCCCTAAAGGAAAGGGAAGTTCTGCGGAAGAAGCTGCTGTTGTTTCCAAAACCGCAGTCTCCTGGAGCAAGGCTTCCTGCGATCTTTCCTGCAATGCCAGACCCTTTGCCCAGTCTGTCACTGTTTTCGCGCTGTCTGCCACATCATTTCTGGAGATCACCAGCGCATCCTCATAAATCTGTGCTTCCGGCTCCAGCTCTGAGATGGTGTCAATGGTCCCGGACGCTCCGCTTCCCCCATGGGTGACAAAAGGAATCACGGTCTTGCCTCCGAAATCATATTCCTCCAGGAAAGAATACAGGGGCATCGGCAAGTCTCCCCACCAGTTAGGATAGCCCAGCAGAATGGTTTCGTACTGGTCTAAATTTTCTATATGAGAGGCAAGCTGTGGGCGGGCGTTTTCGTCCTGCTCGTCAGCAGCCTGATCTACCAGCGGGTCATGATCCAGGGGATAACTGTCCACGGTCTCGATCCGGAACATATCACCTCCTGTGGTTTCCCGGATCAGTTCTGCCACGTACTCCGTATTGCCCATTTTTTCCCCGTCACGTACTACAATACTTGCTCCGGCCACCGCATCCACTCCCGATATGTCCACATCTTCAGGAACGGAAAAATACGCGATCAGTACACCGGACTCCCCTGATGCCAAATCTTTCCCATTTTGTACACGGTCTGTATTTTGAAGTGCGGTTTCTGCGTCCCGGCTGTTACCCGATACAGTCAATCCGTCCCCGCCATTTTCTCTTCCTTCTGTCATCTGTGCCTGTACGGCTGCCGCGTTCGGTGTGTTCCTTTCTCCTGACCCGCTACAGCCGGCAGCCGCCGAAGCAAGAGCCATGCACATCAAAAGTACTGCTGCTTTCTTCATGATACATTTTCCTTTCTTATGTTTTCGCCATATGGCCTTATTGATATCCCTTCGGGTTTTCCTTTATGGTATTACCATAACAAAATTGAGACCTCAAAAGAAGTCTCAATTGGTTCATCAGTTTATACTTAAACGTGTTATCTTAATGCCGCCCTCATACTCTTCAAATATCCGGACATCGTCCAGAACCTTTCCCAGCGTATAGACCGGAACCACGGTCCGCTCCACATTGTCACGGAAAAACAGCGCTACGGCAGCTCCCTCCGGCCAGCTCTTCTGAAATCTTATTATGGAACAGCACGCCGGTCAGTTCTGTTTCTTCCCTGTCCGCTGCTCCTGCCTGACACGTTCTGTTCTCACCCTGTCATCTTCCGGGTAAACAGTGACCGTGTCCAGCCGGACGCCCTGCCCCCCTGTCATATCGCTGATCTCCCGGGCCATCTGCTCCACTTCCCCTGAAAAAGAATAATAAACCACCAGAGGCGCATCCGGCACCATTGTTCCAGAATCTTCCCCTACTGTCAGACTGCCTCCCTCCGCGGCACATCCGGATAAAAGACTCGCGACAAGAAGTAACGGCAAGAATCGGTTTCCTGGTTTCATGCCTTATGTTCCTTTCTTTTCATGTTAAAAATAAAGTTTGTCACATTTACGATCAGAATGATCATTGCCAGGTAATCCATAACAAAGAAAAAGACGGACTGCTGATCAAAAATCGCGAATTCATTCTTCATCCATAAGAACGAAAGGATCTCATGCCGGTAAAAGGCATAAATCCCATAAACGGAAACCGCCCATCCAACAGCGGAAAGCATCCGTTTTCCTTCCGTCTCCCCTTTTCCGAAGGTATTGCCCATTCTTCTTTTCATTCCATCCCAGTGTATTCCCATATGAACTGCCATCAGAAGGAATCCCCAGTACGCACAGAGGATATGTACACGCCTTGCCAGGGCCCTTCCTCCGCGAATGGGTAGAAAATCAAACACATACCGCGACATGATGACGCCGCTGATAAAAAGTGCTGACATGAGTGCAATTGTTAAAAAGTTCAAAGCCGTCCCAAACAAGCGTCTGGAATTGTACTTTCCTTTTCCAACGGCTCCAAACCATCTGCGGTTTAAAAGATTGTGGCACAGAACCAGCAGCACCATAACCGTTCCCGTCCCTTCATGATGTTGCTGTCCTGTAAGCACATAGCCCATTTGGTTTAGCAGCAGCAAAAACAGGGCTCCGTCAACCATTCCTTTCCATGAGATTTTATTTCTGCCCATTCTCCTGCCCTCCTTTGTCTCTCTTAAAAATCCAGACTGCGCACCCAGTCCGCAATATCGTCCCCGGCGTCTGCCACATTCCGCTCACTGACCGTAAACCCGGCTGTGAGTACCTTTGCACCCGGCTCTAATTCCGTAATCGTTTCAATGGTGCCGGAAAACCGGCTGCCGTTATGGGAATTAAAGGGAATGATGGTCTTTCCCGCAAAATCGTACTCGTCAAAAAAGCTGTACATCACCTGGGGCAGATCATACCACCAGGTCGGATAGCCTACAAACACCACGTCGTACTGGTCAAGATTCTCAATATGATTTGTAATCTCCGGCCTTGTATCCTGATCCTGCTCCTCTGCCGCGTAATCAATGAGTTTGCCCCCATCTCCCGGATAGTCTACAGCGGTCTGAATGGAGAACAGTTCTCCGCCTGTTTCCTCCTGAATTAATTTCGCCAAATGCTGGAGCCGTCCCTCCGCCCCGCCATTTACAGTGACCACGCTGGCTGAGGACACCGCATCCACATCGCTGTTTTCAGCTACGGCAAAATATGCAATTAAAATGTTGTTTCCGCTGCCATCTCTCTGTGTAAATTCTGTATCTTCCGTATTCCGCACAGGCTGCAAAGCCGTCTGTCCGGCAGGGTCCTGCACAGATTCTTCTGACCCTGTTTTTGGTAGCTGGGAATCTGCCGTTTTATTGCCGCACCCAGCCAGCACAGCAGCTGCAATCACTCCTGGCAGCAAATATCCAATCCATAAATTCTTCCCTCTCATATTCTGTCTCCTTCCTTTTTCATGTTCCATCATATGCATAAAAAATATCAGGGGCGTGCCAGCCAAAAGGCTCGTGCGCCCCAGTTACCTGCCGCAGATCATTACACTACCAGATTCACAAGCAGCCCGACAGAAAAAGCAAACACCATAACAAACGCCAGATAGATCACAAAATTCTTCATGCCCAGCACAATTTTCAATGCCCCCAGATTGGTGATCTTGGTAGACGGGCCGGTAATCATAAAGGCCGCCGCACTCCCCATACTCATCCCATCTATGAGCCACGCCTGTAGAAGCGGAATGGTTCCTCCTCCGCAGGCGTAGAGCGGAACTCCCACCGTAGCCGCCATAAGCACTCCAAATGCCTCATTTCCTCCAAAGAGGCCCGTCATCAGATTTTCAGGAACATACCGCTGAAACAGTGCAGAAAGCAGAATGCCAAACAGAAAATACG
>OFGX01001761.1_pt1 | contig 12292 bp, 12 predicted proteins | sample 1521831 | NCBI WGS metagenome assembly OFGX01 (sample SAMEA3504080, study PRJEB24116) | mouse gut metagenome | biome: mouse gut; feature: mouse-associated habitat; material: faeces | place: Denmark | collected 2011
CACATACCCGGGAGTGACAAAAGGAATGGCGGGAGAAACGCAAAGCCACAGAGCCGCCCAAGCCGCCTAAGAAGAAATCCATAAAGGAGCTTATGGAGATTGAAAAGACCGGGGCAGACCTCACGCCGGAGGAAGCGGAACGGCTTGCAGCATACCGCCGGAAGAAAGCCGACTACTACGGAATCCCTCTCATGTCTGATTATCTCATATATGATTAAAAGACCAATAAAATTCTATTTAGGAATCTTGCGGAATTGTTAGAGAGTTGTATATTTCTAAATCTTTTTGTCCAATTCCCTCTCTAATTCGTTGGTAACGTTGTAGCTTATTATCAATTTGTATGAGTATGTCAGAAAGTGTACTTATCTGTTTGGTTATTCTCCGCTTATGTTTAAGCAGCATTTCTTCACGTTCTGCTAGAGTAGAGTTTCCTTTTGCCATAAGTTTTGCATATTTTTGTATATCTTTTAAGGGCATATTAGTAGATTTTACTTTGGTAAGAAACTGTATCCATTGAATATCAAAATCACTATAAAGCCGATAATTATTGCTATCACGTTTAATGTTTATTATAAGTTGCTGTTTTTCGTAAAAACGTAATGTGTGTTCGCTTAAACCTGTAATTTGAGCAGCTTCTTTCATGGAGTAATATTTTTCCAAAAAATCATGCCTTTCTTGTATTTAAAATAATGCTTGCCCTAGAGTATGCTCTAAGGTTTATAATAAACCAAATTTTAAAAAAGAAAAGAGGTAAACTGATGAAAGTATTAGCAATAAATGGAAGTTCGAGAAAAAATGGTAATACTTCCACCATACTTAACATTGTGTTGGAAGAAATAAATAAGCAAGGGATTGAAACAGAACTTTTAGAAATAGGCAATAAAATTATTTCTCCTTGTCGCGGTTGTTTTGCTTGTAAAAATAAAGGTAACTGCATTTTTGATGATGATTTGTTTTGTGAATATTTTTCTAAGATGAAAAAAGCAGACGGTATACTTTTAGGTTCTCCTGTTTACTCTGCTGATGTATCAGCAAAAATGAAAGCCTTTTTAGAAAGGGCAGGCGTGGTTGTAGCAAGTAATCCGGGATTGTTGAAGCATAAAGTGGGTGCCGCTGTTTCAGCAGTGCGCCGCGGTGGAGGAATGACAACTGTTGATACAATGAACCATTTTTTCTTGAATAAAGAAATTTTTGTTGTTGGTTCTATTTATTGGAATATGGTTTACGGTAAGGATATTGGAGATGTTTTGAATGATATAGAGGGTATCAACAATATGAAAAATTTAGGACAAAATATGGCGTGGTTACTTAATCTTATTTCACAAAAAAGCGAAGCTAGGCAAAATGATTAGTGGAGAAATAAAGGGTATTTTGTATAGACTTACTGGTAGATAATCAAAGGGCGATAGGTTACTCTGTTTCATTTCATTTTGTGATGGCTCTCCTAATCCTGAAATGACAGAACGCCGTCCACCAGTCGTGCAATCCGCTTGCTGTGCTGCGCCACGCTCAGGTCATGGGTGATCATGATAATCGTGTTCCCCATCTCATTGAGCCGCTGGAACAGGGCAAGGATCTCTTTGCCGGTCTGGGAGTCCAGTGCGCCCGTGGGTTCGTCCGCCAGGAGCAGGGTCGGTGCCGTCACCAGTGCCCTGGCAATCGCCACACGCTGCTGTTGGCCGCCGGAGAGCTCGTTTGGCTTATGGGAAATGCGCTCCCACAGGCCCACCATCCGTATGTACTCCTCTACCATTTTTGCCGCTTCCGTCCGGGTCTTCCCCCGGATCAGCAGCGGGAGCATCACATTCTGCAGCACGGTGTACTGGGGGATCAGATGGTACTTCTGGAAGATGAACCCGATCTTCTGGTTGCGCAGAGCTGTCAAGCCAGCGTCATTGCAGGTGTTCACATCCACACCGTCCAAAAGGTATTGCCCGGAGTCCGATGTGTCCATGCACCCGATGATATTCATTAGCGTGGACTTTCCCGACCCGGACGCGCCCAGGATCGCCAGGTACTCGCCCTTGTTGACGGTCAGGCTGACCCGCTTCAGTACATAAAGCCGCTCGCCGCCGGCGGTATAGGACTTTTCAATCTCGCTCAGTGTTACAATGTTTTCCGCATCCATCCCGTCAGCCCAAAACCTCAATGGACTGGATGTTCATGTCCTCCCGGTTGTCCACAGTAACAGACACAACGCTCCCCTTCTTGACGGCCGACAGGACCGTCTCCTGACCGTCGCTGTAGAACTGGGTCCCTGCGGGGACTGTAAACGTCAGGGACTCCCCGGTATATTCCATGCTCTCCACGTTGATCGGCTCCTTCTGGGTCACAACGATGCCGCCCGGAAGCTCGACCGGCGCCGGGTCATCGTCACCGTCACCAGCATCATCGTCCGGCAGCTCCGCAAGGGCCAGCTCGATCTCATTGCCCACGATGCTGGTCACCTTTCCGTAGAGGGACTCGTAGTTCTCCTCCTCTCCGCCGGAGACATCGCCGTCCAGGACATCCGACTGATTGGGCTCCTGGGTCTGATCTCCACCGGCCTGGCTGCCGCAGGCGGCCAGCGTAAACAGCATCGCAAGGGTAAGCAGTAATGTCATCAGAGTTTTCATAGTGGTCCGTTCCTTTCAAAACAATTATTTTTATTTTAAGCCGCAGTTCGATGCCCTGGCGGACAATCTGGCTCCACAGCATAAAATACCGGAGTTCTTCTCACTCATATGTCAGCGCATCAATCGGTTTCAGTCCTGCGGCCTTATAGGCGGGATAGAAGCCGAACACCGCCGCAGTACCCACTGCGAAGAACAGTGCGATGACCCAGCCCTCCACGCTGGGTGATACCGCAATGCCGGTGCGCTGCATCAGCGGCATTGCCACAAAGCTCACCAGGACGCCGACAATCCCGCCAAAAAGGCCAATCTCAACGGACTCCAGCAAGAACAGCAGCAGGATATCCTTTTTCGATGTCCCCAGCGCTTTCAAAATGCCAATCTCTTTGGTCCGCTCTTTCACGGAAACAAACAGGACATTCATGATACCGATACCGCCCACCAGGAACACGATTGCGGCCACCGACACCAGCAGCATCTTCATCGTGCGGGCCGACTGCAGGGCCGCCTCGATACGTCCGCCGGCATCCTCAATGCCGTACATCGTGCTGTCCTCCAGCAGATAGTCCAGTGAGCTTTTCAGCCTGGTCATGGCCTGGTCGATCACCTCGGTGCTGGTGGCCAGGCCGACCGCCTGAGGTATGGCGTAGTCATCCAGCATATCGCCGTTCTGCGCTGTCTGGAGGGGCAGGAAAACACTGTCGTCCGGAGACAGGCCCTGCAGGCCCTCGGACTTCTTTGCCAGAACCCCGATGATCTCATAGCGGGCGTTGTTGATGACCAGGGATTCCCCGACCGCAGCCTCGGGGCTGGTAAAGTTCTGCTGCGCCACATTATTGCCCAGTACCACCACACGGCCTCCATCCTCAAAGTCCGCATCCGCAAAATCGGTACCCTCCGCTATAGGCAGCGAGGATATCTCACTGTACCCCTGCGTCACAGCCGCAATGGTGAGGTCTTTCTTTTTCTGTCCGATTCGTGTCTCCTGGAACAGTGTAGTACGCAGATATATCCCCTCAAGGTAGGGGTTTTCCTCCAATATCACCGCCAAGTGTTCTGTGGAGATGCGCGGTATGCTGGCAAAGTCGAGCCTGTCACTGTATATGACATTAACATAGATCGTCTCAGCGGACATACTGGAATACTGCCGGGCCACCTCTTCCTCGCCGCCTTTGCCGATGGCGATTACCAGGATGATGGTCAGGGTCCCGATAATAATGCCGAGAGAGGTCAGCAGGACCTTGGACTTGTTCTGGAGCAGATTCGTCCAGATCATGCGGAGCGTTTCTGTCAGCCGCATACACTCACCCCGCTACCACAACAATTTCGCCGGCGGACAGGCCGCTGGTCACCTCGCTGGTGCGCCCATCGGAAAAGCCCGTCTTAATCTCCCGCTCCTCATGGGAGCCGTCCGCCATCTGGACGATGACTGTCTGTTTCCCATCTGTCAGCGTAATGGCCTTATTGGCCAGGGTCAGAACATTCTCCACCCGTTTCTGGATGAACTTCACACTGCAAGTCATGCCCTGCAGCAGTTCTTCCTGCGGCTCGTCAAAGGCGATCTTCACCGTATATGTAACGCCCTCTGTCCCCTGGGTCGGTACAAGGTTTTTCTCAACCACCCGCCCGGAGATCGTGTTGTCCGGGTCCGCCACAAACTGCAGCTCCACCGCCTGGCCAAGCTCAACGCCGCCTATGTCCTCCTGCGGGATCTCCGCTGCCACGCATTTCTCACCGCTGTCCCCAATCGTCACCACGGACTTCCCGGCGGGGACGGTATCCCCCTCGGTATAGCTCACCAGTGTGACGACCCCATCCGCCTTTGCGGACAGTGCGGGAGTAGCGAGCAATGCCTGGGCTGCGGACAATTCTGCATTGATGCTTCTGATCTCCGCCTGTGCGTTCTCAATAGCATTGTTCAGTGTTTCAACGGTAAGCGCGTCGATCTGGGACTGCGTCGCCTGGTTGGCCTCCGTCTTTGATACCTGCGCACTATGGTTGGTCTCCAGTGTCTCCAGGGCAATACGCTGGGTCTCCAAATCAAAGTTGGCGGTATTTATATCCTCTATCGCTTTCTCAATCTGGCCACTCAGTGAGTCAATCTTCTCTTCCTTGGCAGAAAGCGCATTGATCTGTGCTTGTAGGTTGTCAATCTGACTCTGTTTTTTCTGGATATCCTCAGCAATCTGGGCCGAGTCCTCCATGGCGTCAATCTGGTCGTTGACATTGGATATGCTGCGTTCTGTGCTTCGCCTCTGTGAGCGGAGTGAGGCGAGCTGGTCGGACGGATCGGCTGTGGCATCAATCTCAGCCTTCAGGCGGGTTTCGCCGGCCAGGAGGTTCTCCAGCTGCGCCTTCAGGACCGAAAGCTGCCCGTTATCTGCCGCTGTCTCCGGGAAGAGCTCCGTCTCCGGCTGCTGCGTGGGCGGAGGGTCCTCTGGCAGGTCCGGGGTCTGCGTGGGTTCTGTGGTTGGGTCTGGCGTGGGCTCTGGCGCAGGAGACGTTGTGGGGACCTGCTGCTGGGCAGCCTCCAACTCGGCAATCTGCACACGGAGCGACGCGATCTGCTGCTGCACACCTGACAGGTCCTGCTCCAGCCGCTGTAAGTAGCTGATTGTATTCTCAGCGTCCCTGATCTGACGCTCAATGTCATCCAACTGATCATACAGCTCCCTGCGCTGCTGGACCAGGGCGGCGATCTGCTGGTCGCCGGCGGCAGCGGTGTTGCTCGCCTGCAGCCGCTCCATGTCCTTTTTCAGACGCGACATTTGGGCCATCAAATTCTGTAAATCAGCGGAGGCGGCGGTGCCATCCTGTGACATACTCACCTGCCGCAGTTCTTCCTGTAAAGAGACGACCTTCTCCTGAAGCTGGGCAACTGTGTGCTCCCCATTCTGAATCGCATTCTCAATCTCCCGTTTGGAACCCTCATAGGCCGTTTCCTGATCCTGCTGGCCCTGGGTCTGACTGAGCACGCCCTCCAGCTGCATCTTCCGCTTATTGTTCTGGGCATCCTCCAGCGCCCGCTGGGCTGCCTGCAGGGAGGCAGTCAATTCATCTATCTTCTCTTGTAGCGCAGTCTTGGAATATGTGACCAGGGTATCCCCCGCCTTTACTTCCTGTCCGGCCTCAACCAGTATCTGGTCAATTTTCAAGTCCACATCGAAGCTATGATGGATGCCGGTGGCCTCCAGCAATCCGCTGCCGTCAAGTGATGCCGTAATTGTACCGAGCTTAACGGGGTATTCCCGCCAGATCACATCGTCTTCCGGCTCTGCTTTGGGTTGTAAAAACAGAGCACCCATAGCTGTGGCCGCCAATGCGCATATGACTGCAATCAGAATTTTTTTGTGCTTACGCAGGTCTGACAACTTCATTATAAAATGTCCTTTCTTCCAGGTTGAACGTGCTGCCGCAAGGATACCAAACAGAATGTTAGATTTTCGTTAGAAGACAAAAAGAAGCAGGAGTCTCCAACCCCTGCCTCTTTTTTTGTTTATTGGACACAGACTCAATCCGGGAAAAATATCATGAAACAGATACCGGCCCCTCCGTCACTTTCGGCCGATATCGTTCCCCCTATCGACTCCACCATCGTCTTCACAATCGATAGTCCCAAGCCAGCACCACCAATCTCTCGGGAGCGTGATTTATCGACCCGGTAAAACGCATCGAATATATAAGGGATATGTTCTTGCGGAATGCCCGGCCCATCATCCAATACGCATACATAAATGCCGTCATCGCCCCGGGAGCCGGTGATGCAGATACTCCCCTCCTGTTTTCCGTATTTACAGGCATTTTCCATCAAATTAAAGAAAACGCGATACAACAACGCAGGATCTGCGGTGACGGACAGCTCGCCGCAAATCACAGAACAGCTCATATCCCGTTCGTCCAGCTGCGCAGACAACTCGCCCTGGATGGCCTCCATCAAAGGCTCCAGCATCACGTCCTCGTCCGTGTCGTGCCCTGGGTCGCTATTAGCTGCCAGTACCAGGAGGCTGTCTACAATCTTTGCGAGCCGGTCAATGCTGTCCAAGAGCTCCCGTCCGTTCTCCTGATAGTCCCCCAGCGTAGCCGCTCGATCCGCGAGCAGCACCTGAACCCCAGTCTTCATGATGGTAAGCGGTGTCTTCAGTTCATGGGCCGCATTGGCTGTAAAGCTGCTCTGGCGCTGGAAGGCGTCCTCCAGCCGGGCCATCATACCGTTGAAACTGTGGGTTAGCCGCCCAACTTCATCATTTGCGCCCGTCTCCGCTATCTGCTCAGACAGTTTCTGTTCATCAATCCGTTCTATGGCCTCGATCAGCTTCGTCAAAGGGCGCAGCGCCCTGCCCATAATCAGATAGATAGCGATTCCGCCCAACAGATTGACAAAGATGCAGAGAATCACACTCGTAGCATTAAACTTGCGAAGCGTGATGACAGTATCGGCATTCTCCTGGCCCTGCGGTAAAGCATCCAAATCGTCACCGCCATACTGCGTCCCCCAGTAATCCTCTGACGATGAAATAATGCCCTCCACACTATAGACGGATACGACCGTCAATGCCACCGTACAAACAATCAGCGCAACCACTGATAAAAGCGCCACCCTCATTTGTAAACTCATATGTCTCATTGCGGTGCCTCCATGATATAGCCCTGCCCTCGGATGGTTTTGATATATTCGATCCGGCAGGCCATATGCAACTTCTTTTTCAACGAGTGGATATGGTAGCGTACAGTGTTGGAGAACGGATCAAACGTGTTGTTCCAGATGTGCTCTGTCAACTCCTCCGCACTGATTACCTGGTTCTGATGAAACATCAGGTACTCCAGAATACCGTACTCCTTGCGTGTCAAAACGACCTCTGTACCATGGAATGTGACCCGCTTGGCTTTTGTATCCAGGCTCAGGCCTCCCAGCGATACGATTGACGGCACCTGCAAAAATTCACGGCGCAGCAGGTTCCGGATACGCGCCTCCAGCTCCCCAAAATCAAAGGGCTTGATCAGGTAGTCGTTCGCTCCGTCATCCAGCCCCAGGATCCGGTCGCCCACTTTACTGCGGGCGGACAGGATAATGACTTTGATGCCGCCGTCAGTCTTCCGAATCTCCCGCAGGACATCCAGCCCATCCACTTTGGGAAGGTTCAGGTCCAGAATGATTAGGTCATAGCTGTTTACCCCATACTCATACAGGGCCGCCTCGCCATCATAAACGGCATCCACTGCGTAGCCGCTGTTTTGCAGGCCCTTTGCAATATAGCCGGAAAGCCGCCGTTCATCTTCAACCAGCAAAATTCTCAAAGCTACACCCCCTTTTTCTTCTTATTGTACCAATCTGAGTGTTAGATTTTTGTTAGAAGCATCTTGCTTATGGAATTTTTGTTCCATCAAATTAAATAAGCCAAAATCTACAAAAAATGCTGTATTTAATTTGTTCAATGTGTTATACTGTATTTGTATCCAACGGAAGGGGTGATGGCATGAATTTGCGAAAAATCAGCTTTGGCAACTTTAAGTGTCTATATAATATAGCTTTTGAGCCTGGGAAAGTCAATGTGTTCATTGGTGCCAACGGTTCTGGGAAGTCTACAATTTTGGAGGCCATTGGACTGCTCAGCGCGGCCATGACAGATCGTGTTGACTCTGCAAGCCTACAAAGGAGAGGCGTTAGGCTAAGCATCCCCTCACTCTATAAGTCTAATTTTAAGGGGGTTAGCCGTCAGAAACTAACCGTGGATCTCTCTTTGGAGTGGGATGATGATGACTCCTCTGATGTGTGCCAATATGACGTTCACCTCACAACCCCTACAGATAGCGACTATTGGAAATATCACGCAGAAGCATTTTTCCTCAATGGCATAAAAAAGTGGGGGCGCAGCCATGCCTCCCAGCAGCAAACCAACAATCATATTGGCTTCTTTTTAATTGACAACAACGAGGATTTGGCGGCAAGCCGAAAAATCGCACAGGACTTTTCCTCGTATGGTATCTTTCAACCAAATACAATGACCCTACGCGGAACAACTCCCGATCCAAACCAAACTACCCCTATTGGCCTGAATGGCGGTCGTTTGGCTGAAGCAATTGATGCTCTCATTCACGAAAAAGATGGCGATCTTTGTTTTGGTGATCTATACATGGATGATATCCTGGATATGATCGATTGGGCATCTGATATCACCGTAGGCGCACCAAAAAAGAGTACTATCAATTCCAACATCCCTTCTCCACGACAGGTTATTCAATTTGCAGACCGCTATATGAAGGTGTCTGCGCAGTTCACCGGCTACGATGCTAGTGAGGGTGCGCTGTATGTGTTGTTCATGCTGGCTCTGGCAATGCACCCGCAGGCCCCTTCTATTTTCGCCGTAGATAGTTTTGACCATGCCTTAAACCCCCGGCTTGCCAAGAAAATGATTCAGGTTTTCTGTGAGCAAGTCATTCAGCACAAGAAACACGTTTTTCTGACAACTCATAACCCGCTGGTCCTGGACGGCCTGGACCTGCGCAATGACGACATCCGCTTGTTCGCTTTGGATCGGGACTCCAACGGTTATGCGCAAATCAAACGGATTCTTGTCTCCCAGGATCTGATCAACGAAGGCCAGCCCCTGTCCCGGCTGTGGATCAACGGCAGGCTGGGAGGTGTCCCCACGCTGTTATGAAAAACATTGGAATTGTCTGCGAGGGCCCGACCGATTTTATTATCCTCCAGGCCGTGATTGATGCCATCACCAGGGAAAGCAACGGTTTTTATCTCTTGCAACCAGAGCCGGATTTGACTGGCCAGTACGGGAACGGCTGGAAAGGTGTCCTAAAGTGGTGTATGGATCATGCCGCCATCAAAAAACAGCTTATGGACAGCATCCAGCCTGCACTGGACCTTCTGGTCATCCAAATGGACGGCGATGTCTCCAGGAAGGACAAGCCTTCCCATTGCGGCTGTGATTCTACTGTGTGTCCACATAAGGGAGACTATAATCCACTATCTTGCAATACGACAGACTGCCCCATAACCCTTCCCTGTATCAATCACGGCGCCTCAGTCACCGGGTACATGGATCATCTGAAAGGCTTGATTTCCTCCAAACTGCTTGATACGGATGCCATCTGCATTGTGATCCCCTGCGACAGTCTGGAGACCTGGGTCGTAGCTGCCTATGACAGTCCGGCAAATACTGAAAGCATTGAAGACCCTTGGCACAACATCATTGCTAAAAGGAAATACTACCATGACATCCGTGTCCGCAGTACGCAAAAGCGTGCATCACTCTTTCGGGAGTTTGCTCCAGTTGTCTGTCAGAACTGGCAGCAGGTAACGCAGCTCTGCCAGAGCGCAAGAGACTTTGAGCAGTCCATTCGAGCCTTTGTACAATAATAGATAGGTGATTTGAGAATGAGTAAAGAGCTTTGTTTTAGGTCTGCCAATAGGAGCGATACGGCGTTAATCCTCCAATTCATTAAAGAACTTGCTGATTATGAAAAAATGGCAGATGAAGTGGTAGCCAATGAAGATCTACTGGAAGAATGGATTTTCGACAAGCAGAAAGCGGAGGTTATCTTTGCCGTTGCAGACGGCAAGGAAGTGGGGTTCGCCCTCTTTTTCCATAATTTTTCTACCTTTCTCGGGCGGGCCGGCATTTATCTTGAGGACCTGTATGTAAAGCAAGAGTACCGCGGAAGGGGCTATGGGAAGTCTATTCTGAAAAAGCTGGCAGCTATTGCGGTAGATCGCGGGCGTGGCCGTTTGGAATGGTGGTGTCTCGACTGGAACAAGCCCAGCATTGATTTCTACCTGTCGTTGGGCGCAGAGCCCATGTCCGACTGGACCGTGTACCGTATCGCTGGCGATACTCTGTCAAGTCTTGCAGAATAATGACCCCTCTTTGAGAAAGCAGTTTAGCCGGAGGCGCGCGGCCCTTTGAACAAACCGTTTTCCGTACATACTGATACAGGACACGGCAACCGTTATTGCGGCTGTCGTGTCCTGCTTTCTACGTCTGTTGAATTTCCCGGATCAGCACAAAAGGGGTGAGCTGCCGGTTCTGGCCAGCCGGATTATCTGCGATTAGCGCAAGGAGTTGATCCTGCTTCCAGTCTCTCAAAAGGATATCCCCTGGCTGATAAACGGGTTTAACATATCGCTCAACAAGGTCAATATAGCTCTCGCCAACCTGAACGAAATGCGTGGTAATGGCGTGCCGGGCATAAACCTTTCCGTTGGCTTGGATCAAAACATCCTTTCCCATGTTTGCGTGAAACTCCATCAGGACGCCCCCTCTAAATATTCCTCCAGGCAGACGCCCAGGGAATGGATCTGCTCCGCGTCCTCGTGCCCCACATAGCGGTAATGCCAGGGCTCATAGATGATACCGGTGATCTCGCTTTTGTCATTGGGGTAGCGGAGGATGAATCCATATTCCCAGCAATGCTCCATCAGCCACTTCTGCACAGCCGTGCTCTCCTGGGATTCATCCAGGTGCTGGTTATTGATGTCTACAATATCCACCGCCAGTCCCAGCTGATGCTCGCTGGTGCCGGGGACTGCCACAGACTTTCCCGCTTCCACCGCGGCGTCAGCTTCAGAGTATCCCTGGGCTATCAAGCGGCTGACTTTGTTCTGGAACAACTTCTCCTGGTATTCCTGTGTACGGTAGGCGGAGCAGATCACTGGGGACAGGCCATCCGCCCGGCAGGCATCCATCATCGCCTGCAAGTCCGGATAGCACCGGCTATCCACGGAAAGCCCATTCTTCAATTCCGTCAGTGAAAGGGTATAGTCTGCCGGCAGCGAGTTCCAGGGATTCACCAAAATCAGATTCCAACTGTCCTTGTCCGGAGCGGATGCTCTGGGGCTGCCAGAAGCCACTGGCGGTACAGACCCAGGCTGCTGTTGATCATTGGTTATAGGCTCAGGCGCCAGCAGCGAGAAGTTCGGCTCGGTCTGGGGCAGGACGTTGGCGCGATAAGAGGTGTTCTCTGCCGCCAGCGTCTTGTCTCCCTGAGCGGAAGCATCCGGTTTGAATCCCACAACGCAGACCGCAAGCAAAAGGCACAGCGCTGTGGCGGGGAGGAAACACCTCCTCAGCAATGCGTTTTGTCTGCGTCTGCGCCTGCGAGCACGCTTGCCGCCAGGCCGCCGTACCGTCAATTCTCTTTGGTTCATGATAAAGCACCTTCTTTGTTTGAGATGCTTTCATCATAGCGGGCAGATTGAAAGAACCGTTAACATTCCGGCAACGAAACTGCATCATTTTTAATTAAATGTTGTTACGCCGTCAAGCATCCTCAGTTCCAGCTCGCAAAGCGCAAGCCCGTCCTGCAAATCAGCCCCCAAAGAAAACTGGAACACCACGCCTTTCGAGTCCAGTTCCTGTGAATCTTCCTTCACACTGATAATCTCCATCCCATAGTAATCCTGAAGGAATGTGTTCCAGTTTGCAAACAGAGCATGGGCGGCCTCTGTGTCCCTGGGCGTAGGGCTGCTCACCACAAGCTCCACCGCCTTACCGGTCGCATCGTCTATCAGGCACAGATATAAATCCCGCCTATCGCCGCTCCAATAGCAGTTCCAAACCAGTGCGGAGCTGCCGTCCTCCCCAATGAGAAGAATCGGCTCCGCCCAACTCTCCTTGTCTCGAATCCTGTCTATCGTACCCGAAGCCAGCAGACCGTAGGCTTCCAGC
>OFGX01001762.1_pt1 | contig 12291 bp, 7 predicted proteins | sample 1521831 | NCBI WGS metagenome assembly OFGX01 (sample SAMEA3504080, study PRJEB24116) | mouse gut metagenome | biome: mouse gut; feature: mouse-associated habitat; material: faeces | place: Denmark | collected 2011
TTCTTCATCCTATCATGGCGGCATTGAGCGTCACTTTTTTCAGGAAGTTCACATTTTATGAACCTGCGCTCATACGGATTGTATGGCAGCGAATTCACTACTCCTACTACATACCGCGAACGAATCAAACGCCTTGAAAAAGCCTCCAATACATCCATCCCGTGATCGTTCCTCAAAACAATTTTCTTATCCGAAACCCAAATGTCGCACTTTAATGGCTCTGTACTCTCTCTATTCCGAATCTGCGGAACATGTAGAGCCACATGTCCCTCCTCGCATATATTTCTGACATTCTTCGAATCTGCATCCCTGATAATCTCGACAAACGGAACATGGAAATTGTGTAAGTCCAACGATGCCCAAAGTACTCATCCTGGCTCTTTTCCGCAGTCTCTGACTCATATGGCGACCTGAAAAACGAAAAATAGAAATTCTTTATGTTCACAGAATCAGGGGTATCGCTAATCATCTGAAATAATCTGGTATTATCATCAGCAGCAATTCTGCAAGTCGTTACCTCATACTTTAATAGCTCCCGGTATATCCTGACAATGGCCCTTATGTTTTCCTGCCTGATTTCATCCGTATTTTTAATCGACAACTCATTAAAATATAACTCCAACTTGCCTCTCCCTATCATATCAATTCTGTCATTAAGATTCCCCATTCATCCAGCAATCCAGACGGATAATCACTTAAATTTCCATTCTTGTCAACAGAAATAGAATCAATTCTCGTTTCCTGATTCTCATTTTTGGAAAAAAATGCAATTCCTACCTTATGATTGCTAATCAGGTTCTTTTTTGCCGCAACCCTTACCCCATTGATTACATGGTCGCTGTGAGATTCACAGATAATCTGGCAGCCGTTTTCTGCCGCCAGTGAAATCAGCTGTGCTATCATCGTCTGACCCTTTGGAGGAAGGTGAGACTCCGGGTTTTCAAAGAGCAGAAGGCCTTCCTTATCGGAGACAAGCAATTCTACCACAAGCGGTAGAGCATACGGTATTCCGAAGCCAACATTCACCGGCAAAAACGGCTCCGAAATCAGGCGTTCTCCACTATAGCTGATTTCCAGCTTTGCCTTTTCTATCAAAGGAAGCAGCTGGGCATCCAGCTTTATTCCCGGTGATATTTCTCCCATCCATGCTGTCACTTGGTCGATGAGGCAGTTGGTCTTTCCCATGGGATGGCACATCTTATCCGGAACTTTGACTTTTTCCCCTTCCAAGGCAAGGAACGGAACCACATATTCTCCTGCCGCCCCTAATTTTGCCACGCCGTTTTTCTTCCAGCTCTCAGTACTGTATTGCTTCTTCGGCCCCAGATGTTCTGCCCCCAGATATGAGAATTTATCGCTGAACAGCGCGGATGAATACTCCTCGTCGCTCTCTTCCGCTCGCTCTAACTGGTCACTGTCAAAATCAAATATATCATATACATAATGACAATCGTACTTTACTTTATTGTCAAATTGGACATAGAATCTTATCTTGTCATCTCTGGCGCTCTGGCAGAAGATATCCTTCCCGGTACCCAGCTTGATCAGCTCCCCATTCGTGTGCAGATACTCCAAACCGGATTTACGATTCTCCCAAAAACTCTGACGCAGCAGCAGCAGCAGCGCCTGTATCACAGATGACTTCCCCATCCCATTCATGCCAAAAAACAGATTCAGATTTTGCAATGGCAGGGATATTTTCTTAAGAGACTTAAAGTTTTCTATCTGCATATAATTAATCATCCGCTAATACCTCTTGAAAGATTTTATAGATTTTAGAATGTCTATCCTGAACATTCCGGATTTTTGCCGTTCCATTCGTAATGTTATCCAGGAATTCCGCATCCCTTAATAACGCCGTATAGCTATGGAGCAACTGCTCTTTTCTCTCCAATAATATCAGGCAGTCCTGTTCGCTTAGTTTGGCCAGATTAACCGACACCGCATCATAAAGCGGCTTATTTATTCCCCCATATCTGCCATTTGCATTCAGCTTCCTGAACGCCGTATCTCCGAAAATTCGACGGGCATATGTCATTGCCTTCAAAAAGTCTTTGCGGCATCTTTCCAGCGTATCATCATCTTCTTTTTGCAGCCTGATCATGGCATCGTTTAAAAAATCCTCCAGATTTCCCCCATACCGCTCCACCCCCAATAAGCGGAACGCAATGAAACGGTTGACAAATTCACAGTCAAGCATTCTCGAAGAATCTATCTTCCCCCTGGTGGCCTGAACAAACCCATCTGAATGTGCCAATTCTTTCAGCAAATCAGCAGCCTGGCCTCTGTATACTGAATTTTTTATCTCAGCCGGCTCCAAGTGTCTCTAATAACTCCAGCGCTTCGCTGGAAGTCGCATAATTCTCCCTTTTTATTTTGTTGGCGTGGCGGTAGGCATTGGAGCCGGTGTCTCTGTCGGTATGACTGTCGACTCTGAAACACGAGCATTCCCATTCGGTATTATGTTTTCGCTCTCAATTCCCCATATCCCAATGGTAGACACATAGCCAAGCCGGAAGCGCAGAAACTCTCTTCCGTCCAGCGTTATCTGCTCTGCTGTCAGCGGTTCCAACTGACCGTTTCTGTCCAGAGCCACAAACTGAAGCTTGCGTCCGCGCAGGGATTCCGGTATGGGAAGTTCCACATCGAGAGCCTGGCTTCCAAGCTTCGTCAGGGGAATCCCGCTGGCATCCGTCAATGTCAATCCATAGATGACCATATCCTCTGGAAGGCCGCTCCGGAAGGAACGCTGAAAAGCGCTTTCCATCCCGCTGACATCCTCCGGCGTCTCCACAGACAGGACATAGCTCCTGGCGGCTTCCTCCAGCGTGGCGGACGCCCTATCCAGTCCCTCCACTGTGACGCCCGGCTCCCCGCTATCCGTGCCGTCATAGACACGGTAAGCCTCATTGGCAAGCCTGGTGGCCGAAGTCTCATAAGTGTATTCCGCTTCCCTGCCCTCATAGGCGATTACAGCATTCCCAAAGGCTTTCAGCCCTACCTTCTCCAGCGAAACAGGCACCGATATCTCCTGCATGGTATTTCCAAGGAAAGCCCTGTCTTTGACTTCCTGGACATTTTTTCCAAAAGAGATCTGGCTCAGGTTCGTGCAGCCTTCAAAAGCCCCCTCTCCAACCACCAGCAAGCTGTCCGGGAAAGACACGCTTTCTATCTCCTCATGCCCCTGGAACGCCTCCGCGGCTATGACGCGCACGCCCTCAGGAACCGCTACCTCTTTCGAATTCCCTCGATAGGCCACCAGGACACCGCCAGACACCAGGAAGTCTCCCGTTTCTGCGCTGCCCTCTCCATCCTCAGGGTTTCCGTCCGCCAGGAAACCGTCCACCCACAGGCTGTGTTCAAAAGCCTTCGGCTCCACACACATGACACTGTCCGGCAGCGTCACGTCCCCTAACTGAGTACAATGATAGAATGCTCCATAATCAATCTGCTCCAGGCCCTGGGGAAGAGCGATGCCTGTCAGGGAGCTTCTGCTGAAAGCGAACTGGCCTATCTCCACAATCCCATCCGCCAGCGTCAGGTCCCCCAGGTTCGCATTTCGATAATGCGCCTGATCCGCCACTGTATGGCCGTCCACTATCCTGTACTTCGGAATGCCGCCGTCCTGGGCGCCGCTGCCTTCGGTGGAATCCGTGCCCGCTTCCCCGGAGGACGCCGAATCCGTCCCCTGAGCGGAACCAGCCCCTGCTCCCGCACCGAATACCTGGGGTCTGGTATTGTCCATGAACACTACCGCCTGGTTCCCCACTATCTGGGTCGATCCCAGCAAGGCACCCACGGGCTCCGCTGGCAATGGCTCCGGCTCGGCAGGCTCCTCAGAAGGTGACGGCTCTTCCGGCTCCGGCGTCTGTGTCGCCATAATCTCCTGTACGATGCTCGCCCAAAAACTGTTGGATGGCTTCTGGTACTCTGGCATCTCCTTCTGGCGCTCATAGAAAGCCGCCGCATATTCTTCAGCGGCGCTCCCCTCCTCATAGTGGATGGTAAGCTTGACGCAGCCGTCAAATGCCGTCTCATGGATGTTCACCGTCTCCGGCGGAATCGTCACATCCGTCAGATTGGCGCAATCCTTAAAAGCCTCAATCCCTATGGAAGTCACAGTGGAGGGGACGGATATCTGCTGCAGCCCTGTACATTTCGTGAAGGCATAATCTCCAATTTCACTGAGCCCTTTTCCCAGGACTACCGTATCCAAATTGTCACAGCCCCAGAAAGCATAGGATTCAATCTGCCTGACCGAATTCGGCATCACTACCAGCTCGATATTCGCATCATCCTCAAAGGCACCATTGCCGATGATCTGCACAGTATCCGGAACGGACACGTTCTTGTCCGTCCCTCGGTATCTTTTCAGCGTGCTTCCCTCAATTTGAAAATCGGAAGCAGATGTTGACGCATCTGCTTCCGCCATAGGAAGCTGCATGATTACCAGTGCCGCCAATGTCAGCAGGACACCTGAAATACGCTTTTTCCTTTTCATATATTACCTCTTGTTCTCTACAGAGCCTTAATTCCTCGCCCGCACAGCCACCTTCTGCTTCTTTTTGGAGTCTCCCTTGTTGTCTTTCACCATGAACATGACGAAGGACAGGCAGGCCAGGCCGATGGACAAGAACCACTTGGGATGGATGCCGTCCCCTGTCTTAGGAGTGCTGTCCGAAATCGTACCGTCAGACAGATTCGTCACATCCACATAAATCAGGTAAGGCGAAAAATGCTCTGCCGTGAAGGTGATGCAGGCCACTCCATTGATAGTGGAGAACCTGGGATTCAGCTTATCCAGCCGGTCATTCACGACGCCTGCCACCTTATTGTTGCCTGCGTACTGAATCAGGGAATCCGGCAGCGGCAGCGTAATGTTCACTGACAGGCCGGTGGTGTCCGTAATCTTCGTATTTCCTGTGGAATCATACAGAGAGATGTCCATGGGGAAATACTTGATATTGTCCAGGCTGCCGTACTCTGCCTGCAATGCTTTCAGGGCTGCCTCAGCAGCTGCGCTGCTCTCTGTCACCTTTATGGTGAAATTATCCGAAGAACCGTTTACGGTAGCGGAAACCACTCCTGTATTGGACAGGCCATTCTTGTCTATGACCACCGTGGTGCCTCCCGTGGAACTGGAACCGCCAGGTCTGGTGTTAGTACCTGTGCCGGTACCGGAAGTAGTATTACCCGATCCTGTGCTGCCGCCCACTGTAGTGGATGTGGTTCCTCCTTTAAAATTCGCGATGACTGCCACATCGTGATTTGGCATGGTGATGATGGCTGAGGCAAGCGTCTTGTCCGTGACCACTGTATCTGCCGGGCTCACCGTCCAGCCGCTGAACGTCTGCCCTCTGCCAGGTTCATTGGCCGTGATGATAATCTGCGCCCCTGGCACATAGCTTCCGGAGCCGCTTCCGTTGTGCACCAACAGGCTATGGTAACCGGAGTTATCGCTGCCCGTGCCCTTCGGCTTATATACGGCCACTACCGCCACATCCTTATCCGGCATGGTGATGATGGTGACTGAGCGGGTTTTATCTGTGATGACCGTATCTGCCGGACTTACGTCCCACTCGCTGAATTCCATGCCGTCAGCGGGGGCATTTGCCGTGATGATAATCTGTTCGTCCTTCGCGTAATATCCTGAACCAGAGCCGTTCAATACCTCCAGCGTATGCTGGCCTTCTGCCGGCCCGCCGGGATTACCGGGGTTACTCGGATTACTCGGATTACTCGGGTCGTCAGGATTGCTCGGGTTGCTCGGATCGTCCGGATTATTCGGGTCATCAGGGTCACCCGGTACATTGCCATAACCTGCTATAAACTCCAAATCCTCCGTCACAATCAGTTTCCGCAACTCGCTGGCCGACAGCAATTCACCTGTAGCCTTGTTCCTCCAGGTAGTGATGCGCCGCTCTTCCTCGTCATTGTTATACACAGGCGGGTTCACTGCTGTGCCGGGCTTGGCCTCTGTCTCAAAAAGGACAGTCGTCCAGTCCTCATCGTAGAACACTACCCTGTATCCGTCCGCATATATCGCTTTGATATCCAGATTACGTGTCACATATTGGTAATCCTCCGAGTCCCATCCTCTGAAAGTATGATCGGGCCATTCCGGCACTTCCGAATCGTCAGGCTTCTGGACTGCGGTGCCAGGCTGCACATAATCGTATCCCTTTATCAGTTTTCCGTCATCTTCGCCGGTCTCTTCATCATATCCCCAAAAGTTAACAATATAATATCCGGCGATTTCCCTCCAGTTGTCATCTCCTATCTTCTGGGCGAAAGCCTGGCTCAGGCTTCCGTCCGGACTCTGGATGATCAATGAACCCAGGTCAGTGTACTCATTGGCATTGCCGCTTGTATTCTTGAACATATCCTCGTCCAGGATGCATCTCATGTTAGGTACTGTCAGATTTCTTATCTTACTGTCAGTGAACGCATCCTCTTCAATCGTAGCACATGTCACCGGCAGAATAACTGTCTGCAATCCCGGCGTGCCCGATTCCGTATCCTGGAACACGCCCTTAGGCAGAGTGGCGAATTGCGCATTGCCCAAGTCCACGGTATATACATCCGTATTCCGGAACGCTTCCGGATAGATTTCTGTAATTCCGGCTGTCTCTGAACTCTCTACCGTAGAGCTTCCTCTGCTGTTGAGATATTCAATCAGTGCTTTCTTCGTTCCGTCTTCGTTCAGTGAATAGATGATGGATTTGTCACAGGTGAAATTAGGGCCTCCCTGGAAGTCCACATTCGTCAGCTTATCACATCCTATGAAAGGAGCGACTCCCATCGTTGTAGCATTGGGCGCAACACTGACCGCCATCAGGTTCGCACAGTCTTTAAAGGCATATTTTCCGATAGACTCGATGTTGCCCAGCAAAGCTACTGAAGAGAGGTACTCAGCTTTTTCAAAAGCATTTTCCGGTACATCCCTCAAACCGTATGTAGTAACAGTTTTTACGGGGATTGTTACCGGTTTTCCTTCATTCTGCTTGCTTTCTATGGTTTTTTTCTCTTCCGCCTCCGAATCCCTGAACAAACCTGCCTTCACGGCCTCGATTCCTGCCGGAAGGTTGATGTTCAACGTGGCATCTATAATCTGTTGCTCATAAGTAGACGGCTCCTTGGTATCGTTGTCACTAATCATATCAACGCCAGAATCCCATATGCCTAAACATTTCTTAGCAGCATTGATTGCTGCAGCTTGATACTCATCTGTCATGTAATAATAAGTATCCGCATTATAATGATTATTCTGCACCTTACATGAGGTAATGTGGCCGTCCGCATCCTTTTGGGGAGCAATAATCCCCTTCAACAAATTCGTCAGTGTAGGATACTCTAGCAACGTGTTCCTATCCGTGACAGGATCGTACTGCACCTTCAGGTTCGTGGGCCATCCGCTGTAATATGTGATATATACGTCCGCCGGCTGGGAGCCTGCATTAATATTGTTCGCCGGATCCATGGCATACTCGAAGGATCCGCACTGTACGGTCTCCGTGGAAATGGGTCCAATGAAGTTCAGCACAGGCGTTGCCGTGGAAGGACTCCCTTCCTGCGTCTTGAATGCATTGGCTTCAATCGTCAGGTTGGAAGGGTCAACAAAAAGCACATTCTTCAGATTATAGCAGCCCTGGAAAGCCTCCGTCCCGATTTTCGTCAGTGACGCCGGGATGGTCACATTGGTCAGGACAGTATTATTCCGGAAGCCGCCCTCCGCTATCTCTGCTACTGCCAGAGGACCTACCTGTCCTGGAATGTTCAAGTTCTTCAGGCCGCTGTCTATGATGACATTCGTTACTTTTCCTGTATTGCCTTCGTCTATACGTGTCACCTCAAAAATGGCGTTCAGCGCATAGAAACCGTCCGCACTTAACGTAGAAGACTCATCCGGAATCTTCTTCTCATAGATTTCCTCATCCGAATATTTGAATACAAAGTAATTCGTTATGGCCGTATTTTCAAGCGCACTGCCCTTCGGGCCTTCAAAATAAAAGGTGCTGTCGACACCTTGCCGGAAATCTCTGAAAGAATAGTAATTATCATTATCCACGAAGTTCACGCGGGTGGTCTCGCCTGTGGCATAGATATGCTTCAGGCTGGTACATCCTTCAAATGTGCTGACCCGAATATCGCTCTCGCCATAGGTATTAGGCAGAATCAGCTCACCTAATGCCACGCAATATGCAAACGCATAATAGCCTATGGAACTCAGGCTGCCGCTGATTGTCGGTTCCGCTTCGCCCCCGGATTCCGAGTCATCTACAGCACCTGGCCTGAGCAAATTGACCTTTGCCAGATTCCTGCATGCTTCAAATGCTGAATCACCGATTTTCAGGACATTGCATGCATCAAACTCCGTCAGACCGGAACAATTATAAAAAGCATGGTCACCGATTACTACGTTCAGCGCGTTGGCGCCTATCGTAAAGGAACTAAGGCTGTCGCACCCGCTGAATGCATGATTACCGATTTCCACAACGGAATCGCTCAATTCCACTGTTGAAATATGGGTTCCGGCAAACGCATAATTTCCTATACCCACAAGGTTGGGTTCGACAACAAGGGAAGAGACTGTTGCGGTAGAGAAGATTCCCTTGCCAACAATTTGATCTACACCTTGATCATCTTTTTGCTTTGAAACTACATTTTGAATTTTATTGTCCGCGTCAACATATTGGTTGCCAATGTAGTAGACGGGAATATTCTTGATACGTTCTACTGAAACTTCGTTTGCAGCTACCCACTTATTCTTTGCATTTGCTGTAGGTATACCCTGTTCATTAAAGTCATACTCCGTAAGCAGACTTAAATCACCTTTAACGGATTCCAATTTTTCCGGAGTAAGCCCTTCTATAAAAAACAGAGAAGCAGCACTTGTTCTTCCATCTGTTCGATTTGCTACATATTCCAAATCCTTCCATGTGTCACGAGTCCTGAAATAACAAGGGTGATATTCATCCAAATAATAATACTTCTCTTGGGTAATATTGCTAGGTTCGATACCCTTATCTGCATCTAATTTATACCCAAGGAACTTACCATCTGCATCCCGCGCTTCTTCCCGCACCATTTCCGTCTTATAGAACAGGAATTCACCATTCCTTCCTCCAAGCGCACAGGAATACCCATCATAAGGAGCATAAGCATCCAATGTAGCCGGAATTGTCAGCTGGTTTCCTACATTATTCAATTGATTCTGATTGTCATATCCCACAATGACCGCATACTGCGCATCATTATGTATATTATGAACCACAAAACTAAAGTTCAGATTTTCACTTTTATAGATTTTAGGTGTATTCTGTCCATTCAGAAAACCAGGATTTGTCAATACATCCGGAATGCTGGTGGCACCCCAATTACCGGTGGCCGTTTCATTCAGAGAAGCTGTTGCAATAGATACCTTCATTTTATCTCTGGTTGTATTCGGCCGCTCTGTTGGGGTCTCATCTGCAGTTGCATCTGTGCCTTCCCCTTCCGCCTGCAGATAATCCACCGGAATCGCAGCGACCACAAGGGCAGACACCAGGAACATGGTTCCCAATGTCTTGCGAATATTTCTCCATAACCTTCTGCTTTTTTTCTTTACAGCTCTACTCATCTCGTTACTCCTCCGCGATTCTTTGCCATTTCTGCAAAAATCCAATCTTCTGCCTCACACAGACTGAAAGCGCCGAAAGCCTGCCTCTCTGTTCCCTGGCCTTTCCGTGCCGCCATGGAGCAGAACCGGCATCCCTGCCGCTGAGAGCCATGCTTCCATCTGCATTTATCTACTAATCCTATTTATACGATATCCGCCCTGTCTCTGTTACAGCCCATGTCTTTCCCGGCCGCATACAAAGGCATTCTATATATGTATCGTCATTTTTGACCCATCCGATTAGCTTTTTATTCTTTCATACGCAATTTTTATATTTGGAGTCAGAAGCCCTCCCTATTATTTTACTATATCTTGAAATAATTTCAAGCCCTTTTGCCAGATATAGTAATCTTTCCTGACAGAAATTGTTTCCATTTCACTACCTATCCCGTATTTACTGTCTTTCCACGGAAAAAAGGCCGGAGGGCTCCCAGCCTATTTTCCAAATATAAGGTTTGGTCTTTTTGCAAGGCGCATTTGACTACGGGATATTGTACAAACGGTACAGTTCCTGACGTCTCTGACGGTTAGTGGACGCCGCATCTATCTCGTCATACTTCTTCTCCTTCATCAGAAGGTGTATCAAATCTGCCAGCCGCTTCTCCCCTCGTTCCTCGCCTCGCTTCTCTCCTCGCTTTTCTCCTCGCTTCTCCCCCTCTTTCCTACCTATTATTATTCCTCTCCGCTCTCCTCTGGCCTCTAACATGTCAATATACTCGCACATACGTACCTCCTCCCCTTTCTCCCTTCTTTTCAGCAGCACATCAATCTTTTCCGTGAACCTCTTGTCCCCTGTCAGGTCTTCCATCATCTCGCACAGTTCCTTCACATGAACGATGGGCTGGCTGCCGCGGCCCTCGAAGCGGCCTGAGTTCAGGTAGTCTGCCACAAAACCCATATCGCTGATGAACCGCTCCCTTACCTCTTTCGAAAGATTCCTCATATGATAGACCGCCAGCTGCACATCGTCCGCCAGTTCCAGCTCCACCCGCTGGCCGGTCCCTTCGAACACGATCTCCGCCTGCTCCGCTCCCGGGAAATACGCCTGCACCAGGGTCTGTTTCCCGACTTTGTGGGGGCCCAGCAGTTCATGGGGATTGTCGCACTCGGAGTAGATGATCTCCTCGATTTTCGGCCAGTTCATCAGCTGATAAAGTTTGTTCGTCATGCCGTCTGTTTCCTTTCTTTGATGCCTTTTTATCGTTCTATGAAACCGTTCTCGTTCTCTGATTTCCTGCCATGTTCGGTGAAGCGCTTCATCCCTCCAGGCTGTGCAGGAACAGTCCGCTGCGCAGCTTTGGCTCGAACCAGGTGGACTTGGGCGGCATCAGCCTCCCCGCGTCCGCCACGGCGAACAGCTCCTGCATGGATGTGGGATACAGGGAAAACGCCACCGCCATATCCGCCCCGGTCCCCTGTCCCGCGGGCAAGGCCTCTCCCCCAGATCCTTTCTCCGAAGTCAGCTGCTCCTGCACCCTGCGCTCCAGCTCCTTCAATCCGCGGATGCCGCCCACGAAGTCGATGCGCTTGTCCGTCTTCGGGTCAAGGATGCCTAGGACAGGGCCCAGCAGATGGTCCTGGAGCAGAGAGACGTCCAGTCCGTCCACGGCATCCTCAGATAAAATATGAGACCTGGCCGTCAGGCGATACCATGCGTCGTCCAGGTACATGCCGTACTGCCCCTTCCTTTTGGGACGGTAGGGTGCCTCCGGCGCTTCCTCCACCTGGAAGCCCTCGGAAATCTTCTCCAGGAAGCCCTCCTTCGTATAACCGTTCAAGCCGAATACTATGCGATTGTAATCCAGGATATGCAGCTCCTCGTCCGGAAACAGCACCGAGAGGAAATAGTTGAACTCCTCCTCCCCTGTATAGTCCGGATGGGCCTGCCGCCGCATGAGCCCCACCTTCACGGCAGAGGCGCATCGGTGATGGCCGTCCGCGATGTATATGGCATCCATCCGGGCGAACCGCTGCCGGATGCCCTGGAACGCATTGCCCGCTTCCGTCTCGTCTTCCTCCATGGGATGCTCTTCTCCCATTTCCAACGCAAAGCTGCCGCCGCCGATTTTCTCCGTCTGCCCGTTGTCACAGCAGAACTCCCCGGCAAATGTCCACACAAGCTTCACCTCGTGGGGCTTCCCGTCCAGGGAACGGACCGCCATGTCCACATAGGAGCAGGGTCTGGACATCACGTCCAAATCGTCCAGCAAAAGCGGCGTCCAGAAATCCAGGCAGATTTCTACCCCGGCCCCCTGGAAGCTGTATGCGGTACAGGTGGCCGTGACGGAGAGCTCCGTCTGCTCCATGGCAGGGGCCTTCCCCAGCCCCATGAATCGGTAATCCGCGCCGTCTATCCTGGCAATTCCGGTGACGCGCTTCCTTCTGCCCGTCCAGTGGCAGGTGTCCGTCCCGTACAGGCTGTCGCTGCCTGACCAGAGGCTGAAATACGGGTCGCAGGTAATCAGCGGCACTGCGGGCAGCCGTCCTGCGGTGATTCGTTTCGTTCGATCGTCCCTCATGCTTTTCCTCGTTTCCGCGCATCCCGGCCAACAGGCTTATGGCTGCGCTTATATATTTGATTTATACTGCATAACGCTGAATACTGCCTAATGTAATCATGCGATTGAACCAGT
>OFGX01001766.1_pt1 | contig 12285 bp, 11 predicted proteins | sample 1521831 | NCBI WGS metagenome assembly OFGX01 (sample SAMEA3504080, study PRJEB24116) | mouse gut metagenome | biome: mouse gut; feature: mouse-associated habitat; material: faeces | place: Denmark | collected 2011
GGCCGCAGATACCGCCGCCAGCAAAAAGAACGCTCCTGTAAGCGCCGTCAGCAACTCCCACAATCCAAGGTAGATTCCAAGGATCAGGATCGCCCAGCTATCCCCATACCCCATACTTTCTCCGGTGAATCTGCTGACGGCCAAAAACAATATTCCTACGCCGACTCCGCCCAGGATCAGCCAGATATCCTCTTCTCCCGCAGCAATCTGATACCCGGCCGCCAGCAGACTCCCTATAATCAGCCATAACGACGGTATCCTCCGCGTGCAAATATCTGCCAGAGACAAACCCGTCAGCATTCCCATACATATTATCCGGCTTAACGTCCACATCTGGAACACGCCCCCTTTCCGACTGCCTCCGACATCGGAACCGCATAGACGGTTCTCTTTAATCCGCTGCAGGATAATGAACTGTGATACCTGTTTCCCGTATCCGTAATATAGACTCCATTCCCTCCCCGTCTCATGCACCGCTCACAGGGGTGATATCTTCCACCTCCTGTATTGCGAAGTCCCTCCACGTCATCCGAAGGAACCATATGGATCGACAGTTCCAGATATGTGCAGTGATAATCTCTATGATAGACAAGCCCTGTCTCCGTCACATATACGGTCTCGTCATTTTCATTTCCGAATCCGGGTTTCTCGTATCCGACCCATGCCTTTATCCGCATCTTTTCCTGATATCTGATCGGCGGCACCCCAAATATTGGGATCGGCAGACGAACCTGGTATGTTACCGCCAGTTCTCCGATTCCCGTCCGGGGTGACATCCGGGAACCGTCACAGTGAATTCCTCCGCTTCCGCCCAGAACGATGCTTCGTTCCAGCCGCTCTGCTCCAATCGCATGGATCACATCACCTTCCAACTTCGACGGCAGAATACCCGTGATCACATGTGCTTCTTTTGCCGCCTCTTTTCCCGCATACTGCAGACCGGAACGCACAGCCGTTTGAACCGCCATAATCTCCATCAAGTACAGAAGGCTCACTACCGCCAGAAAGAATATGGGGACGGCCATCGCCGCCTCCACCGTAACACTGCCCTTCCTTGAATCCGTTTCAGAGACAGATGCAGATACCCTCCCGGATATGTAAGAATAGATAGATTTTAAGGGGAGTTGTTTCCTATTCATCGCACGAATCCTTCTCCTTTCTTCATAATTTTACTTGTCCTTTTCCTGGATCACATTAAGATGTCCGGAAGGATATCTGTATCTGTCCCTGCTAATATACGAATTCCTTATACAGTATCAAAGGTCTAACGATAGCCATAATACGTCTTGAACTGATAACGTATCCCTCTTCTTAAGTTACATACCGATCTCGTCTCCAGCCGGCAGATACATAAGTCCGCCCGAAAATACGCCTGCCCGTGAACCTTTCTCAGATTTTGCTCGATGATATCCAGCGCCCGGAGCGAAGCCGTCTCCTTCTTCGCCAGAAACAACAGCATTCGGAGATATTCTGAATAATCAAGTCCATTCACCTCATCCCGGCCTTCACTGCGGTCTTCCTCCGTTCCCAACGTGAGCAGTTTCGATAGTTGAAGCTGCCAGCTCTCTTTGGTCTTCACAAGAGGCACCCTGCTTCCCTTTAACAATGACCGGATATCCATAATGCTCTCTCCGTAAGCCCACGCAAGAAGTATCCCCTGCGCCGCTGCTTCTGTAATAGCAGGCACCGCCAGCAGCGTACACAATGCAAGCGCCATTGATTCCGCCTCTGCCTTCATCTCACTGTCCGTCTGAATATAAGTATAGTTAGGGACGAACCTCAGAAGCAGCAATTTTCCCGCAACAGCTTCCAGATTCTCCTTATCGCTGGCCTTCCCCGCCAGGATATATTCCAGCTCATAATCCAGGGCCCCTGTACACTCTGTATCTGTAAATTTTGAGAAATGCTCCAGGAGATATTCCCCCAAAACCAGAGAAGACAGGTTCCCCGGCTCTTCCGCCACATCCGAGAACTCGCCGTACCCTGTATTCTTCTCCCTGCCCGACAGCACATCCCCGCTCTCTATCTGTTTTTCTGATACAGCTTTATCCTTCGGCATTACAAGCGTCAATAATGGCGATCTCTTTAATTGCCCTGCGTATGCGATAGGATTCCCCTCTTCCGGCAGCTCTCCTCCCTGCTCACTCAGCAATCCGTCCAGATGCTCCTGACAGGATCGTTCCTCTCTGGCATATACTTCTGCTTTCTCCTCCTGCTGCCCCCAGACAGATGTCATTCCCAGCATATCCTTCATTATATCTATCCCGTACCGATGCTCTATGTATGCGGCTGCCTGTTCACAGAATCCGCTGCATCCCCTGTCTGTCAGGAATTGGATACGCTCCACTTTATGCTCCATATTTCCTGCGCCGTAGTATGACAACCTTTCCTGTATATTCTGCTCTCCATAGCTGCCCGTCTCATAGCTGCCATCCAGGGCAAAGAGATCGTATTCATCCAGCAATTCCTTCTGATATTCGGCAAAAACACTCTCCATTGCGCGGTTTGCATCGGCTCTTCGATAGTTCTTTGCCAACTGTATAGATGCGCTTTCCATGATTCCTCCGATAAATGTGATCAGCAGAATAAAGATCAGGCTTAGATACGCAGTCACCTCTCCCCTGCACACTGTTTCTCTCTGCATCAGATACCTGCGCTCTCGCTTACGATCTTGCTGAAAATAGTCTGTACCAGACTGGTAAGCTGAGATTTGAATATAATAACCAGTCCGATCAATACCACGAGGATCAATATAACCTCTACGACACCGACTCCGTCTTCCTCTTTTAAGTTCGCAAACACATATTTTATTCTCCGCATAATAATTCCTCCTCCATACCGCTGCTTAATATCAACATTTACATCTGTACCGATAAGAATGCCGGTACGATCACGATCACCAGAACAATTGCAAGCATAAGGAACATGGGCAGCAAGAGCTTTGTTCCTGCTTCCTCTCCAAGCCTTTTCGCTCTTGCCTTGCGTTCCTCGAAGGCCTGGATCGCTTCCAGCTTAAGCATCTGCGTCAGCCCCTTTGTCCCTTTTCTCAGGTTTTGCGACAACAATGCCCCGAACCTTACATAGACCTGTACATCACAGCGTCTTCCGAAATTCTCATAGCTCTCCGCCTCTGTGACCCCGCTTTCCATCTCATAGCAGGCTCTCTTCATCTCTTCGTACGCATATCTTTCTCCCCGCCTCTTCTTCTGACGCTCGTAATCCTCCGCCACCTTTTTCCATGCACGCTTTGCCGTCATACCGGCGCCGAGGAAGAGCGTCATCTTATTCACGATCTCAGGGTAATCCAGGAGCATCTGCTGCTTCCTTACTTCCTTTGCTTTCCCATGATTCTGTATCTCTAACGCATATAACAAGATCCCTGTCAGCACCGCCATCACGATCAGCACCGCGCCCCGGCTCTCCATTCTCCGATAATAGGCGGCTTCCCTGCCCAGGAGTGTATCCGGCAGTTTAAACTCCTTCTGCGTCCGGCTCTTCTCCTCCTGCGCCCCGATCTCTTCCTCTGCCCGTATCCGGCTCTTCTCTTCTTCCCCCTGCATCCTTCGGCAGATATTCGCCGTGCACTGGTAAAGCGCCTGTTCTTCCTCATTCTCAGTGTAGGTCAGGACTGCGTTTAGGGTCACCAAGGTTCCTTCCTCACTCAATGCTTCTTCCTGAAGCTCGCCCCGGACATTCATCACATCATAGCGGTCAAGCTCCCAGGACGCCTCCACCGGTTCGCCCGGTATTTCTGTAAGAAGCTTCATATCCTGTTCAACTCTGTCAAGGCTTTTATTTTCTCCAAGAATCAGCTTATCCATACGCCGGATGACTCTTTGAAATAATTCCTGAACCTCCTCCTTTGAATATTGCCGCTCTGACACCTGCAGCTTTGCCGGAATCCTCTCCTTTTCTCCCCTGATCGCAATCTCCAGTTCCTCTGTTCTGCTGCCCTGTCCATATGCATTTCTTTGAATGATACCATCCGTCTCCCTGACCGAATGCAGATAGTCGGCGATCAGAAGAATCACTCCTGCCGTCAGCATAAGACTTACCGCCAACACCTTTACACCTCGATCCTTACCATCCTTACACCAAGATAATACGCGCCCGTATAGATTCCCAAACATACCGTCATCACCCCTATTCCCAGGACATTCCCATATAAACTCTCCATGAATTCCGGGAAGCTTAAGGACATATACCCGATAATAGCATAGGGAACCGCCGACATTACCCTGAATTCATACCTCTTTGACGCCAGGATAGTATCGATCTCCCTCTTCACGTCAATCTTATCACTGATCTGCCTCACCGTATCCTGAATGATCGCAATCATATTGCCGCCGCTTTTCTTCGCTGCCGCGAATACGGTCACAAAATTCTGCACATCTTCTGTCCGGGTCCTCTCCCCGAATTCCTCGAGTACCTGTTCCAGAGGTACATGAATCTGCAGCTGCCGCGTAATGATCAGCAATTCCTTAGAAATCCTTGCTCCTTCAGGATAGATCAGCTTCAGTTCCTTCTGCGCTTCCCGAAATGCATTCTCAACCGAATAACCCGTATTCAGCGCCGAAGACACTGCCTGTATCGCTTCTTTGAACTGTATCTGAAATTCCTTCTCCTTCTTTCCCGCCCCCTCTTCCTCCATCATCCGCAGATGCCAGATCAGAAGCGGCAGCAGCGGGAGAATCATCAAGAAGGACCTGTAATACAGCCAGGCCGTCACAGCCGTCACGCCTGCTGCCCTGGCCAGATTCCACAGATGCTCCTTCCTTGTCATATCCTGCATCCAACAATTCTTCTGTTCACACATTACTCCCTGCTGCCCGAAGCTTTCCCTTATGCGTGAGTTCCCGAAGCCTTCTCCACTCTCCCTGTATCTTCCCATCCTTCTCCCCCGTTTCCGCATATTTATACAAGGTCTGCAGCCTGATCTCGCCTTCCTGATACCCCAATATCTCCGCAACCTCCAGCACCTTTCTGCTCCTGTCTCTCAATCTTCCCAGATGAACGATCAGATCTATACCTGAGGCGATCTGCCTCTGAATCGCTGGAAGCGGCAGTTCCATCCCCATCAGCACCATTGTCTCCAATCTGCTAAGCATATCCTTCGGGCTGTTGGCATGGCCGGTGCTTAGAGAACCGTCATGCCCGGTATTCAAAGCCTGGAGCATATCGATCGCCTCTTCCCCGCGCACCTCGCCTACCACATATCTGGTATTTAAAATATATCGGTTTTTGTATGCTTGACGTATCAAAATAAGGGGATGTACTCACTATCTACTCCACGTATACTTGACGTAAATTTCCTATATCCAAGCCATTTCAAGGGTATTTAGGAAGGATTTTATCTAATCACACATCTATCATTTAGCCAGTTCCCTTATCAGTCCAGCCCTACAAAAATCACTTTATTTTGCACATTGGTCTATGAAATCTCTTTTATGAAGCATTGATTTGTTGTAGAATAGGGGTATAAATTGAACAGGAAGGATTATAGCCATGCCAAAAGACCATGAGAGAAATACTTCCCCTTTGCAAGAAGCCAGAAAGAAAATAGCCAAGGAAAAATATAACACTCTTAAAGCAGTGTTGGAAGATATGATACATAATGAGGAAGAGATTACCATTTCACGAGTATGTAAACTTTCCAGACTAAGCAAGAGCTATCTACACCAAAACGAAAGAGCCAAAAAGCTATTTAATGAAGCTAAAGCCATTGCCGAGGAAAAGACAAAATATGAAGGAAGGATTCCAGCAAGCACAGGCTTAGACATCAATCCCCAAATGCGCCATGAAGATATGCTCCTACAATATGAAGAAGTTAAAAGGAAACTCCAAGAAAGCTATATGATTAATTTCCAATTGCTCCAAGAAGAAAACAAACGCTTAAAGCAAGAAATCCAAGAACACAAGGAGCAATTAGAAAGTTTAAAAAAGTCTCCAGCCTTTAAATTACATTTAATACCTAGCGAACCAAGTTTTACTGCTTATAGAATTGAATCTCCACTGATGATTAGTTTTGAAAGTCCTGTAGAGGATGTTGTTCTTAATGGGTTTAAATGGGGAGAATACAGCTTATCCAATCCTTATTATACTTTTGAATTGGCTACACCTATAGATGGCATAACATTAGAAAAAAAGGATAATGCCTACTTGCTCACCATAACAGACAAGATTAAAGAAGAACTCACGATTGATATTTTGATGAACGTCATGGATTAAACAAAAAACTACCGACTCTTCGGTAGCTTTTTATTATATACTTTTACTTATCTATAAATACAACTTTATTGTTACAATACTCATAAAAATCATTTAATAGCCCATATATATTATCAAACCTTCTCTCGAAATGATGCGGCTGCACCCCCTCTTCTTTTAGCAAATCTTCAAAAACCAATTTAAGCATTGCAACATTTTCCATTATTCTATCTATTGCATTTAGCAAGCTCTCTTCTCTAAACGAGTTCTTGGATATTTCATTTTTTAAATACTTCAAATACCATTCAAAATACTCTATACCCATTAATACTGTTTTGAACCTATATCCTCTAAGCGTATCTCCATTCTTAAAATCAAATGCCAAAAATCCAATTTCAGTAAGTTTTTCTATCTGGATTCGATTATCAAAAAAAATCTCTTCATCATACGCCATAATTTCACTAAACTGAGTTATAACTTCTTCTGATATTTCTATTATTCTTTCACTATGTAATAATGAATTGTATTCCCTCCATAACTCTTCAGTATATTCTAAATACTTTCTCAACTCGTCTGGTGAAGGTTCTTCATGCGCCTTTGACATAAATAAATGAAGCTGATTAAAAAAGAAAATATTAAAAGTTTTTGGACATATACATGCAAAATAAGCATATACTTTAAAATAACGTCTTTTTGATTTTTCGTTATAATCGCCTGTATTCTCATCATTTGCATAAAACAACAGTGCTGCATAATATACTAATAATAATTGGGTCATCTTATCCAATGAATATTCTGTAGGCTCTTCAAATTTCTTATACCTTAATGGTTCTTCTTTCACCCTATCATCTGTACATGCGCTTCCTGCTAAATTTCTATTTCTTAAAAGAATAAACAACCCTCTTGATACATAATTATTCCTATTGATGCCTTCTTGCATAGCCAAACCTTCTATGCACATATGTATTATAGCCAGTTCTTGTTCATCTAAAGCTAAACATTTTTCATTCCCCGCTTCTATAGCTCTTTTAAAACAGCTGTTTTCATACATATCTTCAAGTTCTTTTACTAATTTATCCACACTCATGTTCATTGCAAATTTATCTCTATTTTTCCCCTTTCATGCCACAATATTTTCTCACAATTATGTAGCATATTTTCATCAGTATGCTTTTTCATAAATTCAAACAAATTGCTCTTAAACGAAGATACATCTTCACTTTTTACTTCTTGTAAATTGCCTCTCAAAATATATTGTTGCATTTGATTCGCAACATATCCCAAATATTTAAACTCTTTTTGTTCACAGTATCGCTCTATATCAAAAGCATTATAAACATTATCTCCACAATTACAATATTTCTCAAAATCACTTTTTGAAAATGGAATTCCACATAATGCGTAATTATTTTGCGCTACTTCTAAAAGTATATTGTATAAAAAATTTGACACTCCTTTATTGAAAATTCTGCTATATTCATTTTGGAAATATACTATCAGGACATACGTTCTTGATATGCATTTATATGATTGTTCTCCTGCCCTCCAATACATATTTATCCCTCTAACTTTTCCTCTTCTATCATAATCATATAAAAAATCAATGGTTGCAGCACCTAAATTGTATTGGTGCATTAATCCAAAAATAATTTCTTTAATACTAAAGCCCTTTTTTTCTAAAAATTCCTTAATTTCCGAAAATCTAAGCCCCGTTACATACTTCTTCTTAGATTGTCTAAACTTATAAAAATTTTCTTCATTATAAATATTATTAAATTTGAAATATCTAGCTAAAACATCAACAACACTAGGAGATTCTTTTTCAATACTGCAAGATTTCATATCAAAATATGAATTTTTCAATCCATCTAAAAGTTTATTATGTCCCTCATAAAAATCCTTAATTTTTCTATGTTCATCCTCTACAGTTTTAATAGTGGCATTTTCTATCCTATTTAATAAATTAATACCATCAATTTTTTCCAATAATGTCAAATATTTTTCAACCCTTGAACCAAAACTATATTGTGCATTGCAAACATCTACAACATACTCACACTTTTTAATACCGTTAATTAAAAAATATCTTTTTGCCGCTAAATAACTAACAGAAAAAATCAGGTATTTGAACATGGAAATCAATCCCTGCTGACTATTCGAACTTTTGATAAAGCACTCTTTTAATGAATTAAATTCCCTTCCGTAAATATTTTTCATACTACCATATATAAATTCTTTGTCAATACTAGTATTTTCACAATCAAAAAATACCATAGGAGTAAATTTACAATCTCCAATAAAATTATTTTTAGAAATAATAAAACAATAGTGAATCAATGATTTTTTTGTAATATTCTTTTTAGACGGCTGAACATAATACGTAAAATTCTGTGCTTGTTCTTTCTGGCTATGGCTACTATATTGAACAAATTCATCTGATGAGTCTGATGAAAATATTCTATTCGAATCCTTCATAATAAAAACAGGTAAATACGAAGCATATGGCATGTTCATTGCCCACAAACTTTTCATTATCAAATCAGATATCCTTTTCCACTGATATTCATTACAGTTTAGATATCCTTTAACAGCATTTTGCTGTATATTTAATAACGCTTTATTAAGCATTTCTATATAAGATAAAAAAGAAGCATCATTATCTACGATAGCATTCTCCCTTTTCATTTCTTCTGTATATGTATCTTGTGGTATCTCATTATTATTGTTTTTAGCAAAAGTGTAATAAAATATTTTCTTAGTCTTCCCCCCTATTTCCTCATTAACTTTTGACACAGCTCTTCCATGAATAAACACATCATCAATTACTAATACGCTAGCATTTTTCATTTCTCTGATATATAAGGGAATAGCACTATCAGTTATTTTAATGCAATTTTTTTGAGTATAAGAATGTAAAATGGGCACAAATATTTTATAAAGAACATAACACTTTTTTGAAATAAAGATTTTAAAATCATATGTACTTTCTTCTACAATTTTCCAAAAATCCAAGAGTTCATTAAAAATATCCTCTTGAAAAACATGCAATAATCGCTCTTTATATACTATTTTATCCATTTTTCTCTTCTTTCAATAAATCCCTCTACTTCTAATACCTATTCTTGTAGAGCCATTTTCATGTTCTATTTTTTCAAATTCAATTGTTGGTTTCTTTGGCAACAAGAATCCGACAATTGATGACAACATAATCTGGGGATACCACACTAAATGCATATCAACATAATCTGGATTTCTAAATATTCCCGTTTGATTTAACGCTACTCGATCACTTTCTTCTTTAATTGTTAACCATTTCATCAATATCCTACAGCTTTTTTTCTGTTTATTAAATGTACATTTTTTTAATCCAGTTTTAGTCTTTATTTTAGGAACACATACTAATTCATACCCATTCATGTGAAAAATCATCTTTTTTACAATAATATTTTTCATAAGTTTCCGACCATCGGGCACAAAAAATTTTATAGATATATCTAAGTAATAGGGGTTGGGAGCAGATATTAAATCGACATCTCTACCATCCTTAGAAATATTAAAAACAAGAAAATCTGTATATTCTCTGTTCTGCACTGGTTTTTTATTTATCCAATCTATTTCTACTGATTCTACATCATATCTTTTCTCCAGCACAAATTTGTATATAGTTATCAAAGCAACTACTGCCGCAAACAAAGAGCCCCCTATCCATTTAATGCTCTCTAGCACCATATTCCAATTAAAACCAGAGGTCGATGCACTATTTGAAACATTAGAATTAGTTTGACCAGATTGTACTTGATTTGTATTGGGCTGACCCGCAAAAACAGCTTGTCCACTAAATTGAATAAAAAAAAGGACACATATCCATACTGACAAATACAAGAACATTCTCTTTTGATGTCGCATAATATCCCCCTTGAACGCAATATACCAATAGTATTATATTGTACAATGTAAATATTTTCAATAGAAAAGTTGTAAAATTTCCACTTATGATATAAAGCCACCCACTTGTGATGTAAAAACCCCGTACAACAAGCCACTAGGAAACTACACTTTTTGTCAACCATCTCTGTTTAATCTATATATCAACAAAAAGCCCTACTACCTATATTATATCCTCTGCACATTTAACTTCTATAGTAAAATAAAGCCACCTAGAGCTAACTTCCCTTTTCTCAAACTTTATATGATGTCGCATTATTGCCACAGACTAACCAAAACAAAAAAAAGCCATCGGACATCTACCCTATGGCTTGTATCTATATTAGTGAAAATATGAAATATTATGTGAAAAACAATTATATCTTTCACAATTAAAAGTTTATAACACATTCTAAAAAATGTCAATATTTTATTTTCAATTATTTCATAATTTAGTAAATATTGTATTTTTAACAGCAAAAAAGCCCACATATGTGAGCTTTTTATTTAAGTAAAATTAAGGTGTTGTTGTCTTTGTTCCACCTGTTGTAAATGTGTCAGTGTAAACTGTTTGCCAATCTCCACCATTTACATAATCGCCTGCATCTGTATTTCTGTATTGCATAGCTTGTACAGTAAGGTCAATCGTCAAATGACTTCCTTGATATTTGTCATTTTTTACCATGCCGTCAAGAGAAGGATTTGTAGTTTGTGCAGAATCCATTCCTAAGAAATATCTGTATTCGGCACTTGCCTTTTTATTTGCGTCTGTACCTGCTGTAACTTTTACATAATCATTATCTACAACAACAGTGTCGGCATCTTCCCCGTCACCATAAGTACCACCGAGAGTAGCTCCTTCAATAATGTATCTAAGAACAAGTTTACCATCGGTAACTGTATCCTTATCATCGACTGGAACATAAGCAACTTTTCCATCTTTCATTCCTTTTACAAGAATAATAGGATTAGAAGTCTTTAGTCCTTCAACTTCTTCAATTTTTGTGTTTGTATAATTACCTTCTGTTCCTGTCTTTACATATAAATGGAAGATAGACGGATCAAGATTCACTCTGCCATCTTCTGTAACCTCGATATATTTCTTATTAACTACTCCATCTTCAGTAACTTCTGTTATTGAAAGAGAGCCATCAGCTTCTAACTGGTAATGTGAATCAACCATAATGTCAATAATGTTACGGGTTACGATAGATTTTGTACCATCGTTTGTAATGCCAAAATTAAGTTCATGGGAAGTAGTGTCATCTCTATTTTCCTTACCAGGCTCTTCATCGCCAGGATTGATATTCCCTGAATTGCTGAGTGTTAAATTGCCTTTAGAAGAAACATCTACAGTACCTACTGTACCATCTGTGTTTTGCTCTGAACTATCGCTAAAAAATGCGAAGGCTCCAAATCCAACTGCTGCTAGACCAAGTGCAGATGCTCCTGCGATTGCTAATTTCTTATTGTTTTTCATATAATTTTTTCACCAAAAACAAACGGATTTGTTTCTGGCTCCTCCTTTCATTTTTTCAATTATTTTATATTTTAAATTTTTTATTCCCAGCAAGCCTTATCTTACTTGCCTTTCCAATAGTAGTAATTATTGCAATAAAAAAGTATAGATCTATCTCCTTGAAAAAGATAAAACCTACACTTAAAATCGAACACTTATTTACTACTTACTGAAGTTTATAATGAATATTAGTTTTTGTCAAGCTTTTGAAGCAATAAAATTTCAAGCAAAAAGCCATAGGATCAGGGATTTCCAAAGACCTGTCCTATGGCTAAAAAATAATTAAAAATACAATTCAAATATATAATAAAAGCATTCTAAAAGTCAAGATATATGGCAATGTATGCAAAATCCATAGAACTCAATTAATTTTTATTGATTTCTCCTATGGCTTCATCACATCTAAATATACATTATCAGATTTTTATTGATAAGAAATGATTTCCTACTCAAATGATCTCATCTCTCTATCCACATCCTCTTTATTCGCATAGAGCGCACTTACTTCAGAAGTCATTTCATCATCAATAACTTCTCCAGATGCAGTAGTTTTAAGATTATAAATTGCAAAATACCCAGTTACATCGTTGAAGCTTTTTACAAGTGGTTCTTCATAATAATCAGTACCCCACCAA
>OFGX01001770.1_pt1 | contig 12263 bp, 10 predicted proteins | sample 1521831 | NCBI WGS metagenome assembly OFGX01 (sample SAMEA3504080, study PRJEB24116) | mouse gut metagenome | biome: mouse gut; feature: mouse-associated habitat; material: faeces | place: Denmark | collected 2011
GCACTGGAGCGCTGCCGGGAGGTTGTGATCCAAATGGGCGAGCTGGCCCAAAAGAATTTGGGTCTTGCGCAGGGGCTGCTCATCGACTACAACGAAAAGCAGCTTGCTAGAATTCAGGAAAATGAGGAGCGGCTGGACCACATGGAGGGCTCTCTGGACCGCTACCTGGTCCAGCTGTCCAGCCACTCCCTGCCCGGCCGGGACAGCGACATGGTGTCGGACCTGCTCCACGCGCTCACGGACTTCGAGCGGATCGGCGACTATGCGGTGAACCTGAGCGAGAGCGCCACAATTCTCCACGAGCAGAACCTCTCCTTTACGCCCCAGGCGGCGGAGGAGCTGAAGTACGTGTGCAGCGCGGTGGACGAGGCCCTTGGCACCACGGTAGAGGCCTATCGGACCAAGAGCGCAGAGAATGCCTTCCGTGTGGAGCCTCTGGAGGAGGTTGTGGATCTTATGACCGCCACCCTGCGGGAGCGTCACGTGGAGCGGCTGAAGCGGGGGGACTGCACCGTGGAGGTGGGCACCCAGTTCCTGGAGCTGCTGACCAACCTGGAGCGCATTTCCGACCATGCGGTGAATCTGTTGGAGTCGGCGGAGGAAATGCGGGGGAAGGGGATGGAGTTCACGGAGTCGGCGGCCGCGGAGCTGGAGGTCATTTTCAAAGCCGTGGAGGAGATTCTGCATTTGTCCCTGGACGCCTTTCTGCGGGAGAATCTGGAAGCGGCTTCCATGGTGGAACCCCTGGAACAGGTCATCGACAAGCTGAAAGAACAGATGCGTACCAGGCATATCCTTCGGCTGCAGCAGGGAATCTGCACCATGGACGCGGGCTTTGTGTGGTCGGATCTCCTCACCAGCCTGGAGCGGACTTCAGACCACTGCTCGAACATCGCGGGGTGCGTCCTGGACATGGCAGACCACAACCTGAATCTCCACGAGTCTCTGCGCAGCGTGCGGAATGACAGCGAGGATTTTCAGCGGAAGTTCAAAGAGTACGCCGGGAAGTATTCCTTTGTCCACATGGGGAGCTGAGCGTATCTATCTTCTGGGTATTCCATGCACCGGTTCAGTTTCTGCCGTTTTTTCGGCAAACGTTGAAATAGCCAAACATTGTCTTCATCACCGGCTATTCCGACTACATCGCCGAGGGCTACGAGGTCTCCGCGCTTCACTATCTGATGAAGCCAGTGGATCGGGAGAAGCTCTTCCGCACCCTGGATCGGGCCTACGAGCGGTCGGTGCGGGACATGCAGTATCTGACCCTCAAAATGCCCGATACCGTGGTGCGGGTGCCCTTCGGCGAGATCCGATGGCTGGAGGTGCGGCAGAATTACGTCACTGTCCACGCTGACCGGGATTACACTCTGAAAGCGCCCCTCTGGGACTTCGAGAATCAGCTTTCCTCCGATTCCTCCTTCTATCGGGTGGGGAGGTCGTACATCGTCAATCTGCGCTGTATCAAACAGGTGATGAAAAAGGAGATTTTGCTGATGGATTCCACTGTGATTCCTTTGCCCAGGGGAATGTACGAACCTCTGAACCGGGAGATCATCAAACGTTTATAAGGGAAACTGTCATGGTGGTGCGGTCAGCTGTATGGGAGTTTAGAAAGAGGAGACCATGTCAATTTTTTCACGAATCATCGACAAACGAATCGCCGCCTATCAGCGGGATCTGATCGAGCTCCACTACCGGGAGGTGGACAACATGTACGGCCAGATGCGGGGGTGGCGGCACGACTACCGGGATCATATCCAGACCATGAAGGCTTTCGCCGCCGCGGATGATATGGATTCCATCCGCTCCTATCTGGATTCGCTGGAGCATGACCTGACCACGGTGGATACGGTCATCAAGACGGGCAACCGCATGACTGATGCCATCCTGAACAGCAAAATCTCGCTGGCAAAGTCGAAGAACATCCCCGTGACCGCCGATGCCCACATTCCCGTGGAGCTGGGGCTTTCCGAGGTGGATCTCTGCGTGATCGTGGGGAATCTCTTCAACAACGCTATCGAAGCGAGCCTGGCGCTCCCCGAGGACAAACGGTGCATCCGTGTGTACATGGAAATGAAGAGCACCCAGCTCTACATATCCTTTTTCAATCTGACTGCCCAGAAGAAGCAGACGAAAGTGGCGGGCCGGTTCAAAAGCACCAAAGGGGAAGGGCACGGCCTGGGACTGGTGCGCATCGACAATATCGTGGAGCGGCTGGGCGGGTATCTGAGCCGAAACAGCGAGGACGGCGCGTTCACCACTGAGATTCTGCTCCCCTGTAAGAATCTGAACGGGTAATATTACAATTCATCACCTGAATACAACGATTCATCCCCGGGCTCACACAGGCCCGGGGATTTGTGATAGAGTACAGTTCGGAGGTGATAATATTGAAAAAAACAAATAAAAAGTCAAAACCATCTGACCACAAAAAGTACAATCCCCTGGGCAGCCTTGTCTGGGCGCTGAAGAGGATGTGGAAGATGACCCCGATGTACTGTCTCTCCTTTTTCGTATTCATTCCGATTTCCATTTTGACATCGGTGGTGGGGGACTATTTCCCGAAGGTTCTGATTGACGTGCTGGGAAACGGGTATCCCTTCGGACGGATTGCCGTTCTGGTGGTTCTGTACATGGCGACGCTGTGCGCGATTCAGGTGACGGATCAGTTTCTGCTGTCACGACGGTTCGCATGGATGCTGTCCGTGACCGGTCAATATCAAATGGAAATCTGTCGCAAGGACTGTCTCACTGACTGCGAAAATCTCGACCGGCAATATTATCGGAGGATTAAGGATTATGCAAATGGCGATACCAAAAATGGGAACGCCGCAGTGGAATTCTTTTGGAAGGATCTGGCAGCCCTTCTGGTTTCCGTCCTGGGAATCGCCACCTACGCTTCGCTGATGACCGCCGTGAATCCTCTGCTGTTCCTCATCGTCGCGGCGACGGCGCTGCTTTCCTACATCCCGTCGCGGATGCAGGCCGCCTATACCGAGAAGAACAAGGACAAATGGGAAAAAGAGGGCAGAAAACTGGGCTACCTGGAGGGGCTGTCCGAGGATTTCGACAAAGCCAAGGACATCAAGCTCTATGACATGAGCGGCTGGATAGAGAAAATGATTGCCGACTATCAGGCCTATCAGCTCATGTGGGAGAAGCGCTGCACCCGCCGGGGGCTGTGGGCATCCGGCCTGTCTGCCCTCCTTGCGCTGATCCAGAATGGTGCGGCTTACGTTTTCCTGATTCTTGCTTTGATGGACGGGAAGATTTCCGTGGGCGATTTCGTCTTCTTCTTCGGCGCTGTTTCCACTATCGGGGAGTATCTGCGCGGGCTGATCGGGCAGACCGCCGCGCTGGCGTCCCGCGCCGACAAAATCGGCTACTATCGGGAGTATTTCGAAATCGAGGAAAAATTCAACCACGGAGCGGGCTGTCCGCTTCCTGCAAAGGGAACGCCCGTGAAAGTGGAATTCCGTGACGTATGGTTCCGATACGATGGCGCGGAGGAATACACCCTCAAGGGAGTCAACCTGACCATCGGAGCCGGGGAAAAGCTGGCGCTGGTAGGGCTCAACGGTGCCGGAAAGACCACGCTGGTGAAGCTCCTGTGCGGCTTCTATATGCCTACCAAAGGGGAAATCCTCGTAAACGGCCAACCGATTCCGGCGTATAACATCGAGGAATACTACTCCCTCATCTCCGCCGTTTTTCAGGATATCAATATCCCGGCAATGACCCTCACGCAGTTCATCTCCAGCTGTGACGACGAATATGAGCGGGAAAACGCCGAAACCGCCGATCTCGCCCGGGCGGAAGCGGCGCTGCGGATGAGCGGACTGGGGGAAAAGCTGGATTCGCTGCCCCACGGCATGGATACTTATCTTCGCAAGGGCATTTTTGACGACGCCATCGACCTGTCGGGAGGAGAGACGCAGAAGCTGCTGCTTGCAAGGGCCATCTACAAGGGCGGTTCGCTTCTGGTGCTGGATGAGCCCACCGCCGCCCTGGATCCTATCGCGGAGAATCAGCTCTATCTGCAATATAACGAGATCACCGAAAATAAGACCTCCGTCTATATCTCCCATCGGTTTGCTTCCACCCGTTTCTGCGACCGCATTGTGCTGCTGGAGGACGGAAAAGTGACCGAGGTGGGCTCCCATGAGGAGCTGATGGCAAAGAACGGACAGTACGCCTATATGTTCGGCGTACAGGCAAAATATTATCAGGAGGACGTGAAGCATGAAAAAGAATAATCCCAATTTCCGCGCGTTCAAAATGCTCGCCGGACTGAACAGACGCTACTTTCCTGTATTCTTCTTCTCCAAGCTATTCGCCCGCGTCAGCCCGTTCGTCAATCTGTGGCTGTCCGCCGAAATCGTCACCGCCCTTTTCAACGGCGCCCAGGAGCGGAAAATCTGGACGCTGGTCATCATCGCGCTGGCCGGAAATCTGGCTCTTGCACTGCTGAATTCTGTCTTTGAACGGTTCCGGGGGCATGAGGAGACGGTTCTCAAGCAGAACGAAAAGCGCGCTTTTCTGAAAAAGACCCTCTCCCTGGACTATGATAAGCTGGAGGATCCGGCCATCCGCACCCTGCGCCGCACCATTCAGGAGAATGCCTGTATCAACGCAAACGGGATTTTGAGAATGCGCTGGATGATGGAATATATGATAGAGTCGGCAATCGCGATTGTGCTTTCGCTGGTTTTCTTTGCAGAGATGGTGGTGAAGATGTTTTCGGTGCCGTTCCGTCCTGGCGGTATGGCCTGTCTTGTGGGGATGGTTCTGTCTGTGGCGGCAATCATTCTCTACAATCGCTATTCGCAAAAAAAGATGGACAGCTACGAACGCGCGCTCAATGAAGCTTTGTTGGACTCGAACCGATTTGCGAGAGGAATGCCCGGCCACAGCAAGGATATACGGCTGTACAGGCAATATGTTCACGGGGAAAAGGTAATGGTTACGAACTGGCTGAAAATGTTGAGGGAAGCGTTTTTTAAAAAGGCCAATAAAGACTTTCATTATACGTGGATTCGTTTTCTGTTCGAATTTCTGCTTCGGACGCTGGCCTATCTATTGGTCTGTATGTATTGTGTGGCCAATGTATTCCCGGTAGGCAGCGTCATTAAGTATGTGGGATATCTGAACCAGCTGCTGGATAGCGTGGTGAATCTGTTCTACTATATTACCAATCTGAGCTCCAACACGCAGTTTGTTGAGACCTATCTTTCATTCTTCGATATACCGAATGAGATGTATCAGGGCTCGCTGACTACCGAGAAGCGCTCCGACCGCAATTACGAGGTGGAATTCCGCAATGTCAGCTTCAAATACCCCGGCAGCGATGAATACGCGCTCCGGAATCTCTCCATCAAGTTCAAAATCGGCAGCCGTCTCGCGGTGGTGGGCAGGAACGGCTCAGGCAAGACCACCTTTATCAAGCTGCTCTGCCGTCTCTATGACCCCACCGAGGGAGAGATTCTGCTCAACGGCGCGGACATCCGCAAGTACAGCTACAGCGATTACCTCTCGATTTTCTCGGTGGTTTTCCAGGATTTCCGTCTCTTCTCCTTCCCGCTGGCGCAGAACGTAGCGGTGGCTGAGGAGTACGATTCCGGAAAGGTGATCGGCTGCCTGGAGGAAGCGGGCTTCGGCCAGCGGCTGGCCACCCTGTCCCAGGGAATCGAGACGCCCCTTTACAAGGATTTCGATGAAAAGGGCGTGGAAATCTCGGGCGGCGAGGCCCAGAAGATTGCCCTTGCCCGTGCGCTCTACAAGGACGCGCCTTTCGTAATCCTGGATGAGCCCACCGCCGCTCTGGATCCCATTGCCGAGGCGGAAATCTACGCCAAGTTCAACGACATGGTGGGGGATCGTACCGCAATCTATATCAGCCATCGGCTGTCCTCCTGCCGCTTCTGCGACGTGATCGCTGTCTTCGATAAAGGGCAGATCGTGCAGAAGGGCAGCCACGAGGAGCTGGTCGGCGATGCCGCGGGGAAGTACTACGAGCTCTGGAACGCCCAGGCGCAGTATTATGTGACGGAATAAGGAAAAGGGAATAGCTGCCGCAGGGATGACAATTGGCTCGCGCATTAGCCAGGCGGCAGCTCCACAGGAATCCGGTTGGCCCGCACATTAACCAGGCGGCAGCTCCACTGGAATCTCGTAAAGCACTTCATAGCTGCCGTCAGAAATCTCACCGTACGGGCCGGATTCCTTGCCGCTGCGGATTACTTTCAGAATCAGCTGCGTCCCCAGGGTCTCCGGCTTGGTAAACCAGTAGCCGTAAGTGTCATTGTCCCCGTTGGGATAGGCGGTGTAGTCATTGCCCAGTTCATCGGACAGGACAAATGCATAATCATCCCCGTTGTGGCCGATGGTGGCACAGTCGATGAAAAGCGTCACATACAGGGCGGATTCTTCTGCCCTGTCCAGTGAGATCCGATGCTCTCTGAATTCGTAAGTTCTGCCGATGTCCCAGCTTTTGTCCGTATAACAGGATTCTGGGTGTCTCCTATGGGGACGGCATATGCCGCTTCGATGGCATCAAAATTCTCTATGACAGCCCGTTGCTCTGCTCTGAAATTCGCCAGAAAGTTTCCGATGACAGGGATGGCTGCAAGGCTGACTGTGCCGAAGAGTACGGCCATGGCCGCCGCCAGGGGAATCATGAACCGCATTTTCAGGCTTTTCCGGTGGGCTTTTGACCGGGCGTCTATATATTCCAGGATGTAGCCTTCCCTGATGGCGCCCATTTGATCCAACAACTGTTCCTTTGCTTCTCTGCTCATAGATAAATACCTCTTTCTTCCAGTGTCATCCGAAGTTTCTTCCGCATCCTGGAAAGGCGGATGTTGATTGTGTTCTTGGTTGTTCCGCTGCTTTCGGCCAGTTCAGTTCCGCATCTGCCCGGCCCGGCACCCGGACACGGACAGAGGATTTTCGGCCGCGAAGGTAAGGAATTGTCTACGTTCCTAATGTCTCCGTAAATTCTCTGGGGCGCAGGGCAGAGCAGACGCTGTTTCTTGTTTTATGTGGTTCTGTGCGTGTTCATAATGTATATCGCAGAAAAGGGAAGATGCTTTCAGCATAAGAGGAAAAAACTGAGAAAAGTTTAAATATAAGCGGCATTTCATTCTTTCCAGCCGCATAGCATAGACAGTCATGCCGTTTATCCGGTTTTTGGGCAGGATTTAATCGCTGCATATATTTTTTGACAAAGAGTGCGGGAACGAGTCTGCCTCTCGCTCCCGCGGGTGTAAGGAATTGTCTACAAATAACTGCTGCGAGTTTATAGCTGTTTTCGTTGTATTTCTGGGCTTTCACCTAAACAAGTTGCATCAGTTATTTTCCGACAGTTCCTAAGCCTGTGGGCACAGATTCGGGACAGGAGCCGACAGAGTTTTGCGCCGGCCGGGATATTGACCTTCTCTGGTTTCCATAATAGGAAAGATTTGCAGAAAAACTCGGAGCGGCCTATTATGGCCGCTCCTTTGCTTTCCCCATTCATCAGTCTTCATATCCGTTGGGATTGTTCTTCTGCCATCTCCAGGAATCCTCGCACATCTCCCGGATGCCGTACCGGGCTTCCCAGCCCAGCTCTTTCTTGGCAAGGCTCGCGTCCGCGTAGCAGGCAGCAATGTCCCCGGCCCTTCTGGGCTTGATCGCGTAGGGGATTTTTACGCCGTTGGCTTCTTCGAAGTTCCTGACCATGTCCAGCACGCTGTAGCCGGTGCCGGTGCCCAGGTTGTAGATCTTCAGGCCGGCTTTCTCCTCTATTTTCTTCAGTGCCTTCACATGGCCTACGGCCAGGTCTACTACATGAATGTAGTCTCGCACGCCGGTGCCGTCAGGGGTGTCGTAGTCGTCGCCGAAGACGCCCAGCTGGGGAAGCTTGCCCACGGCCACCTGGGTGATATAGGGCATCAGGTTGTTGGGAATGCCATTGGGGTTCTCGCCCATGGTACCGCTCTTGTGAGCGCCGATGGGGTTGAAGTAGCGCAGAAGAATCACGTTCCACTCGTTGTCCGCCTTCTGGATGTCGGTGAGAATCTGCTCCAGCATGGACTTGGTCCAGCCGTAAGGGTTGGTGCATTCTCCTTTGGGGCAGTCCTCGGTGATGGGGACGACGGCGGGATTGCCGTACACGGTGGCGCTGGAGGAGAAGATGATGTTCTTCACATTGTGCTTCCTCATGACGTCCACCAGGGTCAATGTGCCTGCGATGTTGTTCTCATAGTATTCCCAGGGCTTCTGCACGGACTCTCCCACTGCCTTCAGCCCGGCGAAATGGATCACCGCATCGATGCCTTCTTTGGAGAAGATTTCCTCCAGGGCCGCTCTGTCCAGGATGTCCGCTTTGTAGAAGGGGACTTTTTTCCCGGTGATGGCTTCCACCCTCGCAAGGGATTTCTCGCTGGAATTGCAGAGGTTGTCCAGAACTACTACTTCGTAGTCTGCCTGTTGCAGTTCTACCACTGTATGGCTGCCGATGAACCCGGCGCCGCCTGTGACCAAAATCTTCATAGCATCCTCTTTTCCGCACGGGCTCTCCAGGGGGAGCTAGGTGATGAGTTGTGGCGGGGAGCCGTGCTATTTGTGATTTGTTTTCTTTCTTTTTTAAGAATACTGCTTTATTCTTGTCTTCTCAATATTTTTATGTTGGGAGAAGCTGGCGAAATGTTATATGGTTGTTTTTAAGTGGCTCAAGGGCAACTCGTCGCTTTTCAGATATTCGTCAAATGGTTTCTTTACTAAGGAATTGTCTACAAATAACTGATGCGAGTTTATAGCCGTTTTCGTTGTATTTCTGGGCTTTCTCCTAAACAAGTTGCATCAGTTATTTTCCGACAATTCCTAAAGTAATCTTTTTGATAGACTTCCCCTGAAAATATGCTAACCTTTTTACAGTAAAGTATGTGCCTAAAATTAAATTTCGGTTCTGATAAGACACCTTTTATCCAGAAATGGCGGGAGGGAGACAACGTTCATTAAGCATGTCCCCGCCATAACCCTTCAGCGCCTGCGGGTAGTCATTGTTCTTGATCTGCGCGATTGCGCCCTTATCCGTCTTGTTCCATTTCAGCTCAATCAGAAGCAGCGGCTTAGAAGATGCTTTCCTGGGGAAGAACACTACATCCGCATAACCATGTCCTGACGGCAGTTCGTCAATCTTCAGGTATTCGTCCACACAGCTGAGGCCACCCGGATGATGCTGCGGAGGGCCTGCTCGTTGTTGTAAAAAGTGGGGGCGGTTCCCGTCTTATGGGCTTCCTCGATTGCTGCCGCCACGGTCTCTTCCTCCATGTTCAGAGTGGCTTCCAGAAGCTGGTCAGAGTCTCGGATGAGCTTTGCTATTTCCGTATGTTTTCCCATGGTCACTGCCCGGACGAATTCCTCCCGGATTTCTTCGTTGGGGATGGATACTGACTTGTCGTCAATATCATAAGACAGATATCCCAGATGGACCAGCAGCGTCAGGACATCGTCCCTGCTCCTTATGGTGGTCATGTCATTCTGGAAAGAGATTGTGTCTATTTTGACTTTTGAGCCGCCCAGCATCTGGGCGACTGCCTCTTTCAGCCCGTCCTCATCCATTTCTATATAAATCTTAAGCGATTCATATGTCTCTGACTGCGTCCAATAGTTAGCCAGTTCTCCGTTCTTTACCGCTTCCATTACGGAGCTGGGATTATAGATAGACTTTGCCCGATGGAAAGAATACCCGTCATACCATCTCCTGACCTCTTCGAACTCCATGCCATACTGGCCGCAGAGCTCTTTGACCTCAGGTTCCGTAAATCCCACATATTCCGCAAGTCTCCTGGGCGCAAGCATAGTATATTCCCTGAAATCCGTCATAGCCGACTGAGTGCCATATTTCTTGATAGGCAAAATGCCTGTCATGTAAGCGGCTTCTATCATCCGATCTGTCTTTCCGCTGTTCTTGAACAGGCCCCGCAGAAGCCTGATATAAGACTCCTGTAGGAATTCGTCTGTCCGGTTTTCGCGGAACAGGGCGTCCCATTCATCGATGATGAATATGAACTTATGGCCTGTGGCCTCGGAGATATCATAGAGCATGTTGGGCAAGGAATCCTGTCTGGCCACATCCGGATAGGCGGCGCCCAGCTCATCAATGACCTTTCTTTCCAGATTGATGACCACATTCGGCATCTCCCTCTTCACGAAGGCATCGGATGTGAACTCTGTTATGTCCAAATATATCACATTATATTTATTCAGATATTTCTCAAAAGATGCGTCCCCGGAAATCTCCAGACCATCGAACAGTTCCCGCGAGTCGCAGCTCTTATCGTAATATGCGCACAGCATTTTAGCCGCGAATGATTTGCCGAAGCGACGCGGCCTGCTGACACAGGTCAGCTTGTCAGCAGTGCCCAGAGTGCGGTTGATAAATGAAATCATTCCCGTCTTATCCACATAGGTTCCTTTTCTGGCTGACACAAAACCTGCGTTGCCGATGTTCAAGTAATTTCCCATATTTTGCACACTCCCTTTCTGAAGCCTTCATAAAAGTACTGGCGCACAAAAACTGCTGCTATGATTTCATTTTACTTTACTGTAGTGGAAAGCGCAAGAGACTTTCGGTTATCATAGAAAATAATGGGTTACAAGCCATTACTTGGGTGAAAAATGGGGGAAAAATTAGCCTAAATTTACTTGCAGAACCGGGACATATAGGTTATACTGCCTTTAAAAGCATACATTCTTTTGCATTTCTTGCGGGTGGTTCGTATTCTATGGAAACATCGCCGTCTTATGTCAATGGAAATCTGTGCTTTTAGATTCAAACATTCAAATTGCATGGGATTCCCAGAGAGAAAGGGCGGCCAGAAGGTTCCAGGCATTTGCTGCGGCTCATGCGCCCTATCCTTTTCCGGAATCCCGGAAGGAGGAGCCATGGGAAAAAGAACAGGCAACGGGAAAAAATCATCTGCCAAAAGCTGTAGGACAAAGAGGAAGCAAGCCAGGCGACACCAGCCAACCGCAGCGGCGAATAGCCATTATAAGGACACAGTATTCCGGATGCTGTTCCGGGAAAAGGCCAGATTATTGTCCTTGTACAACAGCGTCAGCGGGAAGCATTATACGAATCCGGAGGAACTGGAGATTGTCACGCTGGAGAACGCCGTCTACCTGGGAATGAAGAACGACCTCGCGTTCCTGATAGACTTCAGCCTGTACCTGTACGAGCACCAGTCCACCGTGAACCCAAACATGCCGCTGCGCTTCCTACAGTATGTGGCGGACGAGTACAGCAAGCTGACGGCATCGGACAACCTGTATGGGGAGAAGCTGGTCAAAATCCCTGCGCCCCATTTCGTTGTCTTCTATAATGGCATCAAGGCATACCCGGAGAAAGAGGAGCTGAAGCTGTCGGATTCTTTCCAGGTTCAGGAGGGCAGCCCGGCTCTGGAGCTGAAGGCACAAGTGCTCAATATCAACGCAGGCTTCAACGAGGGCTTGAAAGGGCAGTGCCGGACACTGGCGGAATATATGCATTATGTGGACAAGGTCAGGATGTACGCAAAGGACATGCCCATAGACGAGGCAGTCGGGAAGGCAGTGGACGAGTGCATCCAGCAGGATATCCTGAGGGAGTTTCTGCTGAGACACAAGGCGGAGGTGGTGCGCATGAGCATCTATGAGTACGATGAAGAGTCTACCCGCAATGCAATCAGAGATACTGCGTATGAACGGGGTGTTGAGGATGGCGAGACAAAAGGAAAACAGAAAGACATCCTATGGCTCTTAGAAGACTTAGGTTCTGTTCCAGATAAGCTGCGGAAGGAAATCTTGGAAGAGAAGGATAATGAAATCCTGGCGGATTGGCTGAAGGCCGCTGCAAGGACGCAGAGTGTGGAAGGGTTCATAAAGAGAATGCGCAAATGAACCCGTCTGGAGCCTGTTGCTGGCCAGTGGATACCTGAGAACGGAGGAATGTTTGTTCGACACAGAAGACGGCGGTGAGCAGTACCGTCTCTGCTTCATCAACAGGAAAGTGCGCTTCATGTTCCAGAGAATCATTCGGGGATGGTTTGCAAGATTCGCCCTGTCCTACAACGGTTTTGTAAGAGCGCTTCTGAACGGAACCACGCGGGAGATGAATCATTATATGAACCGGGTCGCATTGGATACTATCAGCTTCTTCGACAGCGGGAACAAGCCTTCCGAAAAGACAGAGCCGGAACGCTTTTATTATGGCTTCGTCCTTGGCCTCCTGGTGGAACTTC
>OFGX01001778.1_pt1 | contig 12209 bp, 5 predicted proteins | sample 1521831 | NCBI WGS metagenome assembly OFGX01 (sample SAMEA3504080, study PRJEB24116) | mouse gut metagenome | biome: mouse gut; feature: mouse-associated habitat; material: faeces | place: Denmark | collected 2011
CATATATCGGGCAGATTGAACGGGGAGAGCGCAGCCTGACTTTGGATAACCTGGTGGCGGTGGCGAACAGGCTGGGCGTCACGGTGGATTACCTGCTCTCGGATTCCATCACTGCCAAAGACGATGCAGAATACCTGATATTACGGCAATTATTAAACGGCAGGACGAAAGAGGAGAGGGCCCTGGCAGTGAATATGGTGAAGCTCATGTTCGGGTATCTGGATAGAAGCCTGTGAACCACGGCGGTGCTTCTGGCCAAAGAACAGCATCCAGGCCGTGTAAGGCCTGGATGCTTCGTTCCTGGCTGCCCGGAGAGGGCTGTGGGCTCCGGGCAGGCAGCACCCTTTGGAATCCCGGAAAACCCCGGGCGGCTCCTCAGGCTTCCCTACCCGAACATCTGCGGTAAAACCGGATAAATTCCTTACCCGTCATGGTCTCCTGCTTCACCACCTCCGCGGCCAGCGTCTCGATGAGCTCCTTCTTGTCCGCCAGAAGGCCCCGGGTTTCCTGATAGAGCTGTTTCAAAAGCTTGTTGACCGCCTGGTCGCTCTGCTCGCGGAAGGTCTCGGAGCAGTTGTATGCGCTTGCGTCGAGATGCTGCGCTGTGGTCTGGCAGAGGGCCATGAATCCGAATTCTTCCGTAAAGCCCAGACGTTCCACCATCATGCGGGCCCAGTAGGTCGCTTTTTCCATATCCCCGGAGGCGCCTGTAGAGATATGCTCCTTCCCGTAGACGATCTCCTCGGCGACTCTTCCGCCCATGGAGGAACGGATGCGAATCTGGAAATCCTCTTTCGTCCAGAGGCTGCTCTGGCTGGGCTGCACATACCCCAGAACGTCGCCTCTCGGGAGGGAGGTGATCTTCTCGAAAGGCTCGCGGCCGGACAGGATCTCCACCAGCGCGTGTCCCACCTCATGGACGGAGACGGCGAAGCGCCCCTTGTCGTTCTTGCCCGTGTTGGAGCCGCTGTCCTTGTCCACGGGGTGCGGGTCGCCCACGGTGAACCGCTCCACCGCCTCGTAGAGATTGCGGTAGAGGAACCCCAGCTCCTCGCTGTCCCCAAAACGAAGTTCCCTTTGCTCCAGCGGCTTCCGGGGCAGGTGCAGTTCCTGATTGTACATGATGAACGCAGTGTTGATGATGTTTTCAATATCTCCGGGCGTGCGTCCCGCGGTGAGCTCCGCGGTTTCCTCCGCCAGTTTCAGGATGCCCCGGCTCTCCGTCTCGGAGAGGACATGCTCGCCCTTCTCGTTGGGTTCCGTGCCGAACTGCACCAGGATCCCACAGCGCGCGCGGATGCTCTTCTCCGCCAGCTCGCAGCGGGCCTTGCTGTCCGGCAGCGTGAAGAACAGCTTCTTGTCGATTCTGCCGGAGCGGGTAAAGGCAGGGTCCAGGGACTCGTAGGCGTTGGTGGCGGCAAGGATGAACACATTGGACCGCTGCTCGATGCCGTCCATCTGCCTGATCAGCTCGATGAAATGAGAGTAGTTCCCATTCTCAAACCGGTTCTTGGCGATGGCGTCCACTTCGTCGATGAAGATTACACACACGTCGTAATCCTCGGCCCTGTCAAAAATGCTTCCGATGAAGCTGACCGGCATGGTGGTGATCTCCGGAGCCGACAGGGACATGAAGCCCACCCGCTTGTTGGAGGTCTCGGAGCCTTTCTCAAACTTCTTCTGGAGCTCGCCTGCCATGGCCCGGGCGATGAAGGTCTTGCCCACGCCCGGAGGGCCCAGCAGCAGCGCGCCCTTGGGAACAGTGATGTGATAGCGGTCGTACAGGAGCTTCTCCGCCAGCATGTCAATGATGCTCTGCATGTACGCAATCTGGTTTTCACAGCCCACCAGATTTTCGAAACGGGTCTCGATGTCGGAGATCATCTGGATGCGCTCCGCATCATTGGTATTGGCGGCGTAAGCGGTTCCGCCCTTGCGCCGAACCGTGTCCAGCTGGCGCTTCACGTCCCGCTTGATCGAGGCCATGATGGTTTCCATCTGCCCGGTGATTCCGTTGTCCTCCGTGCTGTCGAAATCAATGCCGTCCATGCAGCGCCCAAGGAAACTCTCAACGCCCGCGTAGTTGGCGAAATACGGGGAATTCTGGGGCTGGGCTCCCCACATGAAGAATCTTGTGAGCAATGCCTTCTGATTCTTGAACAGCTTCGTCAGAATGTCGTATTTCTTAGAATCCACATTTCCCCGCTGGTCTTCCAATTCCCTGATGAGCTTGCTGTACAACTGGTCTTTTGTGGGCGGTGCCAGCAAGACCCGTTTCAGGCGCCTGTAGAGCCCCTTGTTCTGGCTCAGCATCAGGCGGATTTCATCCTCGTAGCCTGCAATCCAGATGGGAGGGATACCGGGCTTTATAAATCTCTTTCCCCCGTTGACCGCCCCTGTCTCAAAATCCACCGATAACGTGAGCCTGTCGCCGCCGCTGCCGCCGTTGGACGCATCGACCTTGGTCCTGCCCGTCATCAGCGGAAGCAGAAGGGAGACCGCCTCCCGGCCAAAGTCGTCTGACATCAGCTCGTAGGCCTCGTCCACAAAGAAAATCGCGTCCTCCTCCGCCGCCTGCAGCAGCTTGCTCAGAACCTCATACTTTGTCCAGCCCTCATAGGCTCCCTTCAAATCCGACGGGGAGTACTCCCGCACCTCCTTGTGGAAGATGGATGCCCCCAGTTTCTTCGCTATGCTGGTTTTTCCTGTGCCGGCCTCGCCGATCAGCGCGATATTCGGAATCTTTCCGGTCCTGTTGAACTCATTCTTCATCTCCAGAGCCAGGGAGAGGATGCCCTGATCCGGCACCATATCGCCATATAACAGCGATTCCATCTCCTCACGGCTGATTTGCTCCAATCTGGCGGGATCCATGATGAGCCGGTGCACACCGAATTGGAGGATGGCTTTTTTGACGGCCTTGTAGAGTCCGCAGTTCTTCATGAAGCTGGAGAAATCTTCTTGAAAGAGGGCTCTTTCAGGGAGCTCTTCGCCGGGGAAGGAGTCCCGTTGCCTTAGTTCGCTGAGGCTTGTGCAGTAGGGCTCCTTCTGGGTGGGATTATTTACGGTGATCCCAAGGGAGTATTGCTGCGGTAAAAGGGAGACCTCTGTCTTACCCTCGAAAAAGACCGCTTTCAGCACGTTGATGCGGGCGCCGGTTTCAAAGCGGCTGTAGTCCATAGTATAATGACCCTCAGTGTTAAGGGGAGAAAGCCACTGTGCAGTCAGCTCAAAATCCTCTGTTTTGGCAAAGAACCGGTCCTCCTTGCCGACAATATGATTGAAGACAACATTGTCTGCTTCGTAGGTTTCCGCGCCGGAGAACGCGCTGCGGAGGGCGCAGAGATAGGCGTGGTACAGGGTGGCGGCGGATTCTTCCGTCAGGCTGTCCGGATCCGGCAGCCGCGGAGGCGTGAAAACGACGCCGCTGTACTTGCTTTTGGCAATGCCTTGATTTTCAATGGTGTACTGGTAGGCTCCATTGACGTTTCTGAAGATTACATCCATGTGGGGCAGGGCCACGTCCCGCTCAGGGCTGGCGGCCAGCGTTTCGTAGTCATCCGTTGTTGCATGAAAGATCACCGTGTCCTTCGTCTTGCTGATCATCCGGCACATCTTTCCGTTTAAGAGCCGACAGAAGGTCACATCTTCCCCGTCTGTTTCCAGGAAAACGTGAAAAAATACATCGAAATCATAGTCATCGGAAATCTCCAGGCCGGTGGCCTCATCAATGCTCTCAACCCAATGGTTCACACTGTCGAGATACGCACCCAAGTACAGCCGCTTTTCGTCTGTTTCTACAATACCGCTGGACAGGTTGCAGGAAATCTGGCCGGGCATGTCGTAGGGATCCGGGTCGTACCCGAAGGAGTCGAACCCGAGGAAATACACGGTTACATCGCGGCCGTCCTTTTTCGCCGAGCACCTCACCGGGCACGCATAGATCGTTCCCTGTACCGCCTCGAACTCTTTATACAGGATCTCCAGATTGGAGACATCCGTGTAAACCGTGTCCCGATACCGGATTTCTCTGACAGTGGCTTCGGGAACCGCGCAGTAATACAACAGCGTGGAGAGGGCGGCAAACTCATCGCAGGGAACGGTGAAATCGCCGTCGGTCCCTGCGACAATCCGACATGCGCGGTCCGCTGAACCATTGCTGTAGAGCGTCTGTCTGTCGGGGGCGAGACGATTCTTCCACTCCTCCACGTTGTTGTAAAAGTCGCTGGAATCTCCGGCAATCTCCAGATGCACCGCGGAGACCGGGGAATTGCTGTCCTCCGGCTGGGGGACAATCAAAATGCTGTACTGCTTTGTTTCGCCATTCACTGTGTCTTTTTCCTCCTCAACTCTTTTTCTGATTTGCTCCGGCGTCTCGGCTTTTGCGGCCTTATTCAGCCCATCATAATATTAGCATATAGCAGATAAAAAAACAACTGGTAGCATAACAAGCTGCATTGTATTTACCCGGAATGTATCCCTTCGGAAGGTCATCCGCGCCGGAGAGGTCAGTATGACCTTTCCGCCATTTCCCGCACACGCTGGAAGGAGACTGCCGCCTGTGGGCTCACTTCCATCTCCTCCAGATTGTCAAAGGCCCAGCGGAACGCATCCGGGATACCGTCGGGAGCCTCTTCGTTGAAGTTTTTGACTGTCCGGCGGGGGCTGCAGGTTCCGGACAGGCAGTAGCGTTTGAAATCCATGAAAACGTCCAGGCAGCTACGCCCCTGGTTCTCATGGAAGGCGGGCTGCAGCCGAAACGCCCCGCCCACGTCCCCGGGAAACTGCGCCTGATACCCTTCGTCCAGACGGAGATAGTCAAAGCAGCAGCAGCCGTTCGCCTGCCTGTAAGCCTCTTTCAGCAGCCTTCCCGCCTTCTCATAGGCTTCCCTGTAATTCTCCTTCCCTGCCAGGAAGAAGATACAGCCGCTTCCCAGGTGGATGGCCAGCGGAATGTAGAGATACCTTCCTCCGCTCTGCTCCAGGATTTCCCGAAGGCTGTCGGCCTGGGACAGCTCCAGCATGCAGAAGCCCTGGCTGTCCGTATGCCAGTCTCCGGAGTTCTCCTGGCCTCCCAGGTCTTTTCTGTAGAACTCGTAGCCCTCGCCGCTGTCGCAGTATGCCTCGAAAAGGCGCAGGGAGAAGTCCTGTTTCCTGGGCTCTCTGGGCGGATTCTCGGCCTTGTCCTTTCTCCCCAGGGGATATCCGCTGTCCTGCAGCCAGGTCTTGACCTTGATGTGGATTGCCATCCGCTCCAGACGGGCGGTCAGCCAGGGCAGGTAGTCCTCTTTCCGGATCGTCTCCCCGTTCCTGTTCTTCACGGAACGTTTCAGATTGTGGAGCCGGGCTGCGATTTCCGTGCCTCCGGTGTCCCGTTCCTGGCGTATCAGCGCTGCCGCCTCCGCCAGCTTCTTTTCCACGTTCGCCTTGACGTCCAGGTCTTCGCCGGCCGCGCCTGTCTTATGCAGCAGCCTTTTCAGCCACAAATGGGCGTTGGCTATGCTGTTGTCTTTATAATAGATGTCCCGCACCGCCAGATATTCCACCAGCCACAGGTAATAGTCCGTGTCGGTGATCAGCCCGGCTCTGTAAGCGGCATCTCTCAGCCAAAGCTCCTCCCAGAAGTCCCGGCGCTCTTTGCGGCCCTTTTCCGGAACCGTTTTTGTCAGCAGCCCTTTAGCCCAGGCCGGATGCTCCGCCATGGCCGCCGCAAGCTGCTCTTTGATGCGGGACTCGTCCCCGGGCTTTAGGGGCTGCTTCGCCAGATGCCAGGGGTAGTCCCAGCTCCCGGGCCGGCTGTTGGGGCAGAACGGGGCCATGTATTTCTCCAGCGGGTTGGGAGACTCATGGCCGTCCCCGGCCAGGTGCTCGGAAAGCGACCGGTCAAGGCGCTTGAGCAGTCCCGAGACGCCCTCTGCCCAAAAGGCTCTGTAGAGAAAGGATTTTTCCCGTTTGTCGTCATATTTGCACTGGTAATCGTAGATGATGTCGCTGTAGAAGGCTCCGCGGATTCCGTTCACAGATTCTCCCATTGCAGCCTCCTTTCATAGTTGCCCGCCTGCCGGCAGGGGCCGTCGGAGACGCGGCTGTATACGTCCAGCGTCTTATCGGTATCCGCCAGGGGGGAGAGGTTCCGTTCGGCCAGATACAGGCCCACGATTCTCTCCAGTTCCTGATAGAAGTCCCGCAGCACATCCGGCCTGGCCTTCTCGAAGGAGGCCGTGAACCGTCTGCAGGCTTCGAGGTACTCGGCTTTACAGGCAAAGCTCAGGGCGAGGGATGCCAGGTAGTCCGCCCTTTCATACTCCTGGGCCCACTGCTCCATCGCGGCGGCTTCGAATTCGGCCTTGGTCTCGAAATCAGGGAACGGATAGGGGTCGTTGTCATCCTCATAAGCGTCATAATCCCCATAAGCATCGTAATCGTCGTAATCGTCAAAATCCTCATAAGCATCATCGTCCTCATAGCCGTCGCCGCCATCGCAGCCGTCCTCATAGCTGCTATTGCTGTCCGTGCTGTCCGTTTCAGCCTCATCGCGGCAAGCCTTCAGCTGCGCCGTTTCTTCTGCCCGGACTGTCGCGTTCGCCGGGGCTGCCGCTTTGTCCGGAGCCGTTTCCTCGTCCGGGGCTGTTTCTTTGCCTGGGGCTGTTTCTTTGCCTGGGGCAATTTCTTTGCCCTTGCTTCCCTGGAAAGCGCGCGAATGGTGCCTGATGTAGATTCGTTTCATATTGCCCTCATTCGTCAGGCGCTTCAGGTTGTTCTGGCGTTTCCACCAGGGGCTCAGGGCGCTGTCGTCGGTGATCCTCTGGGGATCCACAAGGGTCTTGTAGAGATGGAAGCCGAAGTGCTCGTCATAGCCCTCGTACAGCTCGTTGCGTTTCCCCCCATCGGGCTCGGCCATGACGCACCATCTTCTGGTCAGGCGCCTGGCCTGTTCCAGCAGGAATGCAAAATCCGTCCGCTCTTTCTCCACAGAGCCGTAAGGATAGGCTTTCGCATACGCCCCCTGGCACAGGCTGCACCGCATGACCAGGTAGAGGTAGAGGCCGTACAGCTCCCGCCGCTCCCGGATATAGGGCTCCGCCAGGCTCTCCCCGGTGCTCGGATCTTTGTCCGTGCTTTCCCGCAGGGTCTCCACCCAGCGCTCCACAAGCTCTTCCACCAGACCGCAGAGCTTCTCCTGGCTGAAGTCCCCCTTGCTGTCCGTGATCTCCTGCCGGAAGGAGAAGCCATGCCCCTTCATGTGGCCTAAGAGCCTGTCTGTCACTTCCTCCATGCAGGCAAGGTTCTTTCGGTAATCTTCCTGTTTTCCCTGAAATAATTTCATGTCTTTCCCACCTTTCTTTTCCGGAATTTTTCCTGAAATCTACAGAATCACTGGCCGTGATTCATGCCGCACATTGTAGGGATCATACTCCTGAGCGCCCTCATTGCCCCTTTCCGTTCTGCATGGCAGGGCGTCCGCCTGCCGTACATTTCATAGGGCAGATCATTCCATGGAGCAGATGCCTGAGGCCGTGAGTACAGCGGTCGCCGGACATGTTCCCGCCCTGGACAGAGGGGCATATTCCGGCGGCCATGAGTACACTATATCAGATAGCCGCCTTCTTGTCTGTAAATTTTACAAAAGCAAGCCGCCGGAACCCGCCGCTGATAAGGAATTGTCTTTCCGACAGTTCCTACCGGAAGCCTATGGGCGCGGTTTTTTTGGCCTCCTGTCTCTCCGGTATGGCCTGCATATTGTCCGGCAGGGAAAAATCCTCTTCCCCAAGGATAAAATCCTTTACCGCCCCGTCGGCGGCTTCCGCCCCTTCCCCGTAGACCCGCAAGGCATAGCCCAGGATCGCGTTTTCCACCAGATTCCTGCAGAACCGCCCGTTCCCCGCGTCGGAACGGTGCTTCGCCTCCCCGCAGAGGGAGACCGCCTTTTCCAGCGCCCGGGGGCAGAGGGAGAAGCCGCGCTTCTGTGCCTCTAAGGCGACGATCTGCGCCATCTCGTCGGTAGAGTAGTCGGGGAAGCTGATGCGGAAGGGGACGCGGGATCTCAGCCCAGGATTCATGGAGAAGAAGTTTTCCATCTCTTCCGGGTAACCGGCGAAGACTACAACTGTGTCGCCGCGGCTGTTCTCCATCTCCTGTACGATGGTGTTGATTGCCTCATAGCCGAAGTCCCTCTGGGAGTCCGATGCAAGGGAATAGGCCTCGTCGATGAACAGGAGTTTCCCCCTGGCCCTCTTGAACACGGACTTCACGTTGATGGCGGTCTGGCCGATATAACCTGCCACCAGATCCGCCCGGCCTGCCTCCACGATCTGGCTGCTGGAAAGGATTCCGATCTCCTGGAAGATTCCGGCCAGGATCCTGGCCACGGTGGTCTTCGCCGTACCGGGGTTCCCCACGAACTCCATATTCAGCGCCACCGGGACGGATGTCCTGCCCAGCGTCTCCATGTCCTTCTTCATCCTGGCGAAGGCCGCTATTTTCCTGACCTGCTCCTTCACGTCCTTCAGGCCTATCAGTTGTGCCAGCATGTGGGAGCTGCTGGGCGGCGCCTGCTCGCCCTGAAGGGACAGGCCCATTGACGCAAGCTTATTTATGACTTCCTCCAGGCTTCTCGATCCAAGATTCCGGATCTTCGCCAGATCCTCCCGGCTCATTTTCCGGAGATCCCCCAGGGTGTAAATTCCGGCTCGATTCAGGCAGACATAGGTGCGCACGCTCAGATCCAATTCATCCAGGAAGAGACTGTCAGGCTCCTGGCCAGACGTCTCCCCGCCGCCGGATTTCCCACCGGCTCCAGGCTGGCTGTGGGCTGCTGGATCCTCCGTATCATATCCCTCCGGATCGGCGTAACCATAGGCTGCGTCCAGATCGTCTTCATCCTCCCAACGGAATCTGTAAGCAGGATCCCCGGAATCCAGGGAGGAATCCTCTGTGGAGAGATCCTCTGTGGAGGACTCCTCAAGGAGAAAGACCTCCAGCAGCCTTTTCATGCTTTCCATCAGGTACTTTGCCGGAAGCCTGAAATCCGTATCCGCATCCGCCATGTCCGCCTCCTCCAGGACGGTATCCGGAAATGCCAGGGAAAGCAAGGTGCGCATCTGGAGAGTCATCTCCTCCGCCAGACAAAACAGGATCACGCCCTGGCTGTCATGACCGGTCTCCACCACGATCCGCACGACTCCCCCGGACTCCTTCACAGCCCTGACCAAATCCTGGAGATAATCCGTGTCCTCAGAGGGCAGATGCCGGCTCCTGAATGTCCGGAGTTCATCGGAGATTCCCGGCATATGCCGCAGGACATATACTTTGGGGAAATCCCTGTACAGATCCTCAAAGGAATCCGGCGCCTGTGCTTCGACATCCGCATATTCCTCAAATATCCAGCCAAAGTCGCCGGATGTCATCTTGACGTCCCCCTTTGAGAAAGCAAAGGCACGGAGCCCGGTTTTGTCAGAATTCATCTGCCATCCCAGGAATCCGTTCCCCGGAAGCAGCCATGCCGTCTGCAAAAAGCTCTCCACTGCCCAGGAAGCTCTTACCGACATATGAGTTACGTTGTAGGCATCTGGAGTCAGAGATGTGATATTCGCGATTTCTTTGTGTCCCGTTTTCCATATATAGTTTGACATAGGCTGTGCCGCTCCTTTCGTCATATAAAAAAGTGATAAAAAGTGATAAAAAGTGATAAGTTTCAGCGCCGCGGCTTTTGCCGCGGCTGGTATTGCAATTCGCGTCGCAGTCTAAGCGGTTTGTCCTTGGCACGCTGGCTGCAAGATCATGTCATGATCCTGCAGGTCATGGCGGTGCTTCCCTGACCGACAGAGACTGCGATTAAGTTGTCAAGGAGCGTGGAATACGTCGGCACAACAAAAAAGCCGATGTACAGTACCTTTGAGAGGGCAGAGTACCCCCTGGGATACTCTTTCTGCACTCGTCCATATACCGTTACATCAGCTTTTCAATCAAGCTATATATGATTTGTCGTGTGAAATGATATAAATTTTCACGAGAGATATTATATCAGGTGTTCGTGTGGGTGTCAACAAAAATTTAAAAATCATCCTACAGATTATCGAACACGGCAGTCTCCTTCTCCAGCTCCGCCACCACGTCCTGGTTGACGCCCATGCGCCGGGTGATGTCCTCCATGTCCGCCGCCAGGCTCCGGGTATTGCCCGCCATGCCGGCGATGCCGGAGGCGCTCTCGTCGATGGCCTCGTCTATGGTGCCGATGGAATCCGCGATGCCGGACATGGAATCCTTCAGCCGCTGGGTCTGCCCGTGGAAATCGTCCATGATGCGGCGGATGTGGGCGGCGTCCTCCTTGTACTGGCTGCCGGATTCCACGAAGGCCTGGAATTCCTTCAGGACGGATTGACTCATATAGTCAATCAACTGTCTGGCATTTTCGGAAAGATTGTGGACCGAGGCGGTGACCACGTCGTTGATCGCCTGGATGCGCCCCGCGGTCTCCTGGGTGGAGTTGGAGAGGTCCCGCACCTCCCTGGCCACCATGGCGAAGCCCTTGCCTGCCGTTCCCGCGTTGGCGGCCTCCACGGAGGCGTTCAGGGAGATCAGCCTGGTCTGCTGGGCGATGGCCAGGATGTCTCCGGTGAGGTTCTTGATCTGGTTTACGCTCTTGCTCTTCTCGATGGCATCATTGAGGGAGGACAGAATCTCCTCCGTCTTGGCGCCGGTGGTCTCGGCGCTGCTCTGGGCGGACTGCTGCATGGCGTCCGCCCGGGCGTTCATCTGGGCGGTATAGGCGGTGATGTCGCTGCATTCCTCCGCGATGGACTGCACCTCCTGCCGGACGGCTCCTGCGCTGTCGTTGATGTCCGATACATTCCGGGCTACCTCCTGAAAGGTCGACGAGAGCTGCCCCGCCAGGGAGGAAAGGCCCGCCGCGCTCTGCCGGGAGGCCTGTGTGCGCTTCAGCACCTCACCGGTCATGCCGTTGATGCGCCCGGAGCTTTCCTGGATGGCCTTCAGGATGTTCTTGATGGGCGCCACCACATAGACGGATATCAGCCGGAAGTCCGTCAGCACCAGGAGGACGCAGATGACGGCCGCAGCGATGCCCACCACCAGAGAGAAGACATACACCCCGGAGAGGTGGGACCTGGCCTCCAGGGTCTGTGCGCTGATGGACGCGTTCAGGGCATCGATGTCCGCTTTCATGGCATCGGCGCCTGCCGCCACATCACCGTTGGCCATGGCATAGGCGTCCTGGGTCTTGTGGCCCGCGCTGGCGCACACCAGATGGACCAGGGCATGCTTGAAGGCGGCATAGTTCTCCAGCAGGGATTCATACTGCGCCCGGTCGTCCTGTACTACAAAAGCCTCATACTGGGAGAGCATATCATCCAGAAGCGCTTCTTCCTCCTTGATCTGCTGGACCAGGAGAATCATGGTGTCATAATCCGTGGCCACGATGTGGCTTAAGGCCATCTGGTGGATGTCCATGGAAGCCTGGCAGATTTCGGCAAGCCGTTCCTTGCCCTCCATATAGTTGTCGGCGATGTTGGAGGCGCTGGCGTTCACGTTGCGGATATTGAGGACGGAGAGGATGTTGGACAGCAGCGCCACCATGCCCAGCAGGGCGATGGGGATGATCAGTCTATGCTTTAAGCTGATATTTTTCATGATGGACAAATCTCCTTTAGCGTTTGGAAAAATGTGGGGGCGGCCGGGGATTCCCGGCCGCCGGACAGGGGAAGGCAGGGGTCAGGGAGCCGTGATGCCCGTGACCATGGTGTCCAGCAGTTCCTGGAGGCTCTTCCCCGAGGGTGTCCCGGCCAGGATCTCCGCGGTGAAGGCAGCGACAGGCTCCCAGTAATTCCCGCCGGTGCGCTGGAGGCAGGAGTGCTCCGACTGGGCCAGAAGCGCCGCGATGGCGGGAGAGCCCTGAACCTCTTCGGAGGCCGCGGCATTTTTGTTGGAGGGGCCCTGGCCCCGCAGACGGAAGCGCAGCGCCTGGTTCTCCTCATTGGTGATCCATTCGGCCAGCTTCGCGGCCCAGTCCCTGTTCCGGGAGTAGGAGTTCACGCCGATCAGCTTATAGCCGGAGAAGGAGGCCATGGGAATCTCCTGTCCCGCGCAGGTGTAGGAGGGGAGCTTCGCCGCCCCAAAGCCGCTGCCCCAGGCCTCCTCCACGGCCACCGCGTTCCAGGTGCCGCTGACGCCTGCCGCGATGGTGCCGTCCT
>OFGX01001783.1_pt1 | contig 12197 bp, 10 predicted proteins | sample 1521831 | NCBI WGS metagenome assembly OFGX01 (sample SAMEA3504080, study PRJEB24116) | mouse gut metagenome | biome: mouse gut; feature: mouse-associated habitat; material: faeces | place: Denmark | collected 2011
CTGACATAGCCGTAGCTTGCGGTGCAAAAGTCCCATTTTTAAGAAGTTTGGAAAATTCATCGGAATATGCTGCGTCCTGGGAAGTAGTAAGGGAGGTTTTAAACAGATATCAGGAGCAGGGCAGACAGTTTGACATGGTGACGTTATTACAGCCGACTTCGCCATTAAGGACAGCTGAGGATATTATTGGTGCATATGAAATATATAAAGAGAAATGTGCGAGTTCTGTTGTCAGTGTATGCGAAATGGAAACATCGCCATTGATTTGTAATACATTACGGGAAGACAATGGTTTGGAAGGATTTATTAGTCAGGAAATAAAGGGTAAGAGAAGGCAGGATCTTCCTCAATATTACAGGTTGAATGGCGCGATATATATGTGCAGAATAGATTATAGTTTGGATGTTAGGTTTGAACTATATGGCAGGGGAAGTTATGCGTATATTATGAGTCGGGAAAGATCAGTGGATATAGATACAGAATATGAGATATTTTTAGCGGAACAATTGCTGAAGTATTTTTTGTGAGAAAATTAAAAGGGATATGGAACAGGCATGGAAAATATTATATTTAAGACAAGGAATTTAGCTAAATATTATACGGAAAACAGGCAGCATTGGGATGATTTCTATTTATCAGAGAAAAGAATTATGTCATCTGTTATGGATAGATTTGAGAATGCCTTTTCTGTATTAGATGTAGGATGTGCCTGTGGAGGTCTGGCAGGAGCATTAAATGAAAAATATAAAATAGCTTCTTATTGTGGAGTTGATATTAATGAGGAATCCATTATGGCGGCGGAAAAATATAAAAGAAATCTTTCTTTTCCTCAGGAATATAGAGTTGAAGATATAGTAAAAAGTAAAGATAAAAAAGAGTATGATATTGTAATCTGTTTTGGAGCTGCGGATTGTAATGTTGATTACGATGGAATAGTTGACGGCTGTTGGAAACGTGTAAAAAAGGGGGGGGGGTATTAATATTATCTGGAAGATTTACAAACAGGGAAAGCCTTAGTGACAAACGTGTATCTTATCAATTGTTAGATTGTAAAAGTGGAGAATCAGCCACTTATATGGTAATGAATTTCATGGAATGGATTGACAAAATATGTATGATGAAAAATTTACATAGAGTTGAGGGATATGGATATTATGGGAAACCGTCGACGACGGCAAGAACCCTTTATGAAGAAGTCTGTTTTGGGACTATGGCGCTATATAAAGGTTTAGAAGAAAGTCAGACAGTGCGGATGAAGCTTGATGTGCCAATGAAGTTGTTTTCTAGTATTGTATAGAAGCAGAACTGCTTCAAGAATAAGAGAGGTATAAAGTGCCCATAGATCTTTTTTACAGATTATGGAGGTATGAAGAGTATTGATATGGAAACTTGGCGGAAATGCATGATACAGGAAAATGCAAGTATAATGGATGCAGTCAAAGCGATTGACAAAGGTGGAATGCAGATTGCATTGATTGTTGATGGTGACAAGAGATTGAAGGGGATATTGACAGATGGCGATATAAGGAGAGCTGTTATTAATAAGACAGATTTTTCAGCAAAGGTTGGAAGTATCATGAAGAGAAATCCGTCAATTGCAAAAGTTGGACAATCTGATGAAGAGATCCGTAAGCTCATGAAAACTCGGCAGGTGCACCAGATCCCAGTTATTGATGGCGAGGGACGTGTCCAACGAGTTGTTTTGTTTGTGGATGTCATTGAAAGGAAGCGGTACGACAATATTGTTGTGATTATGGCTGGCGGATTGGGATCTAGGTTAATGCCACTGACTGAGAAATCGCCTAAACCGTTATTGAAGGTTGGTTCTAAGCCAATATTGGAAATAATATTGGAAAGTTTTTTGGAAAAAGGCTTTTACCGTTTTTATTTTTCGGTGAATTATAAAGCGGAAATGATAGAGTTGTATTTTGGGGACGGTTCTGCATGGGATGCAGAGATTAAATATATTAGGGAAGAAAAAAAACTTGGGACTGCCGGATCATTGTCTCTTTTGCCAGATATACCAGACAAGCCTATTATAGTTATGAATGGAGACATCCTTACAAAAGTTGACTATGCATCATTAGTAGATTATCACATGGCGGAGAATGCTGTGGCTACTATGGCAGTGCGGGAATACAGTAATAGAATTCCATATGGTGTGATTAATGTAAAGGATAATGTTATTGTATCTATTAAGGAAAAACCAATAGATACCTATTTGGTAAATGCCGGAATTTATGTGCTGGATCCTTCAGCTGTGAGGGAAGTAAGAAGAGGCGAATATTTGGATATGCCAAGGTTGTATGACAGACTGATAGATTTAGGAAAAAAGACCATTGCGTTCCCTGTCAGGGAATACTGGCTTGACATTGGTAAAATAGAGGATTTCGAGAAAGCTCAAGGCGATTATGAAACATTATGGAGGTAAAAAATGTCTAAGAAGCAAACCATGAGAGAACATATGACAGGACGATTAGGTGAAAGTAGTAGTTTTTCTTTGAATCCTCCGTTGCCGGAATGTTTGAATATCGAAGTAAATAACACCTGCAATCAGAAATGTGTGTTTTGTCCATATCATGGGTTGTATGCGCCAAAAGCAATTCATCCTGCAATTTTGTCTGTAGATTTTGTAAAAGAATTGATGTGTCAGGCGTATGAGCTTGGGATAGGAAGAAAAGAAATAGGGTTTTATCTTGCGGGTGAAGCTTTTTTATACAAGGGACTTGCCGAACTTATTGCATTTGCTAAGGAACTCGGCTTTAAATATACATTTCTTACGACGAATGGTGCGCTTGCAACACCAGAGAGGATGCGGGAAGTTTTGGATGCCGGTCTTGACAGTATTCGTTTTTCTGTAAATGCGCCACAACGGGAGCTGTACAGGGAGCTGCATGGAAAAGACGACTATGACACTGTGATTAGGAATATAAAAGAGATGCATCAGTATATAACAAAGAACCATATAAAGGTAGCGACATCTTTGTCCTGCGTCATAACCAAAAAGACGATAGGAATAGAAAAGCAGATGCGTGAGATTTTTGAGCCGTATTTTGAGGATATTATATTTATTCCAGTGATGCTCAGCAGACTGACAAATATTGCAGAAGTAAAAGAAAAATATGAGGTGATTGATGACAGTGATGTGATGTTTAACCCTGATTTTATATGTCCTCTTCTTTTTAATACGATGTATATAAATGCATTTGGGAAAGTTGTGCCGTGTTGCAATTCCTATGATGAGGAAGTATATTTTGCTGATTTAAAAGTAAATCCAAGTCTTAAGGATGCATGGGAAAGTGACGGGTATAACAAATACCGGAAAATATTTCTTAAAGGAGATTCTGACAAAGGGACAATTTGTGAAACATGTTTGATGAGAAAGAAAACGGTAAAAAGATTTATATATGATGATTAATGCCGGGATATGATTGTTAAATAATAATGAAGAAAAGGTATGGACAGCTATAATGAATGAATTTGGAAAATCAAATGTTAAATATGAAAGTGGAAGTTTCTTAAATTATTATAGTCAGACAAGAATGGTGTGGGAAGATTTTTATCCTTCAGAAAAAAAGATTTTATCAAGAATTATAGAGCGATTTGACCATGGGATTGAGCTGTTAGATGCAGGATGTGGATGCGGCGGGTTGGGAAAAGCGTTAAGTGAAAGATACAATCTTAAGTATTATACAGGAGTTGATTGTAATAAGAAAGAGATTGATTATGCCAAAGAGTATAATCAGCTTGCTATTCCGCATCAATACATATGTGAAGATATAGCTGGTTATAATGATGACAGACAATACGATATTGTAGTTTCACTGAGTTGTATTGACTTTAATATCAATGTTAAGGGTATGTTGGAATCATGTTGGGCGAAAGTAAAAAGCGGAGGATATCTGATTACTTCAGTAAGATTAACAAATAGAGAAACAATAAATGATATCAACAAGGCATATCAGAAATTAGATGGAAATGAAGTCGCGAATTATGTTGTATTTAATATTAAGGATTTTATAAATATGATTTCTGAATTGAAGGATAATCCGGCAGATTTGTTGGAAGCATTTGGGTACTGGCACGCTCCTGCAGATGGAACAGTAATTGAATATGATAAGCTTTGCATGAGTGTATTTGCGATTAGGAAGAGCTTAGTGAACGGGTATAAAGATAAACTAGTAACTCATTTTGAGTTGCCAAGTGATCTTTTGGGAGGTGATTTCAGTGTATGAGAAAAATTTTCCAACAGAAATAATGATTGAGGCTACGAATTGCTGTAATAATAAATGTTTTTTTTGTGGAAGTATTGTCAGCAGAAGGAAAAGAGGCGTCATGGATGAACAATTGATGCTGAGACTCATTTCGGAAGCGTATGATAATGGCGCAAGAAAAATTAGTTTTCATGGGATGGGCGAGCCATGTTTATGCAAGAAGCTATCAGATTATGTGGGTGCTGCAAAGAATAAAGGGTACACATATATTTACCTGGATACGAATGGTGCTTTGGCGGCTCCTGAAGTAATATTCCCGGTCATAGACGAAGGGTTAGACAGCTTAAAGTTTTCTATTCATGCGGCAACGAGTGAGACATACAAAAAGATTACCAACAATGATGTATTTCATCAAGTAAAAGACAACTTCATAAAAGTGAGTAAGTACATTAATGAAAAGAACATTAACTGTAAATTAATTGGATATTTTGCTGAGAGCATAATTAATTGTGATGAAGTAGAGGATTTTAAAAGTATATTTGAACCGTATGCAAGTGAATTGTGGATTAATCCAATACATAATGCGTCGGGAACGAAACTTGATAATTCTGATTTTTCTACAAATGTAAATATTGCATCGACCAAGAAATTACCATGTGCAGAGTTGGATAGAATGATAATCAACTGGGAAGGAAAAGCAATTGCATGTTCTACAGATTGGTCAGGCAGTTTGATTTATGGTGACGCCAATATATCTTCACTGAAAGAGTTATGGAACTGTGAAGAAATATTAAAAATTCGAAAAGAACATGAAAATATCGAATTATTAAACAATATTTGTAAAAAATGTGCGGAGGTGTAAATGTGAAACAACTAAAAGACACGTATAGACATGTAATTCGTACAGCTGACTATTTCAGTGATTTAGATAGAACACAATATATCCGCATGGATGGAAACGAAAGTATTGATGGGTTGCCGGAAGAATTTGTCAGAGATGTATTAAGCGAAATTGACAGTAATTATCTTGCAACATATCCAAGCCAAAAGCAATGTACGGAAGCTATAGCCGACAGATTAAATTTACCTAAAGAAAATATATTTGTTACAAATGGATCTGATCGTGCTATAAAAATGGTTTTTGAGGTTTATGTTGGTAAAGATGACAGGGTAATTATGACAAATCCTACCTTTGAGATGTACGGTGTGTATGCAACCATGTACGGTGCAAAGACTGTATTGGTTGATTATGAGATGAATAGTAAAAGAGAGTTTGAATTTCCATTTGATAAATATATGGAGGAGATCAGACAGGGAGCTAAACTTGCAGTTATTGTAAATCCAGATAATCCAACCGGAGCTATAGTTGAACCTGAAAAATTAATCCAATTACTTGAATATGCTGAGAAAAAGGATACTCTTGTGATTGTTGATGAAGCTTATTATGGATTTTATGATGAATCAGTAATTAGAGAAATATTACAATACAATAATTTGATTGTCCTAAGAACATTCTCCAAAATAATGGGACTTGCTGGGGTCAGATTAGGATTTTTGGCTGCAAATGAAGAGATTCTGCATGATGTAAAAAGAGTTGCCGCTCCAGCTGCTGTTAGTACAATTTCATTAAAATTCGGAGAAAAGCTGATGAAGCGTTCAGATATTCTTGATCAATTGTTTTCAAATTATAAAAGAGAAAAAGAGTATTTAGAAAGAAAACTTTCTGAAAATAATATTATATATATTAATAGCCATGCTAATTTTTTGTTAATTCCATGTGACAAAGAATTAAAAGAGGTATATGAGGCATTTAAAGAAAATGGTATATTGATTGCTTGTAAAATAAATAAATATATCAGGATTAATATTGGAAATGAGCAGGTTACAGACGAATTTATACGTGTATATAAAAGAATAATGTTTCTGAAATAAAAAGTTATAAAAATTATAAGTTAATATAGGGAAATTAAAAATACTAAAAAAACAATTGAAAAATATTTTATTACAAGTATATGTGGAGTAGTTTTAAGAATTGGGTGGGAGTGAAAAGATTGAAATGCAAAAAGGAAGATTATTCTGGGTGACTGGATTATCTGGAGCAGGAAAGACAACTATAAGCACGTTGCTATACAAATACTTAAAAAGAAAGAAAAATAATATTGTGTTTATAGATGGGGATCAAATCCGTGAGGTTTACCAGAATAAAGATTATTCCGAAGAAGGCCGAGAAAAAATATCTTTTACAAACATGCGTTTGTGCAAGATGTTAACGGATCAGGATATAGATGTTATTATTGCAGTAATTGGTATGAGAGATGTGTACAGGGAATGGAATCGCAAAAATTTTGAAAAATATTTCGAAATATATTTGGAAGTCCCGATTGAAATACTGATTGAAAGAGATAGTAAAGGACTTTACAGTAAAGTCCTTTGTCATGAAATAGCTAATGTATATGGTATTGATATGCCATATGAAGAGCCTAAATGTCCGGATATTAAAATATGCAATGATTCATCAAAGACTCCAGAAGAAGTATGCCAGATGATTATTGATAGGTTGAATTTGTAAAACAGAGGAGCAGTCTTATTATTATGAAAGTATTGATACTGAATTCAGGGATTGGAAGGCGTATGGGGAGTCTTACGGAATCTTCTCCAAAATGTTTGGTCACTATAAGTGAAAAAGATACTATTTTAAGCAGACAATTGAGACTCATAGAAAGTGTTGGAGTTGCAGACGTTATCATAACGACAGGTATGTTTAAAGATCAGCTGGAAGAATACTGTAATTCATTAAAATTACCCTTGAAGTATAATTTTGTATTTAACAAAGAATATGCTAGAACAAATTACATTTATTCTATTTATTGTGCTCGCAAATGGTTAAAAGATGATGATGTTATTCTTATGCATGGAGATTTAGTTTTTGAAGCACAGATATTGAATGAAATGATAGATTTTCCATATTCCTGTATGGCAGTGAGCTCTAATGAGGAACTATCACAAAAAGATTTTAAAGTGGTTTTGGATAAAGGGAATATAACAAAAGTTGGTGTGGGATTTTTTGAAAATGCTATATCAGCACAACCATTATATAAACTAAAACGGAAAGATTGGTCTGTTTGGTTGGAACGAATATGTAGATTTTGTGAAACAGGTAATATAACATGCTATGCAGAAGAAGCGTTAAATGAAACCTTAAAAGATATAAAATTGAAACCATATGATGTAGGCACTTACTTATGCAATGAGATTGACAACGAAGATGATTACACAATAGTATCACAGAAAATAAAGGTAGTGGAAGAAAAAATTGTCTATATGGGATTTTCTACGGATGTAATTCATAGTGGACATATTGGAATATTAAAAAGAGCTGCTTGTATAGGAAAAGTGGTAGTTGGAGTTTTGTCTGATAATGCAGTTGCAAGTTATAAAAGATTTCCGTTAGTTCCATTTGAAGAGCGGAAAGTACTAGCGGAAAATCTTCAGTATGTGTATCAAGTTGTGGAACAAAGAGAACTAAGCTATAAAGAAAATTTGTTGGCTATAAAACCGGCATATGTTGTACACGGCGATAATTGGAAACAAGGTGTACAAAAACCGATTCGTGACGAGGTAATTCAAATACTACAGACATATGGAGGGAAGCTGATTGAATTTCCTTGTACAGAAGGTGAAACTTTACATAATATTGAAAAAAGAATGATTACGGAATTGGCAATTCCTGACTTTCGCAGAGGTCGTTTAAAAAAGGCTATTCAAATGAAAGGATGTATTAGCGCTATTGAGGTACATAGCGGTATTACAGGATTGATAGCTGAGAAGACTATAGTAGAACGGGAAGGAATGGTTTGTCAGTTTGATGCAATGTGGATAAGCAGTTTATGTGATTCCACAGTGAAAGGGAAACCGGATATTGAATTAGTAGATATTACATCAAGATTACGTACAGTTGATGATATCATGGAAGTGACGACAAAACCAATTATTTTTGATGGAGATACAGGTGGCTTGAATGAGCATTTTGCATATACAGTAAGAACATTGGAACGTATGGGAGTTTCAATGATTATCATTGAAGATAAGACCGGTTTAAAGAAAAACTCTCTGTTCGGAAATGAAGTTGAACAGACTCAAGACACGATTGAACATTTTTGCACTAAGATTGAAACAGGAAAGAGGGCAAAAAAAACAAATGATTTTATGATTGTTGCTCGTATAGAAAGTCTTATCCTGGAAAAAGGAATAGAAGATGCTTTGAAAAGGGCGAAGGAATATGTAAAAGCCGGAGCGGATGGAATCATGATTCATAGCCGTAAAAAGGAGCCTGATGAAATTTTTGAATTTGTGGATGCGTTTAGATGTAGTGATATTATTACACCAATTGTTGTCGTTCCAACTACATTTAATATGGTTACGGAAGAAGAGTTTGCTATGCATGGTGTCAATGTTGTAATTTATGCAAATCAATTGACGCGAAGTGGTTTTCCAGCAATGAAAAATGCTGCAGAATTAATTTTACAGAATCACAGAGCAAAAGAGGTAGATGAATTTTGTATGCCAATAAAAGAAATCATTAACTTAATTCCGGCAGATGAATAAATATTGAGGTGTATTAGAATGGAGCAATACTATCTTAATCCCCAAAATTATGAAGAAGAGATGGAAGAATTATTGCAACAATTGAGAGTAAGAAATATTCTATTGGTTTGCGGACAATCTTTTTATCAACTACCTGTGTATCCTTTTATAAAAAGTTTACAGAAGAATAAAAGTATTTCCATTACATTATATAATGATTTTTCGTTAAACCCAAAATATGAAGAGGTTCTGCAAGGAGTAAAAGTTTTTGAAGAAAATATGTGTGATTTTATTCTGGCAGTTGGTGGGGGGAGTGCAATAGATGTTGCAAAATGCATTAAGTTGTTTGTTGGATTAGAAAAAAATGAAGATTATCTATGTCAGAAGATTATAGAGAATAAAGTACCGTTATTTGCAATACCTACTACTGCAGGAAGTGGAAGTGAAACAACGCAATTTGCAGTAATATACATAAAGGGGAATAAGCATTCAATAGAGCATAAAAGTGTTTTGCCAAAGTATGTTCTGTTATATCCTAATAACCTAATAACCTTACCGATTTATCAGAAAAAGGCAACTGTATGTGATGCGTTATCACATGCGATTGAGTCATACTGGGCGCTATATTCATCAGTGAAAAGCAGAGAACTATCGGAGACAGCGATTTGTCTAATACTTGATAATATAGCTGGTTATTTGAAAAATGATGTAAATAGTTGCAAAAACATAATGCTTGCATCGAATTTTGCAGGACAGGCAATTAATATTACTAAAACGACTGCTGCGCATGCCATGTGTTATAAATTAACAAGTTTGTTTGGCATTCCTCATGGACATGCAGTAATGTTATGTTTGCCAGAGGTATGGGAATATATGCAGAAAAAATTAGATGTAAGTATTAATGATCAGAAAAAAATATATTTAGAGAAAACATTTAGCTCATTGGCACATTGTTTAAAACAGGAAACACCTAAAAATGCAATTCAATTTTTAAAACGATTGCGTTCAAAATTGGGGCTCGAACTAATGGAAAAAGTGGATGAAAAACAGCTTACTTTGCTAATAGATTCAGTAAATGTGGAGCGGTTAAAAAATTCCCCAATTATTTTAAAGAGAGAAGATTTGCGTGTGCTCTATCAAAAAGTTTTATGGAGAAATTGATTATGGATGTGAACGTTTTGGTAAAAAAATTGAATTCAGATTTTTATACTGGTGTGCCAGATTCACAACTGAAAGCGCTATGTGATTATCTTATTGACAGTTTTGAGATTTCAGAACAACATATCATTGCGGCAAATGAAGGAAACAGTGTTGCATTGGCTGCTGGTTATTATCTGGCAACAGGTAAGATTCCGGTAGTGTATATGCAAAATAGTGGTATTGGGAATATTATAAATCCAGTAGTTTCGTTATTAAATGAAAAGGTATATGGTATTCCCTGCATTTTTATCATAGGATGGCGTGGGGAACCAGAGGTAGATGATGAACCTCAACATATTTTTCAGGGAGAAATTTCACGCAAGTTATTAGAAGAAATTGGATTATACACAGTTATTTTAAATAAAAATACCTTGGTAGAAGAATTGGAAAAAGAAGTAATGGAGGCACATCATATTTTAAAACAAAATAGGAGTGTGGCATTTCTTGTTAGAAGAAATTCTTTATCATATGATAAACAGATTACGTATGAAAATCCGTATGTAATAACACGCGAATCAGCGATTGAACATATTATAAACATTGCAGATCAAGACGTTATTGTATCAACAACAGGGAAAGCAAGCAGAGAAGTTTTTGAAATAAGAGAAAAAAAAGGTCAAGGACATCAATTTGATTTTCTAACAGTAGGTTCAATGGGACATAGTAGTTCTATTGCGCTTGGTATTGCGTTGAATAAGCAAAATATTAAAGTCTGGTGTATAGATGGTGACGGAGCAATGCTTATGCACATGGGGGCTATGGCGGTAATCGGTAATAGGTGTCCCGAAAATTTGGTACATATTGTAATTAACAATGAAGCACATGAATCAGTTGGAGGATTACCAACGGTGTCTTCTGGTATTAATTTGGGAAAAATTGCGGAGGGATGTGGATATCCTAATATTGCCAGCGTGGAAACATATGAAAAACTGGATAAAGAACTTTTCATAGCGAAAAAAAGAAAGGCACTGTCGTTTATTGAAATTAAATGTGCAATTGGTTCTAGAGAAGATTTGGGAAGACCAAAAACAACGGCGTATGAAAATAAAGAAATTTTTATGAAATATTTAAAAAGTATTATTAGTGATAATAAATAAAGTTTTGAGGTGGCATAAATTGGACACTAAGGCAGAAATGAAATATTACTTAGGACTAGTAGATGAGTATGAAGCACCAGAGGGATATGATTGTTATGTATGGGCAGGGGAGTTTTGTGTAAATGGTATAGAGTGGTGTAGACGTAATGGAAAAAAATTAGAAGTGCTTAAAGACGAAGAAATTACGAGAGATGATGTACAGATTATATATAATTATTTGGAAAAAGTAAAAAATAAAACTATTGACTATTTAAAAAGATTATTAAATGAATATCATCAAACTGACTACAGTGAGTTTAAGTGGAGGGTCTTGCTAAATTTTTGGCTAGCATATTTTCTGCCATCTATATATGATAAATATTTAATGTTAAAAAGAATTAAAGATGAAAGTAGATTATTTCATGTACATTTATATAAATCAGATTGTACGGGAGTCGCGTTGGATCAGTTGGAATTTGGGGTAATGTTACAGGATGATTTCGGTCTCCATAAGTATGAATATAGTTTGTTGATGAAGAATATTTCAGATATTAATAATATTATAGTTGATGAAAGTAGTACTTATGAGAGAATGCCTTTGCGTGTAAATTATACAGATTTACCAGAGCATGTTGCAAGTTTTGCGAATGAATATCGAGAATATAAAGAAATGACTAATATACCAGATGAAATAGTCATCCAGTCACCGTATATAAAATTTACTTTGTATAAAGAACTAATGGAAAGAAAGTACGGTAAGATATCGGGATACTTTTTGGACTACTTAAATAAGATTAGAAAAGGAATGGCTTCTAACAGGACTTTAGATGTAGAATGGAGAACACGAAGACGGCATATTGAAAAAGATGAAACGGATAAATTTGTTTGTTTAGTGTATAAAATAATTGGTAATTTTATTCCTATTGCATATTTAGAAGAATTTGATAATTTAAAAACAATAGCAATGAATAATTATAAATGGGGATTAAAGCCAAGGATATTGCTGTATGATTGTGAAGGAGTAGCAATTAATGAAATGTTTAAGATATATATGATGAACATTGATTTGGAGCATGTTTTAAAAGTAGACTTGATGCATGGAATTCCTACTGGTGCAGGAGGG
>OFGX01001786.1_pt1 | contig 12170 bp, 9 predicted proteins | sample 1521831 | NCBI WGS metagenome assembly OFGX01 (sample SAMEA3504080, study PRJEB24116) | mouse gut metagenome | biome: mouse gut; feature: mouse-associated habitat; material: faeces | place: Denmark | collected 2011
GGAGGCGATGTGAAAGGCCTCCTTGATTACCCGGGGGATGTCGTTGGGATTTTTCACCAGATAGCTGTGCTTGGAAAAGGGGGCCACCGCGCCGGTGATGTCCACCTCCTGGAAAATATCCCGGCCCAGCTGCTGGCTGGACACCTGCCCGGTGATGGCCACGATGGGGATGGAGTCCAGATGGGCGGTGGCGATGCCGGTAATCAGGTTAGTGGCCCCGGGGCCGCTGGTCACCATGCAAACGCCCACCTTTCCGCTGACCCGGGCGTAGCCGGAGGCCATATGGCCTGCGTTCTGCTCGTTGCGCACCAGGGTGTAGCCGATGCCGTCCACGTCCTTCAGGGCGTCTACGATGGGGCAGATTGTCGCCCCGGCGTAGCCGAAAATATGAGTCACCTGCTCCATTTGCAGGCTTTTAATCAGGGCTTGCGCTCCCGTCATGCAAATCACCTCGATTGGTTATTTTTGTTTGGAATCAAAACAAAACAGCCTCGCCCTCTTCTGAAAGGACGAAGCTGTGCTCCGTGGTACCACCTAACTTCACGCTCCCCGTAATCTGGAGGGACCGTGCGCTTAACGCCCCGGTATCGGGGGGCCGCCGGTTTCGCCTACTGTGAGAAGTCGGTTCAGCAAAACTGCTCCCGGGTGAGGTTCGGCACTGGATTCCGGCCCGGGCGCTCGCACCGTCCGCACCCTCTCTGAAGGACCCAAAATCCGCCTACTTGTCCGTTCATCGCATTGAATCAGGATTTGTTCCCTATCTTACCCCGTTTCCGGCAGTTTGTCAATCTAAATTTTGCACAGGACCTCTTCCACTCTTTGACATTGGCTTGGGAATTCTGCCCGCAGCTCCGCCGCGGCCCCGGCCATCAGCCAGGACCGGCCCGCCCGGCGCAGCATGGGGACGTCGTTGAAGTTGTCCCCAAAGGCCGCGACCTCCTCCAGCGCGACGCCCAGGGCGGCGCACAGCTGCTCCAGCCCGGTCCCCTTGTCCGCCAGGGTAAAGTCCAGCCAGCGGGCCCCGGCCACCGCCGGCCGGAAGCGCTGCGACCACCGGGGGGCCAGCACAGGCTCCATCTCCGCCGCCCCGAAGCGGCAATAGGCGGATACCTTGATGATGTCCTCTGGAACGTCCTCCGGACGGGGAACCAGTTGGATATTGTTGCCGGTAAAATCCCGGATGACCCCCTCAATGTCGTCCTCCTTGGGGCACAGATAACTGGTGTTGGCCCCGGAGATGAGGTTATTGTCCCGGCCTACTCCTATACCGCTTCAGCCTCAGCCGCAATCCATTGCGGTGCAACTGTAGTTTTCGTTGATATCCAGAAGGACGGAGACGCAAGAACACACTGTCCCGAGATGGATTACGATGCGATGGAGAAGGCAATTACACATAGGACAAAAGCAATCGTAACAGTGGATTTTGGGGGTATCGTTTGTGATTATGACCGGATTTTTGAAATCGTTGAAAGAAAACGAAATCTGTTCACACCGGTTAAGAGTGATGGAACTCTATTGTCTGATCTGTCATCTCGTATCCAGCACGGTCTTGGGCGTATAGCTGTTGTGGCTGACTGTGCTCATAGTCTTGGTGCAAGCCGCACTGTTTTGTATACAGGGCAAGGGAAAACAGAGCTGAAGAGGCGTTATTGCGGTGCAATAGCGGATATGACGAGTTTTTCGTTCCATGCGGTGAAAAATTACACTACTGCCGAAGGCGGGGCAAGTACTTGGTGTTTGCCGCAGTCTGTCTATGATACTGTGACTGATAAGGAGATTTACAAATTCTATCAGTTGCTAAGTCTGCACGGCCAGAATAAGGATGCCCTTGCAAAAACTAAAGTCGGTGCATGGGAATATGACATCATTGGACCTTGGTACAAATGTAACATGACTGACATTATGGCAGCCATTGGTCTGCGTCAGCTTGACCGTTATCTTGGCCTTCTTGAGAGAAGAAAACAGATGATTAAGATGTATGACGTTGCCTGTGATGAGTTTGGTCTCTTTCATATGCTCCATCATGCGGATGGTATAGATAGTTCGGATCATCTTTATCCGATCCGTGTACCGGAAATTGGTGTTCAACAGCGAAATAAAATTATTGAAAAGATGGCAGAGCGCGGTGTAGCTACGAATGTCCATTATAAACCTATGCCGATGATGACGGCGTATAAATCCCTTGGATGGAATATCAAGGATTTCCCCAATACTTATGACTACTATCATAACCTGATTACGCTCCCATTTCATACACTGCTGTCTGATGAAGATGTGGAGTATGTGTGTAAAAACTTGAAGGATGTCATTGATGAGATAAGGGGATAGAGATGTTACGGAAGTGGGATGATCTGCCTGATTTTATGAAAATTCCAGAAGTACGGACTTACTGGGAAACATTGAATGGAAAAAGAGGACAACTCCTTCTGAAACGAATTTTTGATCTTTTAGTCAGTCTTATTCTGTTGGTGATCTTGGCAATTCCGATGGCGGTGATAGCGGCAATGATTAAAGCAGATTCAGAAGGACCAGTATTTTATCGGCAGGAACGCGTAACGACATATGGTAAGCATTTTCATATCCACAAGTTTCGGACAATGGTGGATAATGCTGACAAGATAGGTACAGCTGTGACGATTGACGGAGATTCAAGGATTACTAGGATAGGGGCCAAATTGAGACATCTTAGGCTTGATGAATTGCCGCAGGTAATGGACGTGATCTCGGGTGATATGAGTTTTGTTGGTACACGACCAGAAGCAGTAAAATATACGAAAAGATATAAACCGGAATATTATGCCACATTGCTTATGCCGGCGGGGATAACAAGCGAGGCAAGTATAAGATATAAAGACGAAGATAAGTTGCTTAACGAAGCGATTGATGTTGATCGTATTTATGTAGAACGAGTATTACCGGAAAAAATGAAATGGAATCTGGAGAGTATAAGTCGGTTTTGCTTTTTCCGAGATATACTGACAATGTTCCATACAGTGACAGCGGTGATGGGGAAGGACTACAAATAGAATTACTTTTGAAGACTTGAGAAGCTGACGAGGTACGATATATGAGTAAGCCAATGGTATGGATTGTTAGTTATTTTGCTGGCGGGCCGTCATACTGTCCGCGGATCCCGGATTATAGTTTGGCAAAATATTTGAGAGAACACGGGTATGATGCGCTTGTCTTTGCCGGAAGTGCACTGCACAATACAGAAACTAACTTTATTACAGATAAAAGCACTTATCGAGAGGTTATGGTTGACGGCGTGCCGTTTGTATATATTCGCACGAGGCAGTACAAATCAATGAAAGGAGAATCACTAAGTTTTATTGATTTCTACTGTAATATGATGAAATGCTATAAGCGCTTTGACAAGCCGGATATAATTATGGCGGCTATGCCGCAGCCGTTATCTTGTTTAGCGGGATATAGAATTGCGAAAAAGTATCATATTCCATATATCACAAGCATTGTTGATCTGTGGCCGTTGTCAATCGTCGAATATGCCGGTTTTTCAGATAATAATCCTGCAATTCGAGCTATGTATGCTTACGAAAAGTGGATTTATAAGAAATCAGATGAGTTGGTCTTCACTTGGGAAGGTGCATATGACTATATTGTGGACAAAGGATGGGACAAGAAGGTACCAAGGAGCAAGTTCCATTATATAAACATCGGAGTTGATTTGACAGAGTTTTATTATAACATGAAGACTTATACGGTTGATGATTCCGACCTTTCTGATGATAAATTCCGTGTAATGTATTGCGGCAGTGTGAGAACCGCGAATGATATCGGCACAGTAGTCTCTTGCGCCAGGAGTCTGAATAAGGATGGATATGGCGATAAAATACGATTTATCATTTACGGTGACGGTCCTGACCGTGCGGTGTTGGAAAAACGTTGCAGAGATGAAAATATTCCGAATGTCGTCTTCAAGGGAAGCATTGATAAGAAATATATTCCGTATGTGCTGTCTAAAAGCAATTTGAATGTATTAAATCTCAAACCGGCCAAGACGCAAAAATATGGAAACAGTTCCAACAAATTGTTCGAATATCTGGCTGCCGGTAATCCAGTGATAGCAAATATTGATGAGGGAAGGTACCCGATTATTACGAGATATGGCTGCGGTAAAGTTGTAAAAGCCGGATCATCCCAAGAGTATGCGAAAGGAATTGAATATTTCTTAAATCTTAATGCAGACGAGACGGAACAGTATAAGGCACATGCCCTTGAAACGGCCAGGTTGTTTGATACTGATGAGATAAATCGAAAATGGCAGGAGATTATGGCACGATGCCTTGAAAGGAACGATAAGACGAAGGCCTGACAGGTATAACTATAAGGTGATTACAAAATGAAGAAGATTATGTTAGCGTTTGGGACAAGACCCGAAGCCATTAAAATGTGCCCATTAGTAAATGAACTGAAAAAAAGGAAAGGCCTTAAGACTGTGGTATGTGTCACCGGGCAGCACAGGCAAATGTTAGATCAGGTGTTGAAAACGTTTGGCGTTGTGCCTGACTATGATCTTTCTATTATGAAAGATAAGCAGACGTTGTTCGATATAACTACAAGTATTCTTGAGAAAATCAAGTCAGTGCTTAAGGAGGTCAAACCTGATGTTGTCCTGGTACATGGAGATACATCGACCACATTCGTAACTGCTTTGGCTTGTTTTTATCTTCAGATTCCGGTCGGCCATGTCGAAGCGGGACTTCGGACCTATAATATATCTAGTCCTTTCCCTGAAGAATTCAATCGTCAGGCAGTGGGAATCATAAGCCAATTTAATTTTGCTCCGACACAGTTGGCTGCAGAGCATTTAATTAAGGAAGGAAAGAACCCAGAGACCATATACATTACCGGAAACACAGTTATCGATGCTATGCAGCATACGGTCAGGGAGGATTACACTCATCCTGAGCTGGACTGGGTAGGAGATGATAAACTTATCTTCATCACAGCACACAGGCGTGAAAATCTGGGTAAACCGATGCGTCGAATGTTTAGAGCCATAAGAAGAGTGCTTGACGAACATCCAGATTGTAAAGCAATCTATCCTATTCATATGAATCCTGTGGTTAGAGAGGCTGCTGCGGCTGAACTGAGTGACTGCGATAGGATTCATATTGTTGAGCCAATTGAGGTTTTTGATTGTCACAACTTTGAAGCCAGAAGCTTCCTGTGTCTGACAGACTCCGGTGGAATACAGGAGGAGTGTCCGAGTTACGGTGTGCCTGTATTCGTTATGCGTGACACGACGGAACGACTAGAAGGCGTGGATGCCGGTACATTAAAGTTAGTTGGTACTGATGAAGAAGTAATATACAAAACATTTACAGAGCTTCTGGAAAATAAAGAAGCTTATGAAAAGATGAGTAAAGCATGCAATCCTTATGGGGATGGACGTGCCTGTGAACGGATTGCGGATGTGCTTGAACGAGGGAAGTATGAAGCGTGGAAACTGTAAGAGTCTGAGAGGCCATTTGATATGATTAGGATTTTACACTTTGTTAGTAGTGTCAATATTAATAGCGGAGTGATGTCGGTGCTGATGAATTATTATCGGCACATCGATAAAAGCAAAATTCAGTTTGATTTTGTCTATTTTACAGAAAATGACACACAAAATTATAAAAATGAAATTTTGAGAGGGGGAGGGAGATGCTGCCTTGTAGCTGCGCCTAATCACGATCCTCTGGATTTTGAAAAGGATATCCACAGACTTTATAAAAAATATTATGGAGAATATTATGCTGTTCATCTTCATGATACTTTCCTTCCGGCTTTTCTTCTTGACTGTAAAAGAAAGATTGGCGCTAAGAAGCTGATTGCGCATGCACACCTGACCTCATACGGGGATGTAAAGTTAAAAAGTATAAGGAACTATATTCTCAGCTTACCGAAATATTTCATTGTCGATAAGTTTTGGGCTTGTTCTCATGAAGCAGGATATGCCCTTGCGGGGAAAAGAACGTTCGAGCGAAAGGGGAAAATACTAAACAATGCCATTCGGCTTAGTGATTTTAAGTTTTCACAAAAAAATCGTGATTACTATCGGGAAATGATGGATGTTTCAGATGATTTTGTGATAGGGCATGTGGGTCATTTCAGTCAGCAAAAGAATCATGCCTTTTTGATAGAAGTGTTCAATAGAGTTTTGAAGGACATGCCGAATGCAAAACTTGTTCTTATTGGTGATGGATCAGAAAGAGATAATATTGAAAAGCAGTGTAAAGAACTTGGAATAGATAATGCAGTACATTTTCTTGGCATTCGTAAGGATGTAAATAAGATCCTGAATGCTTTTGATGTCTTCTGTTTTCCTTCCCACTATGAAGGCCTTCCGGTATCATTAGTGGAAGCGCAGGCAACAGGTATTCCATGTGTGTATGCGAATACTATAACCAGCGAAGTGAATATTTTGAAAGCTCAAAACAAGATACTTAGCCTGAATGATTCTTTTGAACAGTGGAGCGATGCTGTGGTTTCTTCTGCCAAGAAATATGACGATCCTCAGCAGGAATTAAGAATGGCAGGATTCGATATTCAGGTTGAAGCCGCTAAAATAGCAGATGATTACGTTAACAGCTAAAGCAGACAATAATAGAGGTGGAAGTAGATGGAGTCACTTACGCTTAAAGAAATACAGGAAATTGAACTTAACTTGTTGCTTGCATTTGATTTAACCTGTCAGCAGAATAATTTACGATACTCTTTAGGCGGCGGCAGTCTCCTTGGGGCAATACGACATAAGGGATTCATTCCTTGGGATGACGATGTCGATGTAATGATGCCAAGACCCGATTATGAAAAATTTCTTAGAATATGCAAGAAACGGAAGATGGGATTTAACTTGATTACTTACGACACTGTTAAGGGATACAATGGTTTATTTGCGAAAATATGGGATACATCTACGCTTATCAAAGATGATTTGATGAATATGGCCTTCGAAATTGGTGTAAACATTGATGTATTTCCGATTGACGGGCTTGGAGATAGTGAACAAGAAGCTTTAAAAATCTTTAAAAAGACAGCCTGGAAACGTGAAATGCTGAATGCTGTCCTTTGGAAAAAGTTTTTCAGAAGTAAAACTCACAGCATTCTGATTGAGCCGATACGGCTTACAATGTTTGTTTTGAGTAGATTTGTGAATCCAAAAAAATTACTGAGAAAGGTTGATGAAGAGAACCTTCGGCATCCTTTTGAACAATCGTCATATGCAGGATGTATTTGCGGCTCGTATAGAGAGCAGGAGATTATGACTAAAAAGACATTTGAAAACTATATAGAACTAGAATTCGAAGGTCACAAGTTAAAAGGTATCCAAAATTATGATGAGTACCTGAGAAAGCATTATAACAAGTATCTGGAATTACCTCCAAAAGATAAACAAGAGACGCACCATACTTATAAAGCCTATAGGATATAAGCTTTTTTGTTTCTCATAGAAATTAAAACAGGCAGGTATTACGAATGAACATAGCAATTATCTTTGCCGGCGGTACAGGCCAGCGAATGAATACAAAAACAAGACCTAAGCAATTTCTGGAATTGCATGGAAAACCAATCATTATATATACTCTGGAATATTTCGACCAGCATGAGTTGATCGACGGTATTATCGTGGTGTGTGTAGAGGAGTGGATCGATTATTGCCAGAGTTTGGTGGACAAATTCCACATTGAGAAGGTTAAAGCAATCATACCTGGCGGCGAGACTGGAATGTTATCAAGATTCGAAGGCGTGAAGAAGGCGTCGGAATTGTATCCTAACGATACAATTTGTCTGATGCATGACGGCGTGAGGCCGATGATTGACCATGACATAATCAGTCAGAATATAGAGTCTGTCGAGAAGTTTGGTTCTGCTGTTACGGTAGCCCAGGCAGTTGAAACTATAGCGGTACGAGGTTCTGATAATAAGGTCGGACAAATTATTGATCGCAGCAAGTGCCAGATGGCGAAGGCACCGCAGTCTTTCCGTTTAGGAGAACTGTTAAAGGTTCATCAGGAGTCTGTTGATTCTGGTATGACAGATTGCATAGATACTGCTTATCTGATGCAGCTGAGCGGTTATGATGTGTATACAGTAGAAGGTTCGGCGGAAAATATTAAGATAACCACACCAACGGATTTTTATACTTTCAGGGCATTGATGGATATTCGTGAAAATTCGCAGATATTTGGAGTATGAAGATGTATAAAGTTCAAATTGAGGATTGTCAGAACATTGGTAAGTTGGATTTCATAGAATGGGAAAAGTTTAGAGAGAAAGCTATACTGATTACAGGATCAACCGGTTTAATCGGTTCCAGCCTTGTGAATGCCCTTGCATATAACAGTCAGGAGAAAGGGTTGAATATTAGATTGGTTTTGCCTGTCCGAAATGTGTCTGCTGCAAAAGAACAATTCAGTTGGACTGGCGCCAAGATTATTCCTTATAGTCTTGGTTCGGAGCTTAAGACAGATGAGTCAATCGATTATCTTGTTCACCTGGCAAGCCCGACAAGTTCAAAATATTTCACAGAAAAGCCTGTAGATACCATGCTGGCTAATATAGAGGGAACGAGGGTATTGTTGGAGTTCGCAAAAGGGCATCAAATTAAGAAGTTCATAAGCCTTTCTACGATGGAAGTTTACGGTTTTCCAGAGAAAGGGCATAAGGTCAAAGAAAATGAACTTGGATTCTTTGAAACTATGAATGCCCGGAACAGTTATCCGATTGCAAAGATTGCAAGTGAGACATTATGCAATAGTTATTATACGCAGTATGGAGTTCCAGCAGTAGTTCTGCGTGCCACACAGACTTTTGGACCGGGAGTTAGGTATGATGACGGGCGTGTTTTTGCACAATTCATGAGATGTGTCATAGAGAAGAAGGATATTGTGCTGAAGTCAGCAGGTTTGACTGAGCGTTGTTATTTATACACATCTGATGCGGTTTCGGCAATCTTGGTAAGCTTATTAAAAGCCCGGCCGGGACAGGCGTACACAGTTGCGAATCCAAACACGTACTGTTCTATTAAGAATATGGCTCGGATGGTGGCTGATGAGATGGCAGACGGTCAGATTGGTGTTGTGTTTGAAATTGTCGATGATATCGAAAAGTTAGGGTACGCAGGAACTCTGTATATGGATTTGGACGTAGGAAAGATAGAGAGCCTTGGTTGGCGATCAAATATAGATCTGCGTGAAATGTTCGAGAGAATGGTCAGAGGGATTAAATAAGATGGATAAAGTTGCTATTCTGATGAGTACATATAATGGTGAAAAATATTTGGATGAACAGATTGGCAGTATTCTTGCTCAGGAGGGCGTTGATGTCACATTATATATACGTGACGACGGCTCATCGGATAGGACAGCAGAAATAATAAAATATTATTGTAAAAGGTATCACAATGTGAGTTTCACGCAAGGAGAAAATCTTGGCGTTGGAAACAGTTTTATGCAGTTGGTTTATGATGCGAAAGATGTGTATGATTACTATGCTTTTGCTGATCAGGATGATATTTGGCTTCCTGAAAAAATAAAAATGGCTGCCGATAAGATTAAGGAAAGTAAAAGGCCCCTCCTTTATTGTTCGAATCAAACTTTGATAGATAAGAACGGAATCGAAATGGGGATACGGCATAGTAAAACTATTGATTCAAGCTATTTGCAGGTTTTATCTAACAACGAAGCCACCGGATGCACAATGGTTTGGAATAAAGCGTTGCAATATCTGATATCAGATGAAAAGCGACGTCCTTCGAAAGAACTGCTGAAAAAAAGAATTCATGATGTTTGGGTCGCAATGGCAGCGTCAGTTGCAGGAGAAATTTATTATGATAAAAGCTCTTTTATTCTATACAGACAGCATGAGAATAATGTTGTAGGAGTCAGAAAAGGCAGTATATATAAAGAGTGGCGAAAAAAAATAAAAAATAAGGAACTTAGAAACGGAAGAAGCGTTCTTGCAAAAGAAATCCTAATTAAATTCGGGGATAAAATTGATAGCAGACGAATGAAGGAGAAGCTTCAAAAATGCGCATGTTATAAAGATTCAATAAGTACGAAAATAATGTTGTGCAGAGACACTGATCTTATGAAATACTCAAATGAGAGTATGTTGATGTACAAAGTTAAGATTATCCTGAATCTATTTTAATATAGTATCAGATTAGTATCTCAAACAATGGAACGATTGTTTTAAAGAAAAGATGGTGAGGACATATAAATGGTTGCGTTATATATGACATGGATCATTCTGCTGATTTTCGTAGCGGTGTTATATAAATATGGAAAAAAGGATTTCACTAGTCCGGCCTTTTTTCTTGCTCTTAGTTTCTTTGCGAGTTTTACAGTAGTAATGTTAAACATAAAAAACTGGGATATAGAGATATATGGGTACAATTGGAGCACAACTTTTTGTATCTTGGCGGCTATAATCTCGTTTGCAATTGGAAGTATGATCGTTGCAAGCAGATCAGATAGAAATAATGTTAACAAGGCGACCGTTCATTGGCAGATCGAGACAAGAAATGCAAACTATCCATATGTTTTTTTTGCTGTTTTATCTATAATTATGTTTCTTTTGTTTTTGAAATTCAAAATCAGAAATATTAGCTTGTCGTCATTGCTAAGTTTTACTAATGCTTTAAGGGATAATTACACGTCAGAAAAAGAATACAGTTTTTTAACATCACAAATACTAGAGGCTCTTGTCGGGTTGGCCTATATCAGTTTACATCGAGTGATGTTGGAAAAGTTCTATTTAAGAAAAAAGGTAAATAAAAACTTATTTATACCGATTCTGCTTTTTCTGTTTGGAACATTATTATATACGGACAGGAATATTTTTCTACGTTTTATGATTTTTGGCCTGACTGCGTTTGTTATGTCTTTTAATTGGGAAGGTGTAACAACAAGGAATAACAGAAAGTTGATAGTAAGAGTCGCAGCAGCGGTTTTAGCGATTGCGGTTGTATTCTGGCTGTATGGGCATTTAAAAGAATATACATCTGATTTTGAACGAATGGTAGGGATTTATGCCGGATCTGGAATATATGGTTTTAATTTGTGGCTTCAAGATTTTAATAATCAATTTACAAACGGTGAGTTAACGTTTTCTTCAATTTTGAATACATTAAGTGCGTTTGGAATCGGGCAAGGGACCTCCTTATCACAGCGTTTTGAAATGATGGTATACCAATCAAGGAATGATTATGTGTTTGTGACAAATATTTTTTCTGCTTTGAGAATTTACTATCAGGATTTCGGCATTCTGGGTATAATTGCAGTTTCATTCCCAATGGGAATGATCTTTGAAAAGTTATATCAGGCAGCAGAAGAGACGGGAGCGGATTTTGTAAAGTCCAATTATAGCGCCTTTCTTGGTGAAGGAGAGACAAGATTTGACTTTTTTAAGTCTACATCTGCATTTCCCAGCGATTATGGAAGATTGATTAATCCTCAGAAAGATAATCACAGCTTTAGTTGGATGATGTATGAATGGCTGGGACTCTACCGGAAGTCATTTCTGGATAAGTATCATATCCGGCATAATGAATCTCCGGGAGCGGCGTATCAGGACCATGGCTTCTGGTTTTTGACATTTGCATTTGCCAGGAGCGTTTATCTGCTTCCAGAATCATTTTACCACTATCGTTGTGATAATCCGAATGCATCAATCAGGAATCCAAACAATGTATTTAATATATGTAAAGAATATAGCTATATGCGGAAACAGCTTGAATTTCAGAACGACGTGTGGGAAAGAGTAGCACCGGCATTTTACAGAGGATATTTCTATGATAATTGTGTTCTTTATACAAAGCTGATAGAACAATGGAGGATTCCGCTGCTTCAGGAAATGAGGAAGACCCTGTTAAAGGCACAGGCTCAGGGACTATTGGATAAGAGTTTGTATTCAGATAGCGAATGGGAAGAATTAGTATTGCTTTTAAAGGATGAAAAGGAATTATATGAGAAGAAATCAAACCTTTTTTCAGACAGTAAGATGCAACTGGAAACATTAAAAAAAGAAATATTGGGAGACAAACAGGTTGTAATTTATGGGGCAGGTAGTAATGGATGTAATCTGCATTATTTGCTTGTGGAAAATGGGGTTAATGTTGTAGCTTATGCGGATGGAAACTGTACAAAATGGGGGAA
>OFGX01001789.1_pt1 | contig 12160 bp, 8 predicted proteins | sample 1521831 | NCBI WGS metagenome assembly OFGX01 (sample SAMEA3504080, study PRJEB24116) | mouse gut metagenome | biome: mouse gut; feature: mouse-associated habitat; material: faeces | place: Denmark | collected 2011
TTTGCCCATCTGGAGGTGGACCGTCAGCAGTTTCTGATTACAAGCATGTCGGAAAAGGACGCGGCAGGCATCATCAACAATCTGATGGCCGACGACGCCGCGGACCTGCTGGAGGAAATGCCCGCCAATGTTGTGAAAAAACTCCTTGCCAACGCCAGCCCGGAAACAAGGAGGGATATCAACCATCTGCTGCGTTATCCGGAGGATTCCGCCGGAAGCATTATGACAGTGGAGTACGTGGACCTAAAAGAAAATATGACCATAGAGGACGCCATAGGCCGTATCAGGAAGGTAGGAATGGACAGTGAGACCATCAACATCTGTTATGTGCTGGATGCCAGAAGGGAGCTTCTGGGGACGGTGACGCTGCGGAACCTTCTGCTGAGCCAGGGGGAGGAGATCATCGGGGACATTATGCATGAGAACGTGATTGCCATCAATACCCTTATGGACCAGGAACAGGCCGCCGCTCAGTTTAAAAAATATGATTTTACAGCCATGCCGGTGGTGGACAATGAAAATCGTCTGGTGGGTATTATCACCGTGGACGACATTGTGGACATTATGGAGGAGGAGACCACGGAGGACATGGAGAAAATGGCTGCCATTGTCCCCAGTGACAAACCTTATATGAGGATGACAGTGGGGGAGACTTATAAAAAGAGAATTCCCTGGCTGCTGCTTTTGATGGTATCCGCTACTTTCACCGGGGCCATCATCGCCTCCTTTGAGGAAGCCTTAAGTGTGTACGCGGTGCTGGTGGCATTTATTCCCATGCTCATGGACACGGGGGGGAATGCGGGAGGCCAGGTGAGTGTCACTGTGATCAGGGGACTTTCCCTGGGAGAGATCTCTTACCGGGATGTGCCGGGAGTGGTATGGAAGGAGATCCGGGTGGCCATTCTCTGCGGCGGCACCCTGGCGGCGGCAAATTTTGCCAAGCTGATGCTGTTTGACCGGGTGGGAATCTGGGTTTCCGCTACGGTCTGCCTCACTTTGGTGGCGGCGGTGCTGATAGCCATGCTGGTGGGATGTCTTCTGCCCATTGGGGCGAAGAAAATCGGCTTTGACCCGGCGGTGATGGCCAGTCCCTTTATCACCACCATAGTGGATGCGCTGTCTTTGCTGGTGTATTTCCGCTTTGCCACAATCCTGCTGGGCATATGATACATGTAGCAGCCGGGACCAGGACCTTTCCGCCGCAGTGCCCCGGTGGAAAGGTTTTTTGATGCGTTTTGATTCTGTTGGGACAAAAATGTGTTATATTTAGGGGGTGGCAGTAAAATACCACCCCTGTTTTAGTGCGGTAGTATAAAAAATGGTCTTGTAGGAAGGCCGTTTTCTTTTTAAAATAAAGGCATCTGCAGAGGAAATATGCCGGGGCTTCCCAATTGTGCCGGGGAAGATTCCGGGTACTGTCCGCGGTGATGGCGCGGGGAGAGAAACTTTAAAAAGCGGCACGGAAAGATACAAATTTGCAGGTTATGGAAAGGCAGGGAGAATCGTATGAGAAAAAGAGAGAACAAGAAGAAACAAAATTGGATCAGGGTACTGGGGATCACCGGCAACATAGTTTTACTGCTGATGGCCTGGGCTATGGCATTCGGCATATATTATCTGAAAGATTTTTACAAAATGTATGTGGACAGTGCCACCTTTCTGGCAATCGCGGCGGCAGTGATGCTGATTACTTTCATTGCGGGGATCGAAAAAGATTTCTGCAGGGGACTGGGGCTTGCTTTTCGGGAAAAGAAAGGGATATCCCGGATAGAATTGCAGCGGTCCCTGAAGGCAGTTGCAGATGTGGAAAGGGCTATTGTGCTGGTGGGGCTCTTTTCCACACTGTTTCCCATGGTGGATATGTTCTATCATATAGATAATACGCTGGTTATGGGGCCTGCATTCGGGGTTTTAAGCCTGAATATTTTGTATACCGTGATTTTTCTGCTGATTCTGACGCCTGTGAAGGCGCGTCTGGAGAGGAAAGTGATATCCTATATGGAGGATCCGGGAGATGAAGAGACAGAAAGAAACGAAGCGGAGGGACAGAGGCTTTATTTCGGACTCCGCGCCAGGGGGCTCACAGACCGGGAGGCGGAAGTGGCAAGACTTGCGGCATCGGGAATGACCAATTCGGAGATCGGCCAGTCCCTGTACATCAGCACGGCCACCGTGAAAAAGCATATGACTCACATCCTGGAGAAAACCGGGTGCCAGGACCGGGAGGCGCTGACAAAGACAATCCGGGAATTATCCTGAGGAAAAACGGGCAGCCCTCTGCCGGTCACGGAACTGTCAGGGGGAGTCCGCCTTTGTCTGCCGGGATTTTACTTTCCGCTGCAGGAATACCGCGGCAGCGGAGAGGAGAATCGTGCCGGCATAATAGATGCACAGCCGCCCGGTATTTCCGGCCGCCAGTCTCATGGCAATGGTTCCCACAGGCCAGTGGAACAGGAACATGGGCATGCTTAATGCCCCCAGATAAGTGCAGAGGGAACCTTTTATTCCGGCAGTGTGACTGCGGCCCGACAGCAGGATCACGCTGTGGACGAAAAACAGCAGGGGCAGTAAATTCATGGTTGCCTTGTTGAAAATGGTGATATAGAGACAGAGCAGGAGAGCAGTCAGTTCTGCGGCAGTCAGGAAAATCTTTTTCAGGGAAGACAGCTCCATGGATTTCAGCTTCTGCGAAATAAAATACACAAATGTACCAAACATCATACAGCAGAAGGCGCGCACCATATCATTGGGCCAGTCCCTGACGGTATTTATCTTCATATATCCATAATATAGGAAGGGAATGAACCAGGACAGGATCAGCCGCAGGTCCCGGAAGCGCAGAATCACATAAACCAGCAGAGGCAGTGTCAGCGCCATTGCCGAGAGAAACCAGATGGGCGGCATTTTGGGCCAGACAATACCGGTGGAAGAAAGCAGCAGGACTTCATAGGGCCAGTCGTAAAAGGCATGGATGAACTTTTTGGGCTGGCCGGCTTCCAGAAAGGGAAGCGCCGCCGCAATGTACTGGGCGGTGACTGCCAGGAAGACCAGGGGAAAGTATGCCGCCATTTTCCGGAAAGTGTATGTGAGGGATTCTTTTGCGCAGCTGCCGGGGGAATCCTGCCCGGCAAAATGAGCCATGGTGAAAAAACCGGTGAGGAGAAAGAAATAATCCACCCAGGCCCAGCAGCTGCTGAAAAGATATTGATCCGAATATCCGAACATATATATATGATGGGACATAATCAGCAGGATCATGAGAAACCTGAAACTGTCCACAAATCCCATTCTGTCTGTGCGCATTCTGCAAAAACCTCCCGCCTGGAAAATATTATCTACGGTATCAGATTACCATGGGGCAGTTCTTTTGGCAAGAGGTTTTTGCCGGAGGGCGCTGCCGGAAAAGGGTCAGAAAAGCAGTGCGCACATTCGGATGCCAATCCGTGAGATCAGGCGTTCTTGGCCAGGAAATCATACTGCGACATATACAGATCACAATAAGCTCCCTTTTGTGTCAGCAGTTCTTCGTGGGTGCCGCGTTCCAGGATGCCGCCCTTATCCACATACATGATACAGTTGGCATTCTTTATGGTGGAAAGTCTGTGGGCGATGATGAAGGAAGTCCGTCCTTTCAGCAGTTCGTTGAGGCCCTTTTGCAGCAGGATTTCCGTCTCCGTGTCGATGCTGGAAGTGGCTTCGTCCAGTATCAGGATTCTGGGGTCGGCCAGAAGCGCCCTGGCGAAGGAGATCAGCTGTCTCTGGCCGGCGGAGAGCCTGCTGCCCCGCTCGTTCACTTCCGTGTAGTATCCGTGCTCCATCTGGCTGATAAAATCATGGGCGCATACGGTTTTTGCCGCCGCAATGACCTCCTCGTCCGTGGCTTCCCGGTTGCCGTAACGGATATTGTCCATGATGGTTCCGGAGAAAATAAAACTGTCCTGCATCATGATGCCCATCTGGGTGCGGAGGGAGTGGATGGTCACCTTGGCAATGTCCGTGCCGTCTATGAGCACCTGGCCGGAGTCCACATTATAAAAACGGCAGATCAGATTTACTATGGTGGATTTTCCGGCGCCGGTGGGACCCACAAAGGCGTAAGTTTCCCCGGGCTTTGCCGTAAAATTAATGTGGTTCAGAATCTTGTGTCCCTCCTCATAGCTGAAGGACACATCCTGAAATTCCACCTCACCTTTCACGGGAGGCATAATGCCCGCCCCCTCCGCATCCTTCACCAGAACCGGCTCGTCGATGGTCTCGAAGATCCGCTCCAGGTAAGAGATTGCGGTCAGCAGGGAATTGTAAAAGCCGGCCAGGGTGTTGATGGGCGCCCAGAAACGTCCGATATAGGCGGTAAACGCAATCAGTACTCCCACTGTGAGCGTGGCGTCCGGCGCAAGAATCCACCGGATGCCCAGCACATAGATAAAAGAGGTAGTGATGGCAGATATCATATCCACGCTGGGACCCATGGTAAAGTTAAATTTTATGGCGTGCATCCATGCCCTGCGGTAATTGGCGCTCAGGGTATTGAAAATCTGATTGTTTTCGTTTTCGCGGACAAAGGACTGTGTCACACGGATGCCGTTGATGCTCTCCGCAATATATGCGTTCAAGTTGCTCTGTTTATTGGACTGAACCTGCCATGCCTTTCTCTGCTTTTTCTTGATAAACACAATCACCACCGCCAGCAGCGGCAGACCGCACAGACAGATCAGCGTCAGTCTGGGGTCGCAGAAAAACATAAATATAATAATGAAGAAAAGGTTGCAAAGGTCTGTTACGGTATTCACGATACCATTGCTCAAAAGGTCGCTTAAGCTGTTGACATAGTTTACCACACGCACCTGGATTTTGCCGTGGGGTTTGTCATCATAGTAGGAAAAAGGCAGTTCCTGCAGATGATGAAAAATGTCGGTGCGGATGGAATGAATGATGCTCTGCCCGATAATACTCATGGTTTTGATCTTAAAACGCATGGCTATGGCGGAATAACATGCCACTGCCAGGGTCAGAATACTGACAAATACGATTTTTTCCATATTTTTCTCCGGTATATAGATATCCATGATCCGCTGGAAAAAGATGGGAATCATCATGGTCAGGGCAGAGGAGGTGAGCATCAGCAGGATGATCCCCGCCATTTTCTCCTTATAAGGAGAGACATAAGCCGCCAGACGTTTCAGCTGGCTTATGTCAAAACTGTCTTCAAGAACTTCGTCCATATCATATCTGTTGCGTGCCATAGTATGTACCTCCTGTTCAATTGCCACTGGCGGCCGTTTAAGCCTGGTGAAGGGTGGTCCGGGATTCCGGGGCATTTTTTCCCATCAGGTCATAGGGAATTTCCCCATACTGGTTATGGAAGGTTTTGGCATAATAGCCCCCCGCAGCAACCAGTTCGTCATGGGTTCCATGTTCGATAATGTGTCCCTTGTCCATGACCAGAATCTGGTCGGCATCCCGTATGGAAGAGATACGGTAAGCCACAATAAACACGGTGCAGTCCTGCTTGATGTTTTTCAGCTGATTCTGGATATAGCTTTCCGTCTCCATGTCCACCGCGGAGGTGGTATCGTCCAGTATCAGGATGGCAGGGTCTTTGAGCAGGGCCCTGGCAAGGGAAATCCTCTGTTTCTGGCCGCCGGAAAGTCCCACGCCGCGCTCTCCCACAATGGTGTCATATCCTTCCGGCAGGGCGGAGATAAAGTGGTTGGCATCAGCCATGATGGCGGCTTTTTTGACCCGGTCGAAACTGCAGTCGGGTCTTCCGTATGCGATATTTCCCTCAATGGTGTCCGAAAAGAGGAACACATCCTGCATGGCCATGCCGATATTGTCGCGCAGGCTGTAGAGGTCCAGCTGCCGCACATCCCGGCCATCCACCAGGACTTCACCGGATGTAATGTCATAAAAACGGCACAGCAGGTTCATCAGCGTGGATTTACCGGAACCGGTGGAACCGATGATGCCCACGGTCTGGCCGGCTTTTACCCGGAAGGAAATATCTTTCACGATATCTTCCCCGTCCGCGCTGTAGGACACATTCTTAAATTCCACATTTCCCCGGAGTTTTTCATGGGGATAGGCGAAGGTATCACCGTGGTTCCAGCTGAAACGGGGGGTTCTGACCCTTGGCTCCTCGCTGTAAGTGGAATATATCTTTTCCACGGATGTGATAAAGTTCTGGATATCGTTTACCCACCAGCCTGCCATGCGCAGAGGGGTGTTCAGCATCCAGAGATAGCCGTTGACCCGCACCAGGTCGCCCATGGTGATCTCTTCCAGAATGACCATGTAACCGCCGTAAAGCATCAGGATAACGGTGAGCGCGTAGGAGAGAATTTCAAAAATGGGCACATATTTCATCCAAACCCGGGAGCCCCTGATCTGGGCTTCCTTAAACCGGTCATTCTCGATCCGGAATTTTTCTTTTTCATAATCCTCTTTTGCGAAAGCCTTTACCACCCGGTTTCCGCTGATATTCTCCTGGACAAAGGCGTTCAGCGAGGAGAAACAGTTCCGGTTCCGCTGGAAGGCGGGTTTTACTTCTTTTGACTGCCGGAAGGTGGCGATGGCAGTGAAGGGCAGCACCACCAGCATGCAGAGGGCAAGTTTTGTGCTGATGGTGAAGATCATCAGCAGCGCAAAGGCAAAGAGCAGCACATTCTGGTAGACGGCATAAATATCATATGCCATAAAGTGCCGGATGGCTTCCATGTCGCCGGTCTGGCGGCTCATCAGGTCGCCGGTGCGCTTTTTATTATAGAATGTAAAGTCTTCCTCCAGAAGTTTGCGGTATACCGTGCTTCTCATATCGTAGAGAAGTCCCTGGGAGGCGGTTTCAAATACCAGCTGGTACAAAAAACGCAGGGCGCTGGTCATAAGGGTCACTGCCAGCAGACAAATGATCAGTCTTGGCAGCAGGTCATAATTGCCGGCCTGGATCACGTCATCCACGATGATGCCCGAAAGGTAAGGATTCACAATGGACAGCGCGGAAATTACCGTGGTCAGGAAAAGTCCCAGCAGTATCAGTGCACGGTATTGTTTCAGAAAACTGTAGAACCATTTCAGCGGTTTCATAATTTGTCCTCCTCGTTCTGCTTTTTCCAGGATTCAGGTTTGCAGGTACCTGGCCGTTATTTCTGGCTTATGCAACATTGTACTTTTTGGGATACAAAATGAAATGGAATATCTTGCGGCTTTGATGGAAAATATTGTAGCGGGCATTTTCCATGTATGGACAATTTTGTGTAATTCTGCTACAATCATACTTACCCTCCGCGTGTCCCGGGAGCTGTCTTTTGGCGTCCGGCGGCGTACGTCCGGTATGCTTCATTCCGCTGCCTTGTTATCTGCCCAAAGACAGTTCTGGGGGCCGGCGGGGAAGTATTGACTGGTATGTGCGCTTCAGCGCACAGGGGGGATAAGATTTGTGTCTGCGCACTGCTTGCCGCAAACCGGGTTATGTGCAAAGAACAGCGCAGAAATGGAGGAAAAAATGGAATCAGCGAAAAAACTTGAACAGGGCAAAATCCGGAATTTTTGCATTGTTGCCCATATAGATCACGGCAAGTCCACTTTGGCGGACCGCATCATCGAACACACGGGACTTCTCACAAGCAGGGAGATGCAGTCCCAGGTTCTCGACAATATGGACCTGGAGCGGGAGAGGGGGATTACCATCAAGGCCCAGGCAGTCCGCACCGTATATAAGGCGAAGGATGGGGAGGAATATATTCTGAACCTGATTGACACCCCGGGACATGTGGACTTTAACTATGAAGTCAGCCGTTCCCTGGCGGCCTGCGATGGGGCCGTGCTGGTGGTGGATGCCGCCCAGGGGATTGAGGCCCAGACCCTGGCCAATGTATACCTGGCCCTGGACCATGATCTTGACGTCATTCCGGTGATCAATAAGATAGACCTGCCCAGCGCGGAACCGGAGAGGGTGATGGAGGAAATTGAGGATGTGATCGGGCTGGAAGCCCACGACGCTCCCCTGATCTCCGCCAAGAACGGCATCGGCATTGATGATGTGCTGGAGCAGATTGTGAAAAAAATTCCCGCGCCCGGGGGAGATCCGGAGGCGCCGCTGCAGGCCCTGATCTTTGATTCCCTTTATGATTCCTACAAAGGAGTCATCATTTTCTGCCGTGTCATGGAGGGAACCGTAAAAAAGGGAACGATGATCCGTATGATGGCCACCGGTGCCAAAGAGGAAGTGGTGGAGGTGGGAGTCTTCGGAGCCGGCCAGTTCATTCCCTGCGGGGAATTATCGGCCGGGATGGTGGGCTATATCACTGCATCCATCAAGAATGTGAAAGACACGGCGGTGGGTGACACCGTGACGGATGACAACAATCCCTGCGAAAGCCCCCTGCCCGGCTATAAGAAAGTACAGTCCATGGTTTACTGCGGATTCTATCCGGCAGACGGCGCGCGCTATCCGGATCTGCGGGACGCCCTGGAGAAGCTGCAGCTCAATGACGCGGCCCTGCAGTATGAGCCGGAGACCTCTGTGGCTTTGGGATTTGGATTCCGCTGCGGATTTCTGGGGCTGCTGCATCTGGAAGTCATTCAGGAGAGGCTGGAACGGGAATATAATCTGGATCTGGTGGCCACGGCGCCGGGCGTAGTCTATAAAGTATACAAGACAAACGGGGAAGTCATGGAACTGACAAATCCTTCCAACCTGCCGGATCCCACGCTGATCGAGCATATGGAGGAGCCGGTGGTAAGCGCGGAAATCATGGTGACCAGCGAGTTTATCGGGTCCATAATGGAACTCTGCCAGGAGCGGCGGGGACGTTATCTGGGCATGGAATACATGGAGGCCGGGCGTGCCCTGCTGAAATATGAACTTCCCCTGAATGAAATCATATATGATTTCTTTGACGCACTGAAATCCCGGTCCAGGGGATATGCCTCTTTTGATTATGACATGAAGGGATATGAAGAATCCAGGCTTGTGAAGCTGGATATTCTGATTAATAAAGAAGAAATAGACGCGCTTTCTTTTATCGTCTTTTCCGGTACGGCTTACGAGCGCGGACGCAGAATGTGCGAGCGGCTGAAAGAGGAAATTCCGCGCCATCTGTTTGAGATCCCGATTCAGGCGGCGGTGGGCGGCAAGGTCATCGCCAGAAACTGAAAGAAGAGATTCCCAGGCATCTTTTCGAGATTCCCATTCAGGCAGCCGTGGGGGGCAAGATCATAGCCCGGGAGACGGTCAAGGCCATGCGCAAGGATGTGCTGGCAAAGTGTTACGGCGGGGATATCACCCGGAAGAAAAAGCTGCTGGAAAAGCAGAAGGAAGGAAAGAAGCGGATGCGCCAGATCGGGAATGTGGAGATTCCCCAGAAAGCTTTCCTGAGCGTCCTGAAGCTGGATGATGATTAAGCGCGGTTTTGGGGAAACGAAAAGCGGGGTGCATGGACGGGAAGACGTCCGGAAAGCAGGCCCCGCGGCAGGAGATATGGCGGAGGAATGGATATGCCCGGAGATCGCAATACCCACATGAAGGAGCTGGAATTGTACTTCCATATTCCGTTCTGTGTCAGAAAATGCCTTTACTGCGACTTTTTGTCAGCTCCCGCGGGGGAGGATATCAAACAAAGATATATGGAAGCGCTTCTTACCGAGATGGCGGGAAGCGCTTTGGCGTACAGGGATTACCGGGTTATCAGTGTTTTCCTGGGCGGAGGCACGCCTTCCACGGTGCAGGCAGGGCAGATCGCGGGGCTGATGCAGGAGATGGGGAAATATTATTCCCTGGCAGGGGACGCGGAAGTGACCATTGAGGTAAATCCGGGCACGGTGACGGAGGAAAGCCTGGCGGTTTTCCGGAAAGCGGGCATCGGCCGCCTGAGCATCGGCCTGCAGTCCGCGGATGACAGGGAGCTGGCGGCGCTGGGCAGAATCCACAGCTGGGAGCAGTTTACGGATGCGTTTGCCGCTGCCCGGAAAGCCGGTTTCGACAATATCAATGTGGACGTGATGGGCGCACTGCCGGGACAGACCCTGGAGAGCTGTAAAAATACCATTGAAAAAGTTCTTTCCCTGGCAGATCCTCCGGAACATATTTCTGCCTACAGCCTGATTCTGGAGGAGGGAACGCCTCTGTATGAACGGTACCGGGAAGGAAAACTGGAGCTTCCGGACGAGGATACGGAGAGAATCATGTATCAGGAGACAGGGAGGCTTCTGGCCCGGAAAGGATACCATAGGTATGAGATATCCAATTATGCGAAAGAGGGGTTTGAATGCCGTCATAATACCGGTTACTGGAGACGGAAAAATTATCTGGGCTTCGGCATAGGGGCGGCATCCATGGTGGAAAATGTCCGTTTTAAAAACGGTGCGGATTTGGATGCCTATCTGAAACATCCTCTGGAATGCAGGGAAGAGATCCAGCGTTTAAGCAGGCAGGAACAAATGGAGGAGTTCTTTTTCCTGGGATTAAGGATGACAGAGGGAGTCTCCTGCGGGGAATTCCGGCGTCTGTTCGGGTGCGGGCCGGAAGAAATCTACGGAAATGTGATCCGGAAAAACATATGCGACGGACTGTTAAAACTGACCCGGGGCCGGGAAAATCTGCCGGGAGAATCTTTTGATGACGGAACGTGGATTTCCCTCACGGACAGGGGGCTGGACCTGAGCAATTATGTGATGCAGATGTTTTTGCTTTAGGGCAACCCGTGACAGGCACCATGGATGGAGGCATAACATAAAATATGTTAAGAGTAATCCATGGGGGTTTTCTTTGGAGACTTTTCAAAAACCGTTGACTCAGGAGGAGGAAGCCGGATACATCCGGCTGCTGCGCGATGGTTCCCCTGAGGAGGCCCAACGGGCACAGAAAATTTTGGTGGAACGGAACTTACGTCTGGTGGTGCATATCGTCAAAAAATATCAGAATGCGGACGAGGATATAGAAGATTTTATTTCCATTGGCTGTATCGGGCTGATCAAGGCAATCAGGACATTTGATGAGAGAAAGGGACGGCTGGCAACCTATGCCTGCAGATGTATCGAAAATGAATTGCTGATGTTTTTGCGTGGGAAAAAGAAATCTTCCAGGGAGGTATCCCTGTTTGAACCCATAGGACAGGATAAAGAAGGAAATGAAATTCACCTGGTGGATGTGATAGAACAGAACCAGCCGGATATTGTGGAAAGCATGGAGCTGGCGGGGAATATCAAAAAGCTTTTCACACTGCTGGACGTGAGCCTTACCGAACGCGAGAGACAGATTATCGTCATGCGCTACGGACTTTACGGAGGCCGGGAGGTGACCCAGAACGAGATCGGGGAAAAGATGGGAATTTCCCGAAGCTATGTGAGCCGGATAGAGAAAAAGGCCCTGGGAAAGCTGCGGGAGAAATTTGAGGAGAGATGAAGTATAAGGAGGCAACAGGGGCAGCTTAGGGACGGCAGCCCCTTTGTTGTTCCTGTTTTTTGGGGTCTTTTGGGGACCTGAAGTAATCTCAAGGTTTGGCTGAAGATCCGATGGAAACCCTCGGCAAACTCAAAAAGATGCTTGGTGCAGGATTGATTGAGCAGGCTGAATACGATGCAAAGAAGGCAGAAGTTCTGAGCAGAATGTAAGGAGGCGATACCAATGAACAAAAAGCGAACACTATGGATACTAAGGAACGGAAAACAGTTTGCCAAAACCTAGTGTGTACTCAGGGAATATGCCGTAAAGGGTTAAAAATAATTTCCAAAAAACAGTTGATTAATTTTTGTTTTTTGTGTATTCTGTATATATCAGAATTTTCAAGGATAGGGAAAATCAGGAGTGGAAAGCCAATGTCGGGGATAGTTTCATCTTCAATAGAAAGGATACTGGAGGAAGCGGGGGCGGCAGGCGCCAGCGATGTACATCTGGCAGCAGGATTACCGCCCAGAATGCGCGTAAACGGTACCCTCGTCACTATGAACCATACAAAAATAACATCATCGGACACGCTTGACATCTTGATTCATGTCATGCCTGAGGTCCAGCGGGAGAGGTTTGAGGAAAAAGGGGAATATGATTTTTCCTTTACGGTTCCCGGCTGCGGGAGATGCAGGGCCAACGCCTACAAGCAGAAAGGAAGCGTAGCCTTTGCGCTTCATCTGGTGGATGCAAAGGTGCCTTCCCCGGAAGAGCTGG
>OFGX01001794.1_pt1 | contig 12143 bp, 10 predicted proteins | sample 1521831 | NCBI WGS metagenome assembly OFGX01 (sample SAMEA3504080, study PRJEB24116) | mouse gut metagenome | biome: mouse gut; feature: mouse-associated habitat; material: faeces | place: Denmark | collected 2011
TCTTGCCGAGGTTGCGGAGCAGAGCCTAAATTAAATATATCACTTATCATAGAGCCAGACGCATAGACGCAGAGCCGAACAGAATAAATAGGCAGCGACTTTGCAAAGGCAAAGTCGCTGCCTTGTTATTGAACGCCCGCATTTAGTTTATGTTCAAAGACGGGGAAACCCTTTAACAGAAGAAAAACAACTTTTATCTTAAATAATGCGTAAAAACAATGCGTGCCCAACCTTACAACGACTGTAAGTATTTTTGGAGGGCTACACATGTTATCATATAGATAAGACATATAAGAAGGTAGCGATATGGAACCAATTTTGAATATAGAAAATCTGACAAAGGTATATGGGAACATTCCTAACCAAACAAGAGCATTAAATGGGATTACATTTCAGGTTATGCCCGGAGAGTTTCTCGGTATTATGGGAAGTAGTGGTTCCGGAAAATCCACGCTTCTCAACTGTATTGCAACTGTTATTCAGCCAAGCAGCGGAAGTATTGTGATGGGTGGAAAAGATCTTGCTTCTCTTAACGGAAAATCATTAGCAAATTATCGAGGAAAAAATATCGGATATTTGTTCCAGAACTTTGAACTATTAGATAATCTGACAGGTAGTGAAAATATTTTGTTACCTACTTCGCTCCATAATGTATCTGAAAAAGAAAGCAGACTTCGTTTGAAACAACTTGCCGAGTATTTGGAAATTACTGATGTTTTGAATAAGTTTCCTATGCAAATGTCCGGTGGACAGCGGCAACGTGTTGCAACTGCCAGAGCATTGATTCTTCACCCTAAAATGATTCTTGCTGATGAACCTACGGGGGCTTTGGATTCAAAAAATGCAAAAAATGTAATGGAGAAACTTTCTGGACTAAACCGGGACGATCAAGCAACAATTCTTATGGTAACACATGATTCTAATGCCGCTAGTTTTTGCAAACGAATACTGTTTATCCAAGATGGTATTATTTTTCACGAACTTCGGCGGGGTGATGAAAGCCAGCGAGAATTTTACGAGCGTATCTTAAAAGTTATGGCACAGTTGGGAGGTGGCAGCTATAATGTTCTTTAATTTGATCGTACGAAATAGCAAGCGCAGCCGAAAAGAAAATGGACTGTTTTTCAGCTCTCTTGTAATATCAATAGTTGCCTTTTATATCATTCTCTCTATTTCTAATCAAGACATCATGCGCTTTCTGCAAGAAATGGAAAGCGACGCAGTTGATAAGCTGCTGCTACTGATTCCGATTTTTTATATTGCAACTTTGTGCATTCTATTTTTCTTAATTTATTTTGCATGTAAATATCAACTTCAACGGCGCAAGCACGAGTTTGGCGTATATTTAATGCTGGGAATGCGGAGAGATAAACTCTTTTCTATGTTGATGGCTGAAGATTTCATTAGTAGCATTTTTGCTTTGGTAATTGGACTTCCCATAGCAATCATACTTTCTGAAATGATTAGCTTGATTACTGCAAAATTAGTTGGAATGGGTATTATAGGGCACCGCTTTACACTATCTCTTTCAGCAGTGCTTTTTACTATTTTGGGTTTTCTAGTAATTAAACTATTTGCTTTTCTAATTTTGAGTGGAAATATCACTAGGCAAGAAATTGGTTCACTTATGGCACCTATATCAAACAATGCCAAAAGACAGAACCCCACCTTCATTTATGTATTTTCTGCTATTTTTGGAATTGCTATCTTCCCTTAACAAGAGCATACAAAAACACAACAATTTAATGGGCTGTCAACCTTACGCAAAACATCGCTTCCGACAAAAATCGGAGCGGTGTTTTTGTATATCTTCTGGACACCGTGACCAGAAGGGACCCGCCCATTTCCCCGCTTCCTCCACGGAGGCTCTGCTGGATGTATCCCCCGTCGCCGCGCCACCCATAGCACAGCCGGGGCAGCCTGTCAAGGGCAAAGCCGCCGCTGCGCGGCGGTGCTCCGCACCCTTGACTGGCTGTCCCGGCTGTGCTACCTCCCAAGGCGCGACGGGGGATATATCCTCCAGAGCCGCCCCCTTTCCCTGGATAGGGAAAGGGCGGGGGGATAGGGTCGAACCGCTTTCCTTTCAAACCGCTGTCTTTCCACGGCTGATGTGTTGAAAATTAGCAGTTTCAAAGCCTTGCCCCGCAAGGGTTTCCAGCTCCGGTTCTGTGGGGGCTGGTATAGTATCATTCCCCAGGCCCGATTTACCAAAATACTGTCAACATCTGAATTTATAGGAGGTATCTATGAGCGGTCAAAATTCAATGCCTTGCAGCCCTGAAAACCAGTCAACGCTGGTCGCTGGGAAAAAGCGTATTCGGAGCACGTCCGTTTGTGTTTGGTTGTCCCCGGATGAACAGGCAAAAATCCAGGAGCGCATGGCAGACGTGGGTATTCGCAACCTTTCAGCATATATGAGAAAAATGGCTCTCAACGGCTATGTGCTCCATGTTGACCTTGCGCCAGTCAAAGAGATCGTTTCCCTGCAAAGGCGGTGTGCAAATAATCTCAATCAAATCGCCGTCAGGGTGAATACTTGTGGCGGAGTTTACCCCGAAGAAATCAAGACCCTGCAAAAAGACTATGCGGATTTATGGGGGCCTCTCTCTGAACTGCTGGAGAAACTTTCGGAGGTGGTGGCGCTGTAAGCGCATAAGGCCCAGGAGCGATAGCGACGGGGCCGCAGACAGGGAAGCCTCTGGACACGGTGTCCAGAGGCAAAGGGGCCCCCGCGCGAGCCCAGCGAAGCGGGTCGCGTGGGGAGAGGAGGGGCAAAGAAGCGGCGTGCAGTTTTCCGCGCCAGCGGAAAATGGATCAAAGCGAATTTCGCCCCGGCGACCGGCAGAGGGGGCGGGCTGCGGCCCGCCCCCTTTTTCCGGCAGAAAGGACGGTAATATGAGAGCAATCGAAATCGCGCGGCGCATGGTGGAGCTGGGGAGCTATGAAGACGCCTGCAAAGCCTATACCCTGGCAATCCATGAGAGCGAGGCCCCTGCGGAGGAGATGGAGGCGGCGCTGTACCTGCTCCAGACGGGGGGGAGCTACAAGGCGGCCTATACCTGCTTCCTGAATCTCTACAACCGGGGCTTCTGCCGGGAGGACTGCCTGGGAATCATGACCGAAGCGTTCTACAAGCCCAACGAGAAGGCGCTGCGCTCCCGCTATGAGCGCAACTGCAAGCTCCTTGAGCGCTACCCCTATCTCTTCCGAAAGGATTTCCCCGCCTTCGGAGACCTGCCCATCCGGTTCTACCCCTTCGGCACCAGGGGCTTTGTCCCCTTCCATGTCCGGGAGGCCCGGTTCGGGGAGTACGTCAACGTCAACCACACCGTGGTGAGCCGGAATTTCTTCCATGACCTGGAGAAGCCCATTCTCGCATCGGAGGTCTATTCCCAGTACGAGCTGGAGTATCTCAACGACAACGTGCGCAGAAGCGAGTATGTGGGCCGGGAGAACCATATCTATCTCCACTATCCGGACTGGGAGACCTTCTGCTCGTACCTGCAGTGCTTCAACATGCGCAAGCTGCTGGGGGAGAAGAAGTTCGTGTTCCTCATCGGGGATGAGATCGAACACTACCCCCTGGATTTCAAGGAGCGCTTTGGCATTGACTACAGCGGCGGCCAGCCCAGAGCCATCGGCATCCGGGAGGTCAACCGCCTGATCTGGCATGCCCAGCTGTCCACCCACAACGGCGGCGACTTCTTCAACGAGATTTTCGACGCCCACCCCAACCTCCTGGCGGAGACCTCCCTTATGTTCGACAGCATGGAGAGCATGGTGGAGGAGGTGGAGACCATTCTCCGGGAGGAGAACAGCGTCCAGGGCGCGGTGCAGCGGTTCGAGAATTGGGACAGGCGGGTGATTTCCGAGCTGTACCTGCTGAAAAACCGCACCGCCAAGGACATTTTTGTAGCGAAGTTCCTCAGCGACACCCTGATCAAGGAGCGGGAGAACGGCCCCTGGCTGGACACCGGGTCCCGGATTGCTCCCGCCGTATTTTTCCAGCCCCACTTTCACAACATCATTTACAGCATTTATGCCGACAGCAAAAATCAGACCACACTGAAATCGGAGCAGTACGACGCCATCTGCAATTCGCCGCTGTTCCGAAACTTCAAATATATCAAGACTTTCGTCCCCATGCGCCGCCTGACCACCAGCCACGGCGGTACGGTGCAGTTCATGAACAACGGCGCGCTGCGTGGAGAGGGCGTAGTGGGCGACGCGGTGAGCCAGCGTATTCTGAACCGCAGTTTCATGATGGACTGGCAGAACCGGATTTACCTGGACAGCGTGCTGGTGCGGTTCGAGGACGGAAAGCTGAACCCCAAAGCGACGTTCACGGCCCTGGCGGCGTTTCTGGACCTCCCCTACACGCAGAGCATGACGGTCTGCTCCGAGTGGGGAAAGCCGCTGGATTACGGCGGATATATCGCAGGCGGCTTCGACACGAAGCCGGTGTACAAGACCTATGACGACTATGTAAACGACAGCGAGCGCTGCTTTATTGAGTATTTTCTGCGCGACGCTTATGAATATTACGGCTACAGCTTCCACAGCTACGACGGCGGGGAGATGGACCAGGAGCGGGCCGAGGCGCTGATTGCGGATTTCACCACGGTGAACAAATATATCCGGGACTCCTGGGTGCGGTACGTGACCAACAAATTTACGAAGAAATCCGGGGAGCCCCCCACACAGGAGGTCACGGAGCGGGCGGAGCGGACAGCCGACGAGCAGATCGTCCGGACCTCGGCCCGCCGGGCCAGCAACGCGCAGCTGCTGCTGCGGGGCCTGCGCTTCGTCAATCCCGCCGGTCAGGAGCTGCATATGATCCCCAAGCTGGAGCTGGACCCGGCGCTGCTGGAGCAGCCCCTGTATCACTAAGGAGCGGCAATCATGAAAAAAGGAACTGTTTACTTTTTCACCGGTCTGGCCGGCGCCGGCAAGACCACTATCGGCGGCCTCTTTTACAGAAGAATGAAGGAGAGAAAAAATGATCTGGTGCTGCTGGACGGCGACCAGCTGAGGCGTCTGTCCTTCAACAAACAGAGCAGGTATACCACCGAGGAGCGCCGGGAGGGTGCGTTCTATAATTTTGAAATGTGCAACATGCTGGCGGAACAGGGGATTGACGTTGTACTGTGCAGTATTTCCATGTATAACGACTGCCGCGCGTGGGCCAGGGAGCACATAGAGAACTACAAGGAAATCTATATCCGCACCACCTGGGAGACGCTGTACCACCGGGATCAGAAGGGGCTGTACAGCTCCGGAGTGAAGAATGTGGTTGGCGTGGACATCCTCTGCGAGGAGCCGGAGCGCCCCGACGTCATTATTGACAACGACGGCCAGGAAACCCCGGAGGAGATTGTGGAGAGGCTGGAGAAAAATCTGGGGATTGTAAGAGAGAATTGATATGAATATAGCTTTGATTGTTGCCGGCGGCAGAGGCCAGCGAATGAATCAGGAAATTCCCAAACAGTTTCTTAATGTATATGATAAACCGGTAATTATTTATACACTGGAATGCTTTCAGCATCATCCGGAGATTGATGCTATTGAGGTGGTATGCCTGGACGGCTGGACAGAGATTTTGCAGGCATATGCCAAGCAGTTTGGTATTGACAAGCTGAATTGGGTAACGCCAGCGGGAGAAACTGTACAGGAATCCATCCGAAACGGCATATTTTATTTAAAAAATCACTGCTCCCCTGAAGACATTGTTGTGGTACACGACGGGATCCGTCCTTTGGTGGAGGATTTTGTACTCTCCGATGTCTTGGTCAAATGCAGGCAGCATGGAAATGCGGTAGCCGCTTTGCCCTACAACGAGCAAATATTTGTGATGGATGACACAACCTCCACTACCCAATATATTCCCAGGGATACTCTGCGCCGCGTCTCTACGCCGCAGGCTTACCGGTACAGCAAGCTGCTGTGGGCCTATGAAAAGGCGTTTTCCGAAGGAGTTGGTATTCAGAATTCTACCTATGTAAACACATTGATGGTCGATCTAGGAGAGCGTCTGTATTTCGCGGCGGGGTCGGAGAAAAATATAAAACTTACCACAAAAGATGATTTTGAACTTTTCAAAAGTTATATGAAAATGGAAAAGGACTCCTGGCTGAAATAAGAGGTGCCTATGCAGATAACGGAAAATACGCGCTATTTGGCGGTAATCCATCAGTTTATTTCTGATTTCCCGTACTGGGATGAGTTGAATGGCAAGACTTTGTTTATTTCCGGCGCCACTGGCATGATCGGCAGCTTTTTGGTGGACGCAGTCATGGTCCACAACAAGGATCTGACACCGGAAACACAGTGCAGAATCATTGCCATGGGTAGAAACCGCGCTACAGCAGAACTGCGGTTTACACCATGGCTTTTGTCCGATGCCTTCCGGTTTGTGGCGCACAACGTCAGCCTGCCGCCGGAGGACCTGGACGTGGAGGCTGACTATTGGATTCACGCCGCCAGCACTACCCATCCCGTGGCCTATTCCACAGAACCAGTGAGTACCATTCTGTCCAATGTTCTGGGGATTCGCAATTTGTTGGAGTTGGCTGCAAAACAGAAAGGCAGCCGGTTTCTTTGTATGTCCAGCGTTGAAATTTACGGAGAAAACCGAGGAGATCTGGAGTATTTCCGGGAAGACTACTGCGGCAAAATCGACTGCAATACACTCCGAGCAGGTTATCCGGAGGCAAAGCGGGTCAGTGAAGCGTTATGCCATGCATATATGGCAGAAAAGGGTGTGGATGCTGTCACCATCCGGCTGCCCAGGTGCTATGGTCCAACAATGCGTATGACGGATTCCAAAGCCATTGCGCAGTTTATAAAGAAAGGCGTTCAGGGCGAAAACATTGTACTGAAAAGCGCGGGAAATCAGCTTTACTCTTATGCTCACGCCGCCGACGCGGCAAGGGGAATCCTATGGGTGCTTCTCCGCGGCGAGACAGGGCAAGCGTATAATCTGGCGGACGCAAAATCGGATATTACCTTAAAGGAGCTGGCGCAGCTTATTGCGGATTACGCTGGGACTCAAGTAATTTTTGAACTACCGGACGAAGCAGAGCGAAGGGGATATTCCACAGCGTCAAAAGCTCTGCTGGATGCAGAGAAACTCAAAAATTTAGGCTGGAACGCCCGCTATGATATAAAAAGCGGAATTTTTGAGACAATGGATGTTTTAAAAGAATGGAAGAAAGGAAATTGTTTACATCATGGATAAAATACGGGTTTTGCAATTTCCGTTTTCTGTTAATAGTGGAGTTTCTGCATACGCAACAAATAACTGGGAACATATTGACAAATCAAGATTTTACTGAAAACAGTCCAGGAAATTGCCCGCAAGAGAGAACTTTTTATAGAATCTTAATAATTATTAGGAGAATTAAAGCGTGGATGCAGTAACAATCAATAATTGCCTGAACGGTTGGAAAACAGTGTATGATATGCTGGAAGATGAGGAGTCCAAAGAAATATATTTGAATAAGTTAAGCTGGCTGATTTCAGGTAAGTATAAATATCTCAGGAAAATAGTATCAACATATGCGCCGGGACTGACACCCGCAGATCAAAATATACTTGATTTATGTAATTCTATGCCAATGGGCAACCGGATTATTTTATATGGGGCAGGAGCGGACGGCAAAAGAGTTCTTCCCCTTTTCGCAGGTGATAAGCGTTTTTGGGGCTTTTGCAGCCATACAAAAAAGAAGCAGAAACACGGCTATTTAGGCTATCCGGTAATCAGTCCGGAAGAATTGTTTACCCAGCGGAATTTTAGTGTAGTAATTTCTGCAACGCGTTGTGCAGAGGAAATTCGCGGGATATTAAATGCTGAGAGATATCCTGCAAATCTCATTTTTGATATAGCGGGTCATTGGCGGGAAGATGATCCTGAGCAGTATTTTAACTTGAAATGTATGAAATATGAGGATGAGGAAGTATTTGTCGATGCAGGCTGCTTTGATTTAGGTTCATCTCTGAAACTCAAAAATTATTGTAACCATGTGAAAAAAGTCTATGCTTTTGAACCAGACCCTGTAAGCTATCTGCGCTGTCTGGAACAGAAAGAGAGGACTGGATTTGCGGAAGCAGAGATTTTTCAGGCTGGAACATGGAGCGAAGAAAAAACGTTGTACTTCCAATCAACCGGTGATCTCGGCGCAAAAATAGATACTTCAGGAGACACCAGCATTCGTGTGATGCCGATTGATCAGGCGATATTCTCAGAGGAGGCGCAACGGTCCTCTACGCAGCGCGTAACCTTTATTAAAATGGATGTAGAGGGAGCCGAGCTGGAGTCCTTAAAAGGTGCCCGGCAGACAATTCTTCGGGATAAGCCCAAATTGGCGATCTGTATTTATCATAAACCGGAGGATATGATGGAAATTCCAGTATATATCAAAGCTCTGGTTCCAGAATACAGGCTGTATGTGCGACACTATTCAAATATTGATACTGATACAGTTTTGTACGCAGTAATGCCGGAGAAGTTCAATTAAGAAGCCTGGAGGCAGTCAAAAATGGACAACTACACTTTGGCGCAGCGTAGCAGCGCAGATGCATTTCAAAAAGGAATGGCCGCCTATCAAGCGGAGCCAATTCTCTTATATGGATTTGGCAGAAATACTGAGGGAATTATCAAGTTGACAGACGGCTATACCATTGTGGGCATTTTGGGGCCAACAAAGACCTCGGGGGAACTTTACGGAAAACGGATATTGTCATTGGAAGAAGCGGCACAGATGTCTAGCCGGATTGTGATCGTCGCTTCCGAATCGTCCAAAAGAATTATTTTTCGCCGTATCCACAAATTTGCGGAAGCTCATAACATGGTCATCCATGATATCACAGGAAAGGAATTACAGGAAACGTCAGATTCCTATGACCAGTCCAGTCTGGATGAGTGGAACCATTCCTGGGACGATCTGCAAAAGGCAATCGCAGAGCACGACGTCATTTCCTTTGACATTTTTGATACCCTTTTAGCTAGGTATGTCCTTCGGCCAAGAGATGTATTCGCGCTGATAGAGTGGGAGACCGAAGAAGCTTTAAAGAGACACATACCGTTTGAAACGATTCGCACAGAAGCGGAGCGCAGCTGTGCCTATGGCGCAACGATTGATGATATTTATGAGAAGATTTGTCAGGAAGGAATATCCAGAGAACAATGCCAGCGCTGGCGCGAGCAAGAGCTGACTTTGGAAAGAAAGCTGACCTTTCCGCGAAAGCGAATAGTAAAGGCGCTTCAATATGCCCATGCTTTGAACAAGCAGATAATTTTGACATCGGACATGTATCTCCCCAAACGGGACATGGAGCCGTTGCTTGCCAGCCACGGAATCAAAGGATATGACACACTGCTGATATCCTGTGAGGAAAAGGCACAGAAAAGCGATGGGACACTGTATATCAGATTGAAGCAGCTCAGTAAAGGAAGTATACTTCATATTGGTGATAATCAGGCATCTGATGTCCAGGCAGCTCGCAGCATGGGGATCGACAGCTGGCATGTCTGGAGCGGATATGATTTATTTATGGTCTCCAGCCTTTCAGAACTGTTGGTGGAGCGTATGTCGGCATTGGGAGACCGTTTGGCGCTGGGACTAGTGTGTGCAAAGTTGTTTGACGACCCTTTTGCACTGCATGAGACCAAAGGGCGGGTAACAGTGTCTACACCGGAACAGATGGGGTACAGTTTTATTGGTCCTTGGGCGCTTGGATTTATGCAGTGGGCAGCGCGACAGATTGATGAGCTCGGAATTGAGCAGTTTATTTATCCCTCCAGAGACGGTTTTCTGTTTTATCAGATTGGCCAGATTATGCAGAAGCATGGATATATGGCAAACGTTGACCAAGTCTATATAAAAGCGTCACGTCGTGCGCTGTCTGTCGCATCTATTCAAAGTGAGGATGATTTACCTTTAGCTTTAAGCACACAGAGGTACAGAGGAACAAATGGCGAAATGCTGAAAAATCGGTTTGGGGTCAAACCAAAAGCATTTAACCCCGCGCATGCCAACGAAGCAGGCAGCGTTGAAGAAAGCATAGCATATTTAAAAAATTATATGCCAGAGATTTTCAAAGAGGCAAGTTTTGAACGGAAGAATTATCAGGCATATTTGAAACATCATAATATTATTAATGATAAAAAAGCAGCAATATTCGATTTTGTAGCCAGAGGCACTGTTCAGTACTATCTTGAAAAACAGATAAATAAGCAATTGATAGGACTGTATTGTGCAACAATTGACCATCCAAATCAGATGTTTCCGGAAAATAAACATGTTTATGCAGCCTTTGGAAATGGAGAATTATATTCAAAATACAGTAGTGGCGGGCTCATGCTTCAAGTGATGGAAATGATGGAAACAATTCTGGTAGACGGAGAGAACACACTGAAGTTTATTGATACGGATGGAAATCCAGTATTGGATACATATGAAAGTTCTTATGAGTGCGCAATGGCAGTACAAAAATCCGCATGCACTTTTATTCAAAAATATCTTTCACTATTTCCTCGAAGTCAAATGACAGTTACAGGCGCGGAAAAAATGCTTGGTGCTATGTTTCACTGTACTTGTACCGTAACAAACCCAGTGTTAGATATGTTCTCAAACTACGATGAAGGAATCCCCGGAGAAAATATTTTTTCAGTAATCGATTAGCACTCAAGGAGGTACGAAGCATCGTGATAATTTCTGACCTCCACACCCACTCCACCGCCTCCGACGGCCAGTATACGCCCTCGGAGGTAGTGGCCCTGGCAAAAAAATGCGGCATTGAAGTCCTGGCGCTCACGGACCATGACACCCTGGACGGTCTGGAGGAAGCGGTCTGCGCCGGGAAGGAGCTGGGCCTGCGGATCATCCGGGGCATCGAATTGAGTGCGCGGGAATATCATACTTTCCATATTCTGGGCTACAACGTCAACCCGGAGGCTCCAAAGTTGGCGGCGCTGTGCCGGGAAATGAAGGACAGCCGGGACCAGCGGAGCCTGCGCATCATCGACTTTCTGAAGGAGAAGGGAATCGTCATTGACCTTGCCGGGGTGGAGGCTCTGGCAGGCGGAAAAATCGTGGGCCGGCCCCACTTTGCCCAGGCGCTCACCCGATACGGGTATGTGTCCAGCAACCGGGAGGCGTTTGACCGCTATCTGGACACAGAGGAGTTCCACCGCCGGGTCGAGCGGCCCAAGCCGCCGGTCCGGGCCTGCATGGAAGCCATCAAGACCGCAGGCGGCAAGGTTTCCCTGGCTCATCCTTACCAGATTGGCATTGACGGCCCGGCTCTGGAGAGCCTGGTCCGGGAGCTGGCGGACTGCGGTCTGGACGCCATTGAGTGCCATTATCCCAAATACACGCCGGAGCAGGAGGCATTCTACCTTCACTTGGCGGAAAAATACGGCCTGCACGTCACCGGCGGCAGCGATTTCCACGGCGAGCGCGTCAAACCCGACGTGCCTTTGGCCGCGTGGCCGCTGGAGTTGGAGTGGATATTGGATGAATAGAACCATATACGCGTTTTGGCAGGAGGCTACCCGCCTGCATAGAATGAAATTGGACATGCCTGATGAAGGCTGCGTTCAATTTCATTCTTTGTTTTTCTGCCAATAAAACCTCAATTTCCCCAGGCCCGCTTCAGCGCCTCTGCCAAAGCAGGAATATCCTGATCCCGCAGCGAAGCGTATCCAAGAATCACGCTGTTATCTGCACATCGCTCCGGATGTGTCATGTAATACTCGCTGAGCCCCTTTACCTTTACCCCCTCTGAAAAAGCGGAGGAAATCATTTCCTGTTCTCCCGGCCCCTCCGGAAGCCTCAGCAGGAGGTGCAGCCCCGTATGACGCCCAAAGAGGAGAACTTTATCTTTCCCGAAAGCCTCCTCCAACGCTCCCGCCAAAAGCTCCATCCGGTTTTTATAGGTTCCCCGCATGCGGGCCAGATGGCGGGTAAAGTCCCCTCCTTCCAAAAACAGCCGCAGCGTCTGCTGCTCAAACCGGCTCACAGTGTTGGAGTAGCTTCCGAAAGCCCGGCGGCAGGCTGGCAGCAATCCCCAGGGCAGCACCATACAGGCAATTCGGATGCTGGGCGCCAGACTTTTGGAAAAGGTACACAGATACACTACCC
>OFGX01001800.1_pt1 | contig 12134 bp, 7 predicted proteins | sample 1521831 | NCBI WGS metagenome assembly OFGX01 (sample SAMEA3504080, study PRJEB24116) | mouse gut metagenome | biome: mouse gut; feature: mouse-associated habitat; material: faeces | place: Denmark | collected 2011
GTTATGAAACTACGTACAATTATAGATAAACTTTTAACAGTAATTTGCTTATTTATCCCATTTTATTTAATATGCAATTTTATATCCGAAAATACAAGCATAAAAATCATACTTGCAAGCCTTTTTGCCTTGACAGGACTTATTGTAATAAGTTTTGTACAAAAACTTAATAATTCTAAAGTTAATTACAAAAATTTTGAACTTTATGTTAATGTTAATGGCACAGACTACATATACGATAAACTAATTGAAGTATTTAAAAATATGGAGTTTGAAAAAAAAGATGGATATTTAATTTCACCTCTTAACATTATGATTATTTGTAGTGCTAAGTTTGGCAATATATCGCCTGACGAAATTTTAAAATACAGCAAAATGGCCAAAAATGAAAATGTGGAAAAATGCTATTTAATAGCAAAAGAACTGCCTAAAAATGCTGCAATAACATTGTTTAATTTTGCGGACAATTTAAAGTTTATCCCTTTGAAAATCGTATTTAAATTGCTAAAATCACAAAAAATGTTGTCAGATAAATTAAATATAAAACTTGGCAAACTAAACTACTCAAATAATATATTTGATATTATTTTTGACAAGTCAAATATAAAAAAATTCTTATTTGTAGCAATTATTTTGTTTGCCTTTAGTTTTATAATTCCTTTCAAAATTTACTATATAATTTTGGGGTCAATAAATATTTTGCTTGCTATAATTTGTATAATTAGAGGCAAATCAGAAAAATATATTGGAAAATATGAAATTTTTGAACGTAAAAAAGATTAAAAATTTTTGCGCAACAAAAAACAACTGGCTTAAATTAAACCAGTTGTTTTTTATGTTTTATGCGACACCTAAAACCCTAAACATTTTTAAATAACTATAATTAGGATTAAAAATAACACTTTGCAGAACACCTTGTGATAGTTCGTGCAAAGTAATACTTCCTGCAAGTATTAATCCAGCATCATAATAAATTCGCCTAAAATTTTTCATTGCATTAGTACATGCAGGATAAATTTTGTCAAGATACTTGTTTATCTCTTTAGAATATTCATTGCTAATAAATGATAATCTTATATATTCATTTGCTTTAATTTTATCTGCTATCTTTAATAATTCCAGTTTATTTATTTTAGATTTTTCTGCCACATATTCAATATCTTTCATTATGTCACATGGCAAAAACAAATCTTTTGTTTTTTTATTAGTTAGCGACTTAATAGTATTTACAATATACCAACCTACAAGCATTGCAAACTCATTTATACTATTATTACTTTTTGCAATATCTTTAACTACCTGGTTACAAATATTATAGCCATCAAACAATGTAACTTCTGTTAACATACTTTCTAACAACCCAACATTAATAATAGTTGCTGTCAAATCTCTAATAAAATCATTTTCGTAATTAAATAAATAATTTTTTAAAAACAAATCGGTTATTACTCCCTCTATTTCTTGAGCAATATTTAGTTGATTATTGTTACTATAACTAATACAAGATAACTTGTAATCAAAGCAACCAATAAGTTTACTCATTAGTTTGCCGTAACTACCTGCAATTGTATTTAAATCTGTTTGTTTTATATCTCCCTCATCCACCAAAACAGCATAATATTCCTTATGCAAAATATCAAACAAATTTAAATCATCAGCAAGGATTATACATCTTGAACCATTATAATAGTTTGCTAGGTAACTGCCAAGCAATACAATACCCTCACTGCTATCCTGCAATTCTTCCCAAAAGATATTGTCTGCAAAGGCAATAGTTTGCACACTATACCCTGCTTTTACAAGTTTACTTTCAAGTTGTGTAGCAATATCGTTTTTATTATTAGAATATACAATTTTAATTACCCCTGCTTTGGTTAATTTTTTTATATCGCAAAATAATTCTTCTATTACATCGCTTTCTATTCTAACATTTTTACATTTTGCTAATTTTTCATCAAATTGTGTGTAAAGCATAACAACACCCCCAAGCCTAATTATACCATAAGGCAAGGGGGTATTTTTACTAATATTGTCATTTTTTGTTGTAATTGATTAATTATTAATACTTTGCATATAAAAAATTGCTTTATCTTTGATTTTATCATTTTTATGAGTAGTAAAAGTTCTAATAATATCAGTATAATTATAATTTTTTGATGCAAGCAAACTATTTATAGTAAGATTAAAAATAAATGTTGGTCTTGCCATATTACTACCTATAAGATTACTTAATGGTTGTAATCCTTTTCTGCCACCTATTATCATATTAAAAATATTATTGTAGTCAAAAATATTTGCAATTTCTTTTGACATTTCACATTTTTCTATATGACTATTGTACGGGCATACATTTTGACATTCCTCACAACCTAAAACTCTGCGTCCAACTTCTTCATAATAGTTGCATGCAAAATCTTGCTTATGCCTCAAACAATTCTCTCTAGTAAACTTACCTTTTGACAAAGCCATTACAGGACATGCAATATCACACTTATGGCAATTATCACAAATTTTGTTTACCATATCATTCGCAGTATAAGTATATTCACCTATTACAGAAAAACCTTGCAAAGTAGTTTTTGAGCCATACTTATTATTAACTAAAAGCATATTGTCAAGTACACTACCTAAGCCACCTACTTGTGCAATTTTTTTTAAGTGCAAATCTCTTTTTACAATTTGATAGCCATTATCGCCTGCAACTTTTTCAATATCTTTTACTTTGTTATAAAGTGTATTTGATGCAATATAAAAACTATCAATTTGCACACAATTTTTAGGATATTCTTTAAATGGAAAATATGGCATCATAAAAACAATATCTGTAATATTATCATTTGAAACCGCACAAAAATCGATATTAAATTGTTTTAATAATGCAATTAACATTTTGTTTTCAAATATTCTTCAACCAAACCATTAACTTTGCTTTTATCAAACTTACCAACTAAAAGTGGCATAATACTCTTTATAATCATTCCTTTTGTTTTAGGGGAACAATCGTCATAAATATCTTTTTCCTTTATAATTGCTAACACTTCTTCTTCAGTAAGTTGTTTTGGCAAAAACTCTTTTAAAACAGCAATTTTATTTGATGCTAAAATAGAAGTTGTAACATCTTTTTCTTTGTAAAGTTCTGCAATTTCTGTTTGAACTTTTATCTCTTTGCTTACGCACTCAATAACATCAGAATCTGTTACTTCACCTTTTCCACTCTTTTGTTTTAATAGTACACCTGCAATAACTGCTTCCAAAGCAGATTTTGCTATATCGTCTTTAGTTTTTCTTGCCTCATTAAATCTGGCTCTTATTTCATCCAATAACATATTTACCTCCAATTGTATTTTTTATTTAATTATATCACAATATTTTACTAAATCAATAAATTTTATATATTTTATTTTGCTTTTATCATTTTATAAATTTCAACCGACATTTTAGCAATTTGTATTAAAATTGTAGGAACTAGTGCAAACAATACTATATATCCTATCATTTTAGGGTTAAGTACTAATTGCTCTGAAATTTCAAATAATCCATTTAAGCCAGGTACAAATGTAACAAAACACATTAAGATAACACCAATACCTAAAGCCCCAACAACATACCAGTTAGTATGTATTTTTAGTTTTGCTACACTTAATCTACCTCTGCAATTAAAGCCATGGAATAATCTTGCAAGAGTTATTGTTAAGAAGGACATTGTTGTTGCCAAACTATCATCTAATCCAACATACTTTCCTATACTATATGCACTCATTGTTGCACCAAATATCAATAAACCTTGGGTTAAAATCAATATCAAAACATTTTTAGATAACAATGGTTCTTTAGGATTACGTGGTTTTTGCAATAGTAAATCACTGCTTGCAGGTTCCATACCGATAGCAATTGCAGGCAAACTATCTGTAAGAAGATTTATAAACAATAAATGAATAGTTGTAAACGGAATACTCCAATCCATAATAGAAGTTAGCAATATACAAAAGATACCCGCTAAATTTCCAGACAATAAAAATGTTACTGCATTTCTTATATTATTGTAAACGCATCTACCATTTGATACACTATTTACTATAGTTGCAAAATTGTCATCTGTTAGTATCATAGATGCAGCATCTTTACTAACTTCAGTACCAGTTATACCCATTGCAACACCAATATCTGCCTTTTTTAATGCTGGTGAATCATTTACACCATCGCCAGTCATTGACACTATATTACCACGTTTTTGCCATGCCTCTACAATTCGTATTTTGTTTTCTGGTGATACTCTTGCATACACTGTAACTTTATCCAAAATATTATTCAACTGCTCGTCAGACATTTTGTCAAGTTCCACACCATTTAAGGCAATGTCGTCATCATCCATTATACCAATTTGTTTTGCAATACTGCCCGCTGTAATTTTGTGGTCACCGGTAATCATAATTGTTTTTATGCCAGCAATTTTTGCACGACGCACAGCCTCTATACTCTCTTCCCTTGGTGGGTCTATCATACTAACTAAACCTACAAAAGTATAATTGTATTCGTCATCTGCGGTAATAGTATTTTTATTAAACTCTTTAAAAGCAAATGTAAGTACTCTTAAACCTTTTTGAGATAACTCTAAATTTGCATTTTCTATATTCTTTTTGTCTACTGGTGTAAACTTTCTTATTTTTCCATTTTCAATTATGCTATCTACTCTGTTTAAAATAACGTCTAAAGCACCTTTTGTATACATATATTGTTTGCCATTGTACTCACCAGCAATACTCATCAATTTTCTATCTGAGTCAAAGGCAAGTTCTGCAATTCTAGGATATTGCTTTCTATATTCTATCTCGTCTATACCAAGTTTTTCACCCAAAATAGTAAGTGCTATTTCTGTTGGGTCACCTATGCCATCACCACTCCTATGAGTACTATCATTAACTAATACCATTTCGTGCAAAAGCATATTTTCTCCAAATTCGCTTTTTAAAATCTCTTCGCCTTTTTTTAACTTACCATTTACATAAACTTCTTGAGTAGTCATTTTATTTTGAGTTAATGTACCGGTCTTGTCAGAACAAATTACACTAACCGCACCCAAAGTTTCCACCGCAGAGAGGTCTTTAATAATAGCATTTTGTTTTGCCATTTTGCTTGTACCAATTGCTTGCACAATTGTAACTATACTGCCAAGTGCTTCAGGTATTGCAGCAACTGCTAGTGCAATTGCAAAAGTAAATGAATTTAAAACCGTTTTTAGCACATTGTCAAAGTCAAAACTGCGCCATAATGTCAAACCAAACACAACAACACTTATTACCATAATAATTATTGCTAGCATTTGGCTAAACTTGTTTAAACTTTTTTGAAGAGGTGTCAATTTTTCACCTGTCTCATTCATAAGTTTAGCAATTTTACCAATTTCAGTTTGCATACCAATTGCTGTTACAACCATAATTGCTCTGCCGTAAGTTACAAGTGAACCACTAAACACCATATTTATTTGGTCGCCCAAAGCAATGTTATCGCCTTCCAAAACTACGTCCGTTTTTTCAACTGCTGTTGACTCACCAGTTAAAGAACTTTCGTTTACTTGCAAACTATAATTTTCTACTATTCTTCCGTCTGCAACTATCAAATCACCTGCTTCCAAAACAATAATATCACCAATAGTCACTTGCTCTGAAGGAATAGTAACAACTTCGCCATCACGCATAACCTTAGCACTTGGTGCGGATAATTTTTTTAGTGCATCAAGTGATTTTTCCGCCTTTAAATATTGAACTGTACCCAAAATAGCATTCATTATTATAACGGCAAAAATAACACCCATTCCAGCCCACTCACCAGTTACACCACTGATAATGGCTGCAATAAGCAAAATTATAACTAACAAATCTTTAAACTGCTCTAAAAAAACTATTATTGCACTCTTTTTCTTTTTTTCTGTAAGTTTATTTTCGCCATACTTTTCTATTCTAGCACTGCTTTCCGCTGTTGATAGTCCATCTACAGATGTTTTCATTTCTTTTAAAACTATCTCTTTATCTTTGTTAAAAAAAGTCATTTTACATTCTCCTACATTAATTTAAACAAAAAGACCTTTTATACATTAAGCCAATTTGCTTTAGTATAAAAAGTCTTGTAACCAATTTTGGCGTATACTACCAGTTATAATAAACGGGTATGTTGATAGTATACCTAAACTACTCCCTTTAATATTCAGTTGTAATTAATATATTATATTTTTGATTAAAATATTATAATAAATCAAATTTACAGTATATTACTTTTCAAGTATAACATTTTAATTATGCAAATGTCAACCCTAAACCTTTACTTTTTTATCTTATTTTGTCAGTCTTCATTAAAATACAATTTAAAAGGAATTATTTTTATTTATAAACGCACCAATACCTTTCCATAACCATATACTATATCAACATTAAGTAATTGTTTTAGCAAAAATTAAAAAAATTACTAAAAAATTATTGATTATCAATTAATTTTGTTATATAATTAACTCAATTAGAAAATTACTTCGGAGGTATAGTATAATGCAATTTACTAATAAATATCTACAAGATGTAGTAGCAAAAGTTCGTGAGAAAAATGCTAATGAGCCAGAGTTTATTCAAACTGTTGAAGAAGTTTTGAAATCTCTTGAGCCAATCATCGAAAAACACCCTGAGTATGTTAAGGCTAACCTTATTGAAAGAATGGTAGAGCCTGAGCGTGCTTTCACTTTCAGAGTTCCATGGGTTGATGACAATGGTAATGTACAAGTAAACAGAGGATACAGAGTACAATTTAATGGTGCTATCGGACCTTACAAGGGCGGTTTACGTTTCCATCCATCAGTTTATATCGGAATTATGAAATTCTTAGGCTTTGAGCAAACTTTCAAAAATAGTTTGACTGGTCTTCCTATTGGTGGTGGTAAAGGTGGTTCAGACTTTGACCCAAGTGGTAAATCTGATGCTGAAGTTATGAGATTCTGCCAAAGTTTTATGACTGAACTTTACAAATACATTGGTCCAGATGTTGACGTTCCTGCTGGTGATATTGGTGTAGGTGCAAGAGAAATCGGTTACCTATATGGTCAATACAAACGTATTAAAGGCACATTTGAAAATGGTGTACTTACTGGTAAAGGTTTATCTTATGGTGGTAGTTTAATTCGTCCAGAAGCAACTGGTTTTGGTGCAACATACTTTACTCGTGAAGTGCTTAGCCACTTTAATGACAAAATCGCTGGTAAGACTTTTGCTCTATCTGGTTTTGGTAATGTTTGCTGGGGTGCTGTATTAAAAATCACTGAACTTGGTGGTAAAGTTGTTACTATTTCTGGCCCAGATGGTTATATCTATGATAAAGATGGTGTAAACACTGAAGAAAAAATCAATTATCTACTTGAAATGCGTGCATCTGGTAGAAACAAAGCACAAGATTATGCTGATAAGTTTGGTGTTCCATTCTTTGCTGGCAAAAAACCTTGGGGCGAAAAAGTTGATATCGTAATGCCATGTGCTACTCAAAACGAAGTAAGAATTGAAGATGCTAAACAAATCGTTAAAAATGGTGTTAAATATTATATTGAAGTTGCTAACATGCCAACTACAAATGAGGCTCTTGAGTACTTAATGGAAAATGGTGTAATCTGCGCTCCTGCAAAAGCAGTTAATGCTGGTGGTGTTGCATGCTCTGCACTTGAAATGAGCCAAAACAGCATGAGATATTCTTGGACTGCTGAAGAAGTTGATGCTAAACTAGACCAAATTATGAGAGACATTCACAAAAACTCTATGGAAGCAGCAGAGGCTGAAGGTCTTGGTTACAACTTGGTTGCTGGTGCAAACATTGCTGGTTTCAAGAAAGTTGCTGAAGCAATGATGGCTCAAGGTATTATCTGATAAGTTTACTATTTAATGTAAATTTATTAAATATCCAAGCAGTTTTAATTAATTACTTTACTTCAATTTGTTATAAAGCAAAATCTCGGGACTACAAAATAGTCCCGATTTTTGTTGAGTTTTGTATTAAATTTTCATTTTATAGCACAATATTAGTATTTTTCAAATCATGTATTTATATGAGCAAATGCTACTATCTGCATATTTTCAAATATCAATTTAGTTTATACAAAATCCGACTTAATAATACAAAATTGGCTACCAAATTAAAGTAGCCAATTGTTTTATCTTAATCTAATCTCGCCAGTTTTTCTATCCATATAACCCCATTTGCCATCTTTTTTAACAAGTGCAATATCATTTTCAAAAGATGTTGCTGCCTCATAAATAAAGTCAAATACTATATTACCTTCCTTATCAATATAGCCACATTTATCATCTTTTGTAACTGATGCTAATCCTTCACTAAAACTGCAGGCTGTATCATATTGGATAGGAATAATAACCTCGCCTTGCTTATTAATAAATCCACATCTTTCATTTAACTCAACACAAGCCAAACCTTCTTTAAAATTAAAAGCCTCAGAATATGTTGGTTCAATAACAACTTTGCCAGACTCTGTTTTATATCCCCATTTACCATGTCTATAAAATTTGTATAATCCATCAGCATTTTTTATAGGAGGCAATTCTTTAATTGCTTTTGCAATTTTTTCCTCTCTCTCCTGCTTTAAAGTTTTACTACCAGAATTAGGTGCAGTATCATTAATAAAAGAGTCTAAATCATAACTATTAACTTTCATTCTTTGAGGAGGATTTTGTTTTTGATTATCCTGTTTTATTTGTTTAGGCTGCTCATTATTATTTTGCTTTGCCTGCACGTTAACCTTTTTAATGTCCTCATTTTGCTTGTTTATATTTTGTTTTGTATCAAAATTAACTTTTTTATCTTGCTTATTTTTTTTGTCTAACTTATTATTGTTGTTTTGTTTATTTTGATTTTCGCTAGAAGATAACTGATTTTTATCTTTATTTTTTTTATTAAAAGTGTTATCTTTTTTATTTTCTTTATTTTTTAAATTATTGTCTTTTTTATCTTGCTTTGCAGTTGTATTACTAGCGATAACTTCAGTGTCTTTTTTTACTTGATTATCCTCAATAACTGTAGCCGCAACTTGAGACCTTTTAAAATCTAGCCCTATATTTTGCATTTTTTTCAAAACTTCAAATATATTTTTTTTATTCATTCCAGGGACTTTATACAAATGTTTCATTTGACATCTTGCCAAATCAATTATTTTTTCTAATCCCACATTTTTTAATTTAGATAATGTATAATCGCTCAAACCTAATTCCGCAATGTCTTTTTGCAAAACTTCCTTATCCCCATCGGGCATATAATCTTGATTAGGCTTGATAAATTTATTAGCCATTATTGCCTCCATTTACAATAATACTTTTATAATAATTATTTATATTATTACATTATTAGTATTCATTTATTAAAAATTATATCTTAAATATTGTAGCATAATTTCTATAAACTTGCAAGACAAATTTAAAATTAAAAGAAAAATGTTTACTTTTTTTAACTTTTAGTGTATAATCAAGATGTAATTATATACTTAAAAAGAGGGGTATATGAAAAAATCGCTAATTTTTATTATATTTATTTTACTAATAACAATACTTATCTTCCCAATAGTTTTTGCGGAAGAAGTTACCGCATACGAAAATTCAAATATTCTTGAACCAAAAGTTTTATCTAATATGGATAGTTATATGAAACTTGCTAACCCACTTGCAATTGACAAAACTGAAAAATATCTTGCTGTTGCAAATGAAAAGACAATATTTGTACAGTCTCAAGCAGATAAAAGTAAATATAAATATATAGATGTTGTTAAAAATGATAGTGGCACAATAACAAAAATAATTATAGTAGAAGATAGTATTATTGCTTTAATTGTAAAAGGTGAACTTACTCATATAGTCATAGCAAATGCAGAAAGTGGCGAAACACAGCCTTATCAAGATGTTGACTATCAAAATATTTATACTATCATTAATAAAGATAATAAATTTACTTTATTAAACGAAAACAAATTAGTAAGTTACGATATTGATAGCAACAATACCCTAACTAAAGTATCTGAAATGTCTCTAACAATTGGTGTTGTAAACGAAAAAAAGAGTTTTAAGATAATAAATGACAATTACTATATACTTAGTAAAAACGCAAATAATACTATAATTAAACAATACAACTTTGCTACTAATTCATTTGAAGACAAGCAAACAATATTAAACACTGAAATTTCTGACTATTATTATAGTAGCAATGATTTATATTTTGTATCACAAAACAAACTATATAAAAACAACACTAACAATGAATTAAAAGTTAGTGAAGAAAATGTATTGTTTAATAATTTAGTATTTGATAACAATTTAAACAAATTATATGTTACTGCCCAAGACGATAAAGTATATTTGTTTGACAGCAACGGCAGTGTAGATACAAAAAATACACTTACAAGCAAAGGCAATGAGTTGCAAAGGTTTGACTCCCCTCAAAGTGTATTTAGTGATGGCACATATCTTTATATAGCAGATACTAATAACAAACGGATTATAAAAAGAAGTGTTGATAATGATATTCGTACACCTTATCAATTAAACAATATGCCTACTAAAGTAGTTGCGGTTGCAAATAAGATATATTATCTTGATAAGGATAAAAACCTTTATGACATATCTTCAGATACTATTATAAAAGGCAATGTACTTTCTATTGCTGTATACAATAATAAACTTTTAGTATTAAGTGACAATAAAGTTTTAACTTATGATGGAAAAAGTTTTTTTGATTTAATTAAAAATATATCTATTACCGCTAATGATATTACTACAGCAGTTAGTACAAACTATGCGTACTTGATAGACAAAACAAATGGTATTGTAGCAAAATATGATTTGGAAAATACAGAAAACGCAATTTTTACAACTGCACCTAATGATGTTAAAATAGGAAACAATTATAATATTGACTTTAGAGGCAATTTGTATGTAGAAAAAAATGGAGTTATAACAAAATACTCTCAAAATGGTAATTTTACTAAAGAGGCGGAATTTACTATAGATTATTTTACTTCTAGTAGCAAAATTTATACAGCAGTTGATAGTGTAAATGCTCATTACTATTTTACTAGTGAAGAAGACCATTTGCTATTTGAAATTGATGGCGAAAAGATGGGACTAATAGGAACAAAAAATATAGACTTTGATAATCCAACAGAGTTTGATATTGTAAAAGCAGGAATAATTAAAAATAATGCCAAAGCATATATAACACCAAACAACCCTGAATCTGTAAGAAATGTACAAAAAGACCAAGTATTTTTGATTTTAGCAAAAATTACAGATAACAACAAAGATTATTACTATGTGACTGCAGAACACTTAGCACAAAAAGAATATATTGCTTGCACAGATTTATTGGAACTAGAAACTGACCAAAGTTTGAATGGTCAAAAAATGTCTGCACTTGTTGGCAATGTAGTTGTATATAAATATCCATTTAAATTTGCCGAAAAATTATTAATAAATAATAAGGAATTTGTGTTATCTCCAAATACTGAAGTTACCTGTCTATCTAAAATAACAAAAAGTGATGTGTGGAATTGGTATGAAATCTCATTTAATATAGCAGGCAAAACTCATACAGGCTATGTATATGCAGATTACCTTGCAAAAGTTGTGCCAACCTCACCTGCTCAAAATATAATTTTTATGAAAACAAAAGCACCAAAAATTGGAGCAAACATAATTATTTATGAAAAAGCAGATTTAAATTCACAAATTTTATTTGATGATATAAAAGACGGAATAGACATTCAAATAGTGGGAGAATTTAATCCTAATAGTACTTTTACAAAAGTTTATTATAATGACAAAATTGGCTATATATTAAATGAAAATTTGCAGTCAAATGGTCTTACACCTAATCAAATAATTGCAATAACAGTAACATCTGTTGCTATTGTAGCATTTATAATAATTGCAATATTATTTATGCACAAAAACAAAACTGCAAAACGAAAGATAGAAAATATAGAGCCTGACATTTTATCATAAACAAAAAAAATAAAACGCACTAAAATGTGCGTTTTATTTTTATCTTTTAAATTTTAAAATGTAATTTTATTTTATTATTATTTTTTGTTTGTTTTTGTTTTTTTG
>OFGX01001803.1_pt1 | contig 12086 bp, 6 predicted proteins | sample 1521831 | NCBI WGS metagenome assembly OFGX01 (sample SAMEA3504080, study PRJEB24116) | mouse gut metagenome | biome: mouse gut; feature: mouse-associated habitat; material: faeces | place: Denmark | collected 2011
GTAGCGAAAGCCCTCCGGGCCGTGTTCCCCGTTTTTTAACACTATGCTTGGTTCCACGGTGGTGGTCTCCCGAACCGTAAATACCGCGTCGGTGATCTTCCCCAGGTATTCCGCCAGAATTCCCGCCGCCCGCTTGTACTCCCTGGCCACGATCACAACAGCTGCTTTTTTGTTTTCTGCAATACAGATGGGTTTGTTGTAATTCATTTTTACGGCTCCTATTATTCTTCGCGATTCTCTTCTTTTTGTTTTCTTTTTACTTTCTATACTATTCTGCTTTCAATTTGATTTTATCAGGTCTGTTCATAAGACACAAGAAAGAATTTATGAACTTCCCAACACATTTTCTTTTTGTCTTTATTGATTTGCCTGAGGCAATGTGCTATATTATTTTTATCAACAACTTTTCGGGTGAACTTTAAATTGGTCAAAGCACAGTGGAAGGAGATGAAAATATGGGTATGGCGGGAATGAATGCATCGGTGGCCAGCCGTATACCGTCAAAAAGCGGCATGTCGTCAGGCCAGTCCGCATGGGACGGCCGTGGAAGCAGTATCCGCAGTCAGATCAAGCGTTTACAGGAAGAAGTGAAAAGTGTCTCCAAAGACGATCAACTGTCCGAAGAGCAAAAATCAAAGCGGACGCAGGCCCTGCAGAGGGAAATACAGGATCTGAACAGCCAGCTGAGGAAGCAGCAGTTAGAGAAACGGCAGGAAGAGCTCCAAAAGAAGCAGGAGAAGACCACGCCGGATACGCAGAAAGCAAAAGTGCAGGGAACGGAAACCCAGAAGGCAGAAGCACAGGGAACAGAGACCCAGAAGGCAGATAAAAAAGGTACTGCTGAGGGCCAGAAAATGTTTGGCAGCGAACAGTTAGGCGTGATCATTACCATCTCTCTGTCAAAAGACCAGGTTTCATACCTGAAAAACATGCAGAAAGATCTGGAAAAACAGCAAAAGGCCGCCGGATCGGAGGAAGAGAAGGACAATATCCGGCATAAAATCGTATTTACAGAAGAGGGCATTAAAAACACCAAGAAAGAGAACAAGTTTGGAACCGGTGTCATTTTGGATGGAAAAAAGGCAGAGGATACCCACACCCAGCCTGAAAGAAAAATATCCCTAAACCAAAATGATCCATTTGGGAATGTTTCTGTTGTCATAAGATAACGCCATATGCATTTCAATGGCAGGGCCGCCCTGTTTTAGGCGGTCGTCCCACATGGAGATTCCCTTCTTTCATAAAGGGACCCAGAATTATTCTTTTTTCAACTTTCAACTCTCAGGAAATTATTAAAATGCCATCATATCTTTTCACCAAACAGTGATAATGAGATCAATATATTCTGCAGAAATAAGTTGTCATAAACTTTATCGGTTTAACAGCAAAGGGGGAATTATGTTTTTTATTTGTATTATGCTAATCTTATTTATTTCTTCTTTTAATCTACTCTTATCAATGCTGATTGAAAAGAGTAGCAATATCTCTTTGGTCTATGAAGAAGGAAATATATTTGGGTGTCTGCTTTTAATGCTGATTACGGTGGTTCTGTATTTCATACTCTTATCATAAAAACTTGCAAAAATCAGCTTTAAAATTGGCAGCAGGATCAGAAAAGAGTTAATGACATGCATGCTGAATGCGGATGAAATCACCTTAAAACAACAGGGCCATGGAGAAATAAGCGAATTGGTGGAACAGGATATTGAGAATGTTTCAAAGTCGTTCCAGGAGAGCTTTTTGCCCATAGTTTCCGGCATGCTCCAGTTTATCATTGTCCTGGCATATGGTTTAACGCATTCTTTTCTGTTGGTGGCCGCGATTATGGCGTTGACAGTGATCTCTGTTATCCTGCCCAAAATATTTTCCCCAAAAATATACCGGGGTTATGAAGAAATTACGAAAATGCAGGAGTTAAGCCGGGAGGGTATTAAAATGACAATATTGTCCTTCCAGGATGTGCATACTGCGAAAGAAAACAGCTTTATTGAAAAACTGGCAGAAAAGGATTTTCACATTTTAAAAGAAAAGCAATATCAGTATGAAAGAGAAGTAATTCTGTTTGATGTAATCAGTGCAGGGCTTGGTCTATTTACAACGATCCTGTGGATCGGCTTGGGAATCATATTTATCACAATTTCTCTTATGATAATTCTGCTGTGATTTCGGATTAAAGTATGGAAATAAAGTTTCCGGGGAAAATACTTTTGGATGGGGAGAGCGGCTGTGGAAAAAGCACGCTTTTGAAACTGATGTGCGGTTTATACCAGCCTGAATCGGGAGAAGTAATTCTGTTCGCCGGAAGCAATAAAATATCCGGTGAAAAACTTGCAGAATATATCAGTTATGTTGAACAGGCCTCTGTTATCATTAATGGCACCCTGGAAGAAAACATATTATTTGGTGATTACTGGGATTCGATTGATACCGGCCGCAGGCATAAAATTTTGGAAGACGCCGTAAAAAAAGCAGAGCTGCAGGAATTTTACAAAAGCCTTAAGGAAGGAAAAGATACGATTCTTGGCAGCGGTGGAAGGCAGCTTTCATTTGGAGAAAAACAAAGAATTTCTATTGCCAGGGCATTGGCTAAGCCGCATAAAATTCTTATCATGGATGAACCGACGGCACATATTGACGAACAGACAGAGAATAAGATACTTGAGAATATTTTATCCTCTGACGAGAACACGATTATGGTTACACACAGGGAGCGGGTAAAAGAAAAATTTGACAACAGAATTTACGTTAGGTAGAAATTTACTGCCTTGACCTGTTGTGGGGACAGAAGCATCGGCGCATTCTGTTACCACGTTAAGCTATTACCAGAAGAAAGGATAGAAAAAAGAATAAAAGAAAAAGAAACAATACAATCGTTTTTCTATCCTTTCTGAAATAGTATTTGCAGCCTACTCTACACCAAAAACAGCTTTGTCCGAATGATCTCATCCGCTTTGGGCAGCGCAACCTTCAGAAGTTTATCCCCAAGGGAAATGGTCCCGCCTGGCAGTAACTCACTGTTTTCACTCCACATAACCGGATATGCGGCAATCCTGCATCTTTTCCTCCCATACTCCACAAAGAGCTCCTTTCCGTTGCCTACAATCTTATATTCCGCTCCCAGGGCGTTAAGGGGTTCAAGCAGTTTTTTCTGTTCATTGTAAGGCAGCTCCGGCGGAAGTCCGGAATTTTCACACCACTCCAGCAGTTCCAATGCCGCAAACCGATCCAGCAGGCCATGGACACGCTGATTCCAATAGTGCATCAGACACTCATGACAGGCGCTGTCGCACCCTGCATGGCAGCTCTGCAAAATCTTTTTTGTCTCCTGCATCAGCTCTTCCGTTCTCTCCCCCAGAGCGGAACAGTATCCGGCCCCGCTGGAAAGACTGTCAAACAAAAAGATATCCACATACGCCCCCATCCCATCTTCCGTATACCGCAGCCGGTATCCGCTTTTGATCTCATGAAACTCAATGTCCAACAGACGTCCTCCTGCCAGGGTCATGGCCTCTGCCAGAGTCTGCCCCGCTCTCCGCACCCAAAAACCGCCGGGATTGGCATTGATCTGCTCTGTATCAAGGGCAATCTCATACACCACCATATCCGTTCTGAACTGATTTCCAAGGTAGGTATTGACAGCACTTCCCGCCGGATGCATACAGTTATAATTTGTATAGGGATGACGATATGGTTTGTAAATTTTTCCAAGAGCAGCTTCATCATTGCCGGGGACCGCCGCACCGCAGTCCCGGCAGACCATAAAACCTGTGGCTTTAGGTCCTTTGTTCAGAATGATCAACGGGTCATTGGCTCTTTTAGAGAAACGAAGATTATCAAAACCTTTGACTGTTCTCATCTCACTCTCTTTGGGCGTAATAGAATAGCAGGGTTCCTCCGCATAGGACATCTCGGCCTCCACCCCAGCCCCTCTTGCGCTTTTGCCGTTGACAGGCGCAAAACCCCAGGGTTTTAACATCTTTTGCCGCTGAATTGTCCCTTTTCCACAAAAAGGACATTGGCTCTGAGCCTGGAGCCCCATCCAATTGCAGGCAGGGTCATTACAGTAATACAGATCTCTAAAGTATTCCCTGCTTTTGCTGTCGAAAAAAGGTCTGGCAGGATGTTCCTGTCCTTCCTGGCGGAACTTGGAGTGAAAACTGTAAATTCCCCCTGATTTATAGGTATTCTTATTTATCACAACCAGCCGTCCAGGTGCATATTCGCTGATGGCCATATCCAAAGGACGCTCTGGTTTCTGAACAATCTTCTTCCCCTTTTCATCTTCCACATAGAACCCAACCACATCCCTTGGAAAGGAGTATGTAGGAAAAATTCCCCGTTCAAGGAAGGTGTCCAGCACGGTCTTTTCCTGATGTTCATCATCCTGATATTCCTCTGGGAATTCCTCCACATTTTTCCTCAGCTCTTCCAGCCGGTCCAGGATTTCCTTTTTATATTCCTTCACACTGAAATGGACCTCCTCCGGAACAAGTGTCTCTCTGTCAAAATCCCCCTCTTCCTTCCCGCTGATAAATCGTCTGAACTTCTCATACTCTGACTGAAAAAAACTGCAGATGCGTTCTTCATCGGCGCCCGTTCCCCTGCTGTCAAAAAATTCCGTGGCACAGATCACATTCAAATGCCGGTATGCCAGCTTTTTATTGTCAACATCAATCCAGGGCGTCCGCGGAGCGCCGGAGATAATTTTTTCAGGATTATGAAAATAGTAGCTGTCATGGGGTCTGTTGTCCGTATAGGTGACAATGGTGGAGATGGATGCGCTTCTCCGGCCTGCGCGGCCTGCACGCTGTTGATAGTTTTCCCGCATGGGAGGAATATTCCTCAGTCCGACCGCCGTCAGGGAGCCAATATCAATTCCCACCTCCATGGTGGTGGTACAACTTAATATATCCACCGGGCGGTCATTGTCCACATGAACATTCTGAAATCTCATCTCAAAGTCTTCTGTGGTTGACCAGGTTTTATGCCTCTGGTCCTTGTGGGAAAGCTGTGCCGTGTGTTCTTCGGTATTGATACGTGTCATATGCACCTGAGGGTCCCCATGTATGGCTCCCAGCACAGGAGCCCGCCAGAACTTGATTCCATCAAAGTCTTCCTGAGTCATAAGCCCAGGACTTCCCTTCCCGCAGTGTGCGCATTTTCCCCACAGAGTGAACGGAAACACGCCGCTGCACCGGGGACATTTATACCAGTCATGTTCTTCCCCAAACCGCAGCGCAATCAATTCCAGATTTAGAAACATGGCAGATGTATGGTCCCCCTGAGCAAGATATTTTCCCAGCTGCCTGTTTACCACCTCTGTCTGTTCCTTGGACAGCCCCTGGGACTCCAGCACTTTCCTGATTCTCACCGGCAGTTTAAACTCACTCTCCATGCCAAACCGAGGGTATGAAGTAATATCCCGCCGCACATCGTTGTCAATCTCACATCCCAGGGCATATTGGGAAGTCATAATCTCCATGGCCCAGGCGGCAAAGAGTACCTTAAACTCCTCCAGAGACATCTCAATCTCCGCCGTCTCCAGCTCCTCAAAGATCTCCTCAAAGGTCTCCCCGTCAATATCACACGGTTCCACCCAGCATAGCCCCGCGTCTGTCAGAGACCGGACACTGCTGCACAGCTGCCGCAGAAGATGCTCATAGTACTGATCGGGCTTATGCTTAAAATACTTTCTCATGACGGTGTCATACCTTATTTTATCTTTCTTTTTCTTATATATCTCCTCCATCTTCCTCAAATCTTCCAGCAGTTCCTTCTCGTTGTTCCCATAAAAAAATCTAAGCCCTTTCTCATGGGCAACCTTTAAAAAGACAGCATACAACATGTCCAATGTGGGAAGTTTATTGTTCCTGGCCGCCCATTCCTGAAGTTCGCTTGCCGCTGCCGTGAGAGCCTTTTTCATGGCCCATTCATCCGCTGCACGGGTTAGATCCCTTGCCAGAACCGCCGCCCGCTGCCTGCTGTCCGAAAACAGCAATACCTTCCGTCCCTCATTTACCAGCTTCTTATCTTGTACCACAGGGGGCTGCACATAGAACTGCTCCGATACCAGGTTAAAAAACGGTTCGTTTCCTTTTGTGATAAAATCTGTGGCCTCAAACCGCATTTTATCGCATTTGGGACAAGTTCTGAAAGTCCATAAATCTGGCCTGCCTTTGATTTCCACATCACAGTACGCCACCTGCAGGCAACAGCTTTCCTCCTGAGATTTCTCGTGAAATCTGTCCAGATGCCCTGTCAAGGCATTCAGCCATGCAATCTCCATCTTCCCCGTCCGTTTAAAACTGCCCTCCTGGGGAATGGGATAAAAAAACACCTCTTTCAGGCTGTCGGTAAACTGAATCCCCGGTTCATTCCAGACAAAAGGGTTTTGGTAATCCGATACATCCAGATAGCCCCGTAGAAACAGTGCGCCGCAGGAGCGCTCATTCATCAGCTCATATATCATGCCCCCGCATTTGCAGCGCGTTCCAGGCCTGCGCAGGTAGACGCGCCCCAAGCCAAGCTTTGCGTCCCGGGAACTTTTTTGTGTACAGCAGGGATTGGAACAGGCATAAATTCCCTGCAGCCCCCGGAACATCATGTGTAGTCTGGCAGGGTACAAAACCTTCCCTTCGGCGTTCTTTGCCAGAGGAGCAATCGCAAGAAGGGCACTGGCTGCCTTTTCTGCCACAGAGGAGTCCTTTCCCGGAAATGCAATTTTCACCAAGTCCTGAAACCGCACAGCATGGCCCCGAGTCTGGCTCATAATGCGCAGCATGGGATTGTACTGGCTCAGACAATCATAGAGCCATGCCTTGACCTCCTTTTCCTCCATACTTTCAGGGGCACCGGAAAAACCTATCCGCCCGGCAAAATCTAAAATGGCCCTGTATCTGCCATCCCAATCCTGCTGCAGGGTGTCAATATCATAGTCCTCCAGAACCTCCGGCGCAAATTCCCGCCCTGTCAAGTGCATCTCTTCTTCCATTCCTTTGATCAGGACAAACCTGTCTCCTCTCATCCCCTGGGCACTTAAATCACATGCAAATTTGCGGACAGCCTCCTCCTGCTCTTTTCCCGGCGGGACACTGGCGCTGGTAAGGATAAACTGCACCTGACTTCGCTTGATGCCCAGCTTATGCAGCACTCTCCGCACCAGAAGGGAGACTTCTCCCCCGGCTGAGCCTCGGTACATATGAGCCTCGTCAATAATGAACAACAACCTGTTATCGGGGCTGCTTTCCAGCCAGTGTTTTGTATTGTTCCAAATTACTTTCTCTATAGGACGCATCAGCATATATTCCAGCATAGAATAATTTGTAATCAAAATGTCTGGACAATTTTGATACATTTCATGTCGGGTAATCAGCTCCGCATCTTCCGGATCCGTCACGACATCCTCCTGCTTTCTCAGGCGCTCAATAAATACCCCCAAATCCTTTTTGGATGGATATTTTCCCAGCTTCTGAAGCTCCTTTTTCACCTCCTCCGGCTGCAGAAAAATATCCTTCTCCAGGGTATCGGCCAAAGCACGGTTCTGCTCACTGTCCGCCTGACCCGAATAGGGAGTACGGCCTGTATACATGCCAAACTGGGGCACACGGCTTCCCGGAGCCACCTCCCTCAGCAGGCTGTGAAATCCCCCTTCCCCATTGCCCATCATACGGCGAAGCCTCCCCAGCTGGTCGGACACCAACGCATTCATGGGATACAGCATAATGGCCCGTACTCCCCGGATCTTCCATGTCTGTGGAGAATGAATCTGTTCCATCACCAGCCTGCTCACCATGGGCCACATAAAACACTCTGTCTTTCCGGAGCCTGTTCCCGTGGCCACAAAAAGATCCCGCCCCTGGTAAAAGGCTTCCAGGGATTGAATCTGATGTTTATAGGGATTCTTGAACACCCCTAACTCCAGCTTGGCCATTCTGGTCAAAATTTTCTTTACATCCTCCTCCAGGTCCCCATGCCTGATCCCATCCTCCACTTCAAAATAGGCAGGATTTGCCTCTATATAGGGTTCCTGAAAAACCATCCCCGGTCTCTGCAGTTCTTCCTCACAGGCCCAACGCAGCGCATCATTTTTGCCAAGATATTCTGTCTTGATATAATCAAGCAGCCTGTTCCTGATTGCATCATAAGTGTTTTTTACTCCGTACTTATCCATGAACCTCCCCCTCTTCCGTGACTTTCAGCCCCAGCCCTTCTAAACAGGGTTTTATCCCTTCCCACACCTCTTCACCCATATCCCATTCCAGCTTATCCGTAACAAAACCATGGGGCCATGCATAAGTTTCCAGCAGAGAACTCTCCTTCTGCGGCAGATAAACCCGCAGCTTCAGGGAAATATGATCCATGTAATGATATACCTGCGCCAATGGCTCATGCCCCGTCATATGCCTCATTGCAATCATAAACCGTCTGTGTTCGCCAATTTGCTGAAGAAAGGGATCAATATTATGTCTATACAGACCCTCTTCCTTCCTGATCAGAAAATATTCATAGGCATTTCTGTAAATGCTCCGGCGGGTAAGCCATACGCCTTTCACTGGCCGTGGCTGCTCCTGCTGCCAGCGCGCGACATTGTTTTCTGCTCTCAGACAGGGATTAAAATACTCCATGTCTTCAGGAGGTTCCGCCTCTTTCCACCAGGCCCGTTTGATATACTCCTGAAACCATGCTGTGGCACTTGTCACCTTTTCAGGCTGAAAGCCATCCAGCTCCTGTATCTTCTGAAGCATGGCCATACCAGAATAATATGTTCCCGGCAAAAGCACTTCTCCTTTTCTGCAGGCAATACCCTTGGAAAATGGCATCTTGCTGCTTTTCGCAAGAACCAGATTTGTCTCAAATCCAGACTTCAGCAGCTCTCCATGCCGAATGAGTCTGGGCAAAAGAACCACAATGGGGCTCTCCCCTTCAGGTTCCGTCCTGAACCATTGCTCTGCTTCAGGAAACCTTTTCAACATTTCCCTCCATATGGATGTGACTTTGTCATGGATATGCCTTCTACTCACCCCCGGATACTCCATCTGCACACTGGTGACAGGCCGGTCCAGAGCAGAAGCCTTTATCCAGCTGATCACTGCAGAGTACAAAACCCTGTTGCAGTATTGTAATTTCGATTCCTTTTCATATCTGCAGATCCCCAGATCCGCCGCCATCTCCCGCAGAACTGTCTCCTCCATTCCCTCCACCTCACAGGTATTTCCCCATATATTTATCCGACTTTATGTCAAAAGAAATCGACGAAAGAACATCCAGCAGTTCCTCTTTTTTTCCGGAGGCTTTCGCACTCATCAGAATCTGGAGCAGCAACATTTCGTTGGGTTCTATAGTACTATCCGTTGCAGTAAGATACCTTGTGTAATTTAACAGTGTCGTATTGTCAAGGATTCCGGAAAATTGCTTTAGAAGCCTGCGCTTTTCCTGAAATTTTTCCCCGTCATATTTCTCCCCATATTCCAGAGCAAAATCCACCGTGGACTGAAATGCATTCAATGTCTTCTTCTCAAAGTCTACAATCCCCGTATCCCCATCAATAAATACTGTTCTGTTCCACACATAACCTGAAATCATTTCTTCATTGACGCCATTTAAGGGATAAATAAGAACCACATTATGGCTCCAGCTTTCTGAACACTGCCTGATCTCATGAAAAGCATTCAAATTAAACCCATCAAAAATGCCATTTAACAGAAACACTCTGCCCGCATCCTTTGTCTCCCGCTCTATAAGGTCGCAGACGGCCTTGCAGCGGGGCTCCCCCATGGGCACAGCCATCATGCAGACGCCCTCTTCCCCAAACATGGCAGCGATACAATCCGCTATTCTTTCTGCATTATCTCTGCACACAATGGGCATCCTGCTGCTGATAGCAAAGACAATCATCTGAGCCATCTGCAGGGCAGTGCCGTTCTCATATCCTGCCCTGTTCAAATTCTCTGTCAGTTCTTCCTCAAAGGAATCAATATCTGTTATCTCCTCGCCTGAAAGGTATTCTCTTTTTCTACAGGTAACTGAGAGATCACCGGCACCTCTTTCCCCTGGGATGTTTCTCCCATTCACACCGCAGGGCAGCACAAAGGACATTTCCGATATAAAATCCGCCGCATCCTTTCTTGCTGATGCAATACGGGCCGCAATTTTTTCCTCCACATCCTGAGCCAGTTTTTCCTGCCTTGAGATCTCCCTTTGAAGCTTTTCCAGTTCTTCCTGCGCTGTGCTCCGCTGTTTCTGGAAGGCATGACAGCTTCGTTCTTCTTCCTCCAGCTTGTTCCGGGCGATGCGGAGCTGTTCGTCGTTCTCCGCTTTCCAATCCTCAGAGAGAAGTTCCTTACACTTCACTATAAGCTCCTGGTTGTTCTTCAGTGCAGCTCCCAATGTCTCCATATCCATGTCCCGTTGGCCCAGGCAGGAATCCGCTTTTTTGATAAAGTCCGTCAGATAGTTCTCTGCGTCTTCCTCCGTACATCCATATGCATCCACAATCTCCTGGTAAATTGTCTCTTCCGGCAGTTCTCTCAGAAAAGCCTGGCAGTGCCGGGCCTCCTTTATGTTGAGACCTCCCTGACGCAGCCTGGCACTTGTGGCACGCTTTACCACAATATCTTTTACGACTTTCAGCGGACTCTTAACCTGAAAAATACCCTGAGGCACGCCCAAATTGAGGTATCGGTAAATCTTTCTGCCGGCAAGATCAAATACATCACCCACATCAATCGTATACTGCGGCAAGATATATACATCTTTTTTCAGACTGGCTCTTCCTTCACAAAACTCAAATTCCCTGATTCCACACAGTAAACCACTGACTTGGTTTTCTGCCGACCGATAGCCAAACATGACTTTACTGCTTATTATATCAATAAAAGCATTGCTGATAAGCCATTCCGAGATCTCCTCAAAACTATGGCACTCCGTAAGTTCTACAATTTCTACAAACTTTACACTACTATTGTACTGCATATGTACATAATCTTTATATGGGGCCTTTTTATTTGTGACAGCGCTCCAGTCCCATATACCCACAAATCCTTCCGTATCCGGTCCATCAAACAACGGCAGTCTGTCGCGGTTGCCATAATAAGCCGGCTCATCCTCAACCTTGACAAACTGCCTGACTTTCCTGTTTTCTATATCCGCCAGGCGCCTGCACTTTTTTCCTTTATAATCGCTATAAACCTGGCAGATAGATGTGTACTGATATTCCCCGCTTCGTTCTTCCTGGATCTCCTCATCAGCATATTTGGAAAGCCCACGGAATTTCTCCAATTCTGTCTTAAGTTCGGATATTTTCCCCTCTGCTGCTTCAACCTCTTCCCTAACAGATTTCAATTTATTATCCAGTACATAATTTTTCTCAGCTAAAACAGCCAACATCTTTTCCTCTTCATACCGTGCAGCTTTTTCCCTCTCCAGCTCCTGCTGCAGCCGGATTATCTGACCTGACAGCTCTTTTTCTTTCTCCAGAAGAGCTTTAATTTCAAAGTTACTGGCCTGTTCGTTTTCGGCTTTTTCATCTCTGGCTCCTTCGGCTTTGCTCTTTCCCTCCCTGGCCTCTTCGGCTTTGCTCTTTCCCTCCCTGGCCTCTTCGACTTTTTCCTTCAGGATCTCCAGCACATTTTCCACCAGCGCAATATATTCTTCCGTATAGTTCTGGTACTCCCCAGTCACTTTGAAATACAACCGCACATTTCCTTCAAATTCACTTTGTACTATTGCATGAAGCATTGCCCTTTCGCAGGATTCTCCTCCTGTTTCAAGGCTCTTTCGATATCCACTTGTCTCCTGTACCCAGCTGCTAAGCTGCTTTCTGATAAAAGATGCGACAAAATCCTTCGTGATATTTTTCTTGACAATTGATATGATACTATCATCAGAAATTGAGGCCACTCTGAATCCCGAAAATATTTTGTTAAACTTATCAGGATTGTGCCTGAAATGTGCTCGTATCTTCCTGGGTGTAATTTTCTGGCAGATATAATCTATCTCCTCTTCTGAGAAGTCGGAAACGGAAAATACAAATCCTTCTTTTAAAGTCTGCTGTGAAAAATTTCCACCTGTGCGGTTGGATTTTATAG
>OFGX01001807.1_pt1 | contig 12070 bp, 9 predicted proteins | sample 1521831 | NCBI WGS metagenome assembly OFGX01 (sample SAMEA3504080, study PRJEB24116) | mouse gut metagenome | biome: mouse gut; feature: mouse-associated habitat; material: faeces | place: Denmark | collected 2011
CTCGGGAACTCCTTTTCCCTGCATAATTATTAAAAATTTTTGTATGATTTTTCTGCCAAAAAGAGCGTTGGAAAGTCGAATGAATGTTCTTGTTTAGGCATGCCGGCGAAGTGTCTAAAAAGGTACACTTATTTGGACTGACCCGAAAACTTCTTGACATCTATATTATCGTAATTTCTCCGGATATCTTAAGCGTTTTTTTGAAATTTTTTAAAATTTCTTTTTTTCCTTTGAAATCACACGATAATCTGGTGAAAACTTATTTTCAATATCTTTATTTTGCACGTTTATATAGAAAAAGTCAAGAGAAAAGGTTTACCTTTTCTGGAAACAATACCCAGAGGGGATCAAGATAAATTTTTCATCCGATCTGCCGCAGGCTGATATCCCCAGTCCAATGCCATTTTATAATAAGAAAGAGCTTCTCTATTCTTTCCATTTACTTCAAACCAGACGCCCAGGTTATAGGCTGCCTTGAAGGACCCGCTGCCAATCACACCCTCGTGCTCCGGTACCTCTCCGATCTCCAGGCATCGGCGGTACGAAAGCTCAATTTCCGGAAGATAATTAATATATCGCTGTACATCGGAAAATATGGCCTGGGTATAGAAAGTTCCGCAGGCAAAATGATAATCAGCGTAAGGTGCAAGACGCTTCTTCTCGTTTTCTATAATGGTGAATCCAGTCTCATAATTTTTCAATTCAATGATGTTATATAAATAGGAAATAACTCCATTGGCGCGATATCCTGTACCGGAAAACGGGACAGTCTGATAGAAGCGCTCGAAGTAGCCGTCTGCTCTGGCGTAGTCTTTCATAATCCACAGTGTACGGGCCGTCTGATACAGTATATACGGGTCTTTCGGATTGTCCTTTAGCTCTTCCAGAAGGATTTGCAGATTGCGCTCCCCTTTTCCCTCCAACATATAACCATCATGCTCAAAAACTAATGGAAGCAGGGCAATCGGAAGATTGCTGACAATCTGTTCGTGCATACGGCCTTCAAAAAGGGTTCCCTTGGGTATCACACGGGTAATACACAGACAGCTTTGGCTGATTTCACCGTTAGATTCTCTGTAGCTGTTATTCAGTTGGATTGCACCGATGTGGTTTCCTTTTTCAATAAATGATAATAAATCTCGTTTAGAACCTGAAATAAGATACTCATCTGCATCCAAGATCAGATTCCAATCGCAGGAAGATTGCGCTAACGCAAAATTCCTTGCAGCAGCAAAATCATTGTTCCATTCATAAGTCGTGATATGGGCGTGAAATTTCTCTGCTATTGCTACCGTGTTATCTGTAGATCCTGTGTCAGTGATGTAGATTTTATCTACAAGTTTCTGTGCATGGGAAAGACATTTTTCCAGACTTCTGCTTTCATTTTTAACAATCATTACCAAACCTATTGTTTTCATTTATCCATTTCCTTATTTTCTTTGATTTTCTTATTATATCACAGCTCAGTTTCCTTGTCACAGTTGATTTTTTTGTCAAGTCTTCCTATAATAAAGGCAATGACAAATGAAATGAGGTATGAGGCATGAAGACATTGGGGCTTGTTATGATTGTGAAAAATGAGGAGCGCTGTCTGGCGAAATGCCTGGAACAGGTGAAAAATCTGGTAGATAAGATATATATCACTGATACCGGTTCCACAGACAGAACAAAAGAAATCGCAGCTTCTTACGGTGCATATTTATCAGATTATGTATGGAATCAAGATTTTTCGGCGGCAAGAAATTTTGCACTGGACCAGTCAGACTGCGATTGGAATTTGGTTCTCGATGCGGATGAATATTTGATAGAGGGCACTCGGAAGGATATTGAGTCTTTTATGGAAAATGCAGAACACATAGGAGCTATCCAGCGGAAAGACTTTTATAATGAAATAACTATAGACGGAAAAGAACAGGTGGCCTATATGTATACTTGGGCCGGACGCTTGCTTCCTCGGGGAGTAAGGTTTGCCGGAAAAATCCACGAGCAGGAGAATTCTGTATTTCCTGCCGAAGCGTTGCCGCTGTTGTTCGAACATGACGGATATCAGCAAGGAGGCAAGGAAGAACGTAATCTGTCAATTTTGTTAGAAGAATTAACAGAACGGCCAGATGATCCATATCTGTTATTCCAGACGGCAAGAACGCTTCGGGGAATGCGGCGTCATGAAGAGGCGTGTCGCTATTTTTCTGCTTTTTATCAGGCAGTTCCGCTCAAAGGCGCCGCTTACCGGACAACGGGCCTGATTCAATATTTATATAGTCTGATTGAAATAACAGATTATGATACAGCTCTGACGATCGTGGAAAATGAGCAAGACCGGTTGGATGAATATGCAGATTTTCATTTTACTTGCGGAATCTTGTTTATGAAAGCAATCCTGGCTGACACCCGTAAATATATTGCTTATCTTCCATTTATTGAGAAGGCATATCTGCGCTGTCTGGAGATTGGAGAAGTACCTCTCCATCAAGGAATACACGGCTGCGGCTCGTTCAAAGCGGCCCATAACCTGGGAACCTGGTACGAAGTGTCCGGAGATATTTCGAATGCGCTCAAATATTATCAGATAGCTGCAGATGACGGCTACTTTCCGTCAGTCAACCGAATTCAGAGTCTAAAAAACACATAGAATGTGCAACGGATATTTTTGATACTGCTTCTTTGTTTTATACTCAAAAAAGAGTATATATACAAAGGAGGAAACAGGAATGACGAACAAAATTTACGGTTACATCAGAGTTTCTACCAGAGAACAGAACATTGAGAGGCAGTTGATCTCCCTTCTGGAATCTGGCATCGAGAAAACAAGCATTTACATTGATAAGCAGAGCGGCAAAGATTTTCGCCGTCCTGCTTACAAAAAGATGATGCGCAGGATTAGGGCGGGCGACTTGATTGTTGTGAAGAGTATCGACCGTCTCGGGCGGAATTACCAGGATATTATGGAACAGTGGCGGATTATTACGAAGGAAAAGGGCGCTGATATCCGCATTCAGGATATGCCGCTGTTAGATACGACGAAAACGAAGGATTTGTTGGGGACATTTATCAGCGACGTTGTACTGCAACTGCTGTCTTTTGTTGCGGAAAATGAACGTGATAATATCCGCCAGAGACAGGCGGAGGGAATCGCAGCGGCCAAAGCCAGAGGCGTTCAGTTTGGGAAGCCGTTGATTCCTATGCCGGAGAATTTTCCGGAACTGTATAAGGAATGGGAGGAGTGCAGGCTATCCATCAATGAGTTGGCAAAGCTTTGTAACATGGGGAGAAGTACAATGTATAAGAGAATCGGAGAATATAGAGAAAGTCTATGTCAGGAAAGAGAGGTTACATCATGAGAATCGTATTGTTTTATTCAGAGGTAGAATCATTTAATTTCTTTTCAAATGTTCTTGCAACAGAACTGCGGAAAAGAAATAATGAAGTTTTTATTTTGCATTTGCTTAATCCCCCCGCAGAGGATCCGCATTCTTATGTTCATTTTGCACAATTTGCATCACAAAAAGTAGATGCAGCGATTTGCTTTGATGGGTTTGCTGTTAAGGATGATTTATTGATCGGAATATGGAATGCATATCAGACTGTTGTTGCGGATATATTCATGGATCCGCCGCTTCGGTTTCATACAGCATTGGAAAAGCATTCTCAGAATTATATTGTATTCTGCTGTGACAGAGATCATGTAGAGTACGTGAAGAAATATTTTGGAGATCACGTGCCGAATGTGACTTTTATGCCGCACGTTGGTGTTATGCCGGATAGAAATGTTCCCGTCATTCCATATGCCGAGAAAAAGTATGATGTTTTGTTCTCGGGAACCTATTATTCTCCAGAGAGCAGGCTTGCCCAAATCGAGGAAATGGCCGAGAAAGATACAACTGTTTTTGATTTTTATCAGGCCTTATTTCACTGTTTAGTGGAAAATAGCCGTTTTACGATCGAACAGGCTGCCTTACATACTATCGAGAAAATGGGATTTGATGTTGATGCAGGCACACTTAAAAGACTGCTGCGGTGCGCAGAACCAATAGACTGGGCTATTCGCATGTATCAAAGAGATCGAGTGGTACAGGCTTTGGCCAAGTCTGGCGTGGAGCTCCATTTATTGGGACGCGGCTGGGAGAACCATAGCTCTGCAAAATATCCGAATGTACATCGGATTGATGACCGTATCCCTTATGCTGATACATTGCCTTATATGGCCAATGCCCGATTGAACTTGAATGTATTCCCTGGATTTAAATCAGGAACACATGACCGTATTTTTAATACACTGCTTCAACACTCTCTGCCGATTACAGATTCAAGTAAATGGGTGGAGGAGAATTTTAGAGACGGAGAAGATATTGCACTGTATGATTTGGATCATCTGGAGTTTCTCCCGGATATCGTAAATACATTGCTGCAAGACTCCTTGCGCACAGAGACTATGATTCAAAAAGGATATGAAAAAGTAGCTGCAAATTTCACGTGGTCTAATTGTACAGATTGGATCCTTAACGCTATAAGGAGGCTGGCATGATAAAAGTATATAATGGTGACGCGTATGCGGTTCAAGAAGACGAATACGACAGAAGTACATCTCTGCAGTTTTTTCTAAGTGGACACAAAAATGAATATATTCTGATCTACCGCGGTGACCAGTTACTTAAAGTATTATCTTATTATGACGTACTGTATTGCCGGGAAGTTCCAGAGAGGGTTTTGAATTTAAATCAAAATGTCTTTGAAGAAGCTCGAAAGCTATTTATTTCATATCCCAATATGAGTGACCGATGGAATCGGGCTGTTGCGGTCTGCAGCAATCCTGATGATAACGGGAATTTGGGAGATGTGGAATGCATTTTATACTATCAGCAAAATCTAACAAGCTTTAATTACATAATCAGTGAATTTGAAGAATATTCGTTTGACCATAATCTGGATCTGGAATTACTCTCGCGGGCAGATACATATGTATTTGAGGAATACGAGGAATATTCGGCATTTATCTGCAAAGTACTAGAACGCGAATTCCCAAAGACGGAAAAAATTTTTCTGGATGAAAATGCAGACATCTTTTCCCATCTTGGATACCATTTCCGTAGAGCAACGAAAAATGAAGTAAAAACGATGCATTCAAACACCCCATCTACATCAGCCGAGAGTAAAAATCATACGATACACATCACCAGCGAACGGGAAAAAGACTTTTTTGGGCAGAGATTTCAAAAGGATGTTTATAGTAGTCTGGATATTATGACTGCTTTATTTTGGAAACAGAAAGAGATATGTTATGGCAAGCTGAATCCCGATAAAAAATTTCTGCTGATTCGATTCCCAATTTATTCCAGTGGATTAGGAGATATTATTCGTTTTTGCATGACAAAGGTTGCGGTGATAGAATATCGAAAACTGGATTATATTCCAGTTATCGATCTAAGTATTCCTGATAACATAAATTCCTTTTCCGGCGGCAGAGCGGAAAATATATGGGAATATTTTTTTGAGCCATTAAATGAATTTCTCGCCGAAGAAGTGATGCAAAGTCAGCATGTTTTGCTGTGTGATGATAAGATGGATGCATTTAATCCTTATATGATGGAGCAGTATCATGATGCCGGCCATATGCGGGCCATTTATAAAAAGTATCTCAGGCTGAATTCCGAGATGACATCCTATATTGATTCAAGCAAAGGATATTTTTTCCAACATAAAGATGAAAAAGTGTTAGGTGTAGTTGCCCGGGGAACGGATTATCGCCATGGTGGATTCGATGTTCCAAAACCGATGGAAGACGAAGCCTACATTGAATTAGTTCGTGAAAAGATGACTGAATGGAACTGTAGGTCATTGCTGTTGGCAACAGAGGATGCAGATATTCTTGCGAAGTTCAAACAGGCGGGTTTCGGGGATAGATTAAGATATCTTGCGCAGGATCGTTTCCGATACACGGATACCGATACAAAAGGTATTACGATAGCAAAAATGAAAAAAGAAAGCCATGACTATCATGATGAAATGCCTTATCTTGCAGTTTTGTATCTGCTTGCCGACTGTAGTTCTTTGATTTCTAATTGCAGATGCGGTGCTTTTGAAGTGGCAGATTTTATCAATGGAAATGCTTATGAGCATCGGTATTGTTATGGAGAAGGATATATAAAATAGTGTATAAGAATAACAGTGCAAGGTTATTCAATATCAGAATAAATCTGGATTAACCATTCGGGAAAGTACATTTTTAGAATATGTACTTTCCCTTTTTAATTCTCAATGTGTTGTTCCACCTTAGTGTACCTGTTTAGACACTTCGCCGGCATGCCTAAACAAGAACGTTTATTCGGCTTCCCAACACTCTTTTTGACAGAAAAATCATACAAAAATTTTTAATAATTATGCAGGGAAAAGGAGTTCCCGAGCAAAAATTCAAGGAGGAAAAACCATGAGAATTCAACATAATATTACCGCATTAAATGCACACAGAAATTTATACAACAATAACTCTTCCGTAGGAAAGAACTTAGAGAAGCTGTCATCTGGTTACAGAATCAACCGTGCTGGTGATGACGCAGCAGGATTAGCTATTTCCGAGAAGATGCGTGCTCAGATTACCGGTCTTAACACTGCTCAAAAGAATGCTGAGGATGGTGTATCTCTTGTACAGACAGCAGAAGGTGCTCTGACAGAGGTTCACTCTATGTTAAACCGTATGGTTGAGTTGGCTACCCAGTCTGCAAACGGGACTTATTCATCTACGAACCGTGTTGAAATGCAGAAGGAAATTACTCAGTTGAATGCGGAAATTGACAGAATTAGTGCAACAGCTAACTTTAATGGTCAGGATTTATTTACCGCTGCTGTTAAGGGAACAACGATTAATCTCCATGTAACTGAAAAACAAACTGGTGGAATTATCGGAGTTACACTCGAGCAAATGGACAAAGCTAACTGTGGAGGGCAGAACGTAGGCGGCGTTGATATTAGTAATGTTTCTGGCGCAACGGCTGCTATTAAAACTATTAATGATGCCATTGACGGAATTTCTTCTTTACGTTCTACGTTTGGTGCGTTGCAAAATCGTCTTGAACATACCATTAATAACCTGGGTGTTCAGGCAGAGAACCTCACTGCTGCAGAGTCTCGTATCCGTGATGTAGATATGGCGAAAGAGATGATGGCTTATACGAAGAATAACATCCTTGTTCAGGCTTCCCAAGCTATGCTGGCTCAGGCCAATCAAGTACCACAGGGAGTGCTTCAGTTATTGCAGTAATCATTTAGTGTATAATTTTAAAAAGCGTCGGTCCATTGGATGGGCGCTTTCTTTTGTATAAAGAGTGCTAATAGAAATATTATTTTATACAAAAGAAAACGTCTATCAAAAAGCAAGGAGATAATATTAGAATGAATGTACAGCTTACTATTTCTGTGTTGGCATCTGACCGTCCAGCTGCGCTTGAACGTTGCTTGGATTCCTTAATGCCGTTGATGATGCAAGTACAAAGCCAGCTTATTATTGTTGTTACTGGTACAGATAGTCATGTGCGAGAAATTGCGGCTCGTTATACAGATCAAATTATTCCCTTTGCATGGTGTGGAGATTTTTCTGCAGCTCGCAATTTAGGTCTGCAGTCTGCTTGCGGGGAATGGTTCTTATATATTGACGATGACGAATGGTTCGAAGATGTGACAGAAATCTGTGATTTTTTCTTATCCGGTGAATACCAAAAATATGGTGTAGCTGTTTATAACCAACGGAACTATGATGATTGGCAAGGGATAGTGTATTCGGATTTTCAGGTTTCTCGATTGGTTAAGTTGGTTCCGGGAAGCCATTTTGTGAATCCGATTCACGAAGAATTAGTTCCTCGGTATGCTCCATGCAAAGACTTGGAAGCATTTGTACACCACTATGGTTATGTCAAAAACCAGAAAAGAACAAATGCAGAAAAGGCATCCCGCAACCTTTCGCTCCTCTTGGAAGATATCAGGAAGCGCCCTTCTTATGCTAAAAATTACGTCCAGATTGTACAGGAATACCGCCAAGCACAAGATTGGGATAAAGCAGAGGAATACTGCCGAAAAGGTCTAAAATATTGCCGAAAAGCAGAACTACTTCCATTTCACCGATGGCTTCAGGCGGATCTTATAGAACTTATATATGTCAAAGGTAATTATACAAGGGCAGAAGCAGAGATTCTTACAATTTTACAACAATATAAACCATGTGAAATAGTTCGACTTGTTGCATATCTTACCTTAAATAAAATTTATATTAAACTTAACAAACCAAAAGATGCTTTGCATTATGGCATGCAATATGAAGAAACCCTAGCGTATATGGATCATAACCCAGAGTTATGGCACCAACAGGAATTCGGATATTTATCAGAAATGAAAGTAAAACATCCGAACACGCTTTATAAAATACGCATTGATTGCGTAGAACAGGCATTATCCTGCGGGGATACAGAACAGGCAATATATTTTTTATCATTACTGCCTTGGGAGGAAGAAATAAAAATACAAGAATTTTACCCGATTTTCGACTTTTTGAAGGATAAATATGCCGATTTATTTAGAGACATTCTAAAAGAATTTCCAGCGGATTCGCCTTATCTGCTCTTGCAACAGGTAATTAATTCAACGGATTTGAGCAAAGAGAATCGACAGACATTACTTGAACAATGCGTACAAAATACACAATCATACCATCTTCGATATCAGATTGTAAAGGAAGCGATTTTATCAGAAGCAGATTTTATTGGAATTGTAACAGCATTTGAATTGGAGCATTGGAAAACATGCGCCACAGAAATCGTAAATGAACTGACGGATATAGAATTGCCGAAAGTCTGGAAAATGTTACCTGTACTTAAACCACAGGCAGGGTTTTATGCCCTTTTGCTTGAATGGGCACTGTATGAGAGACAACTGATTCGCGGCTATCTTACTGGACAAGAATTCATAGATGCTCTAAAGGAATATGCAGAATGTATCCTCACTTACTATAAGGAACAATATTGTACAGAAATGTTTCAAGACCAAAAAAGTGTATTTTTACCCAAGGAATGCCGTTTTGGAATAGTGTTATCTGACGCACTGCTGAAATTGAAGCTTATGGAACTTCCAGAAGCAGTCCGGCTTCTTCGCTTGGCCATTACTCTTAATCCAAAGATGACGGGAGTTATCCATGAGATGATCCGATTGATTATAAAGCTGCTCCACACCCCATCAGCCAATACAGGAGAAGAATTTCAGGCACTTGCCATGCAGATGAAAGACGCCTTGAGCAGTATGCTCCAAAAAAAGGAATACGAACAAGCTCTGCCCGTTATGCAACAACTCTGCGCCCTCCTTCCCGATGACTTGGAACTTTTACGTCTGCGCCAGAGGTTGCTTCTGGAAATGATCTAAAATAGAGCACAGGATGTTTCATTACCAGTTATTTACATACGGTTCATTATGTCAGCGCTGCCCTGATATTCTACAAATGAAAGGACGATAACTATGATCACAAAACAGCTTGAGGCTGATCTGGCCTACACCTATAAAAAACTCAGCGCCAAGGAGCACGAAAAGCTCTCCAACAGTACCATCCTTATTACTGGATGCGCTGGATTTCTTGGCTTTTATTTTTTGCATTTCCTCTACCGTTACCGAGAGGAGCTTTCCCTAAAGCAGGTGCTCTGTCTGGATAATTTTATGTTGGGATATCCAGAGTGGATTCAGGAAATGGAGTCTGATTCACGCTTTATTGTGAAAAAATTTGACATCATTACGGATGGCATTTCATCAATTGTTGGGGCACAAACCGCGGACTTCATTATCCACATGGCTTCCATTGCCTCCCCTGTATTTTACCGCAGGCATCCAATTGAGACTATTGATGCAAATGTATTCGGTTTGCGTCGCCTTCTGGATTATTACTGCGAAAAGAATATAAAAGGATTTCTTTTCTTCTCGTCAAGTGAATTATACGGGGACCCTGCGCCAGAAGCCGTCCCTACAGATGAAGAATACTATGGTAATGTCTGTGCTACCGGACCGCGCGCCTGTTATGATGAAGCGAAGCGTTTTGGTGAGACCATGTGTATGCTTTTCGCAAAGAAATATGACATGCCAATTGGCGTCGTTCGCCCCTTCAATAATTATGGACCGGGAATGAAGATAAATGACCAGCGGGTTCCGGCGGATTTTGCCAAAAACGTCTTGGAAAACCAGGATATCAGAATTCTGTCAAACGGAAGCCCTACTCGTACCTTCTGTTACATTGCGGATGCAGCGACCGGCTATCTGAAAGCCTTGCTGCATGGAACTTATGATTATTTTAACATCGGGATTGATCGACCAGAAATATCTATTAAAAAACTGGCAGAGATTTATCAGGAAGTTGGGAATGAATTGCTAGCATATAGTGGACGGATCATTCATGCGAATTCTGAGGATAAAGAGTATCTGACCAATAATCCAGGAAGGCGCTGCCCGAAGATAAATAAAGCAGCAGAATTTCTGGATTACCGTCCGGAGATTCTTGTGGAGGAAGGGGTAAGAAGATTCCTTACCTTTATAAAGGAAAGCAGCGAAAATGGAAAGCATGGGGAGGGCAACCTCTCATGGTAAGTAAAAGGGCGAAACAGGATATCCGAATGAAGGGCATATATAATCCAAAAGGAGTCAGCATAAATGGCTCAAAGACGGTTTCTGTCTTTGGTCTGGGTTTCGTAGGTCTGACAACAGCGCTTGGATTTGCAGAGATTGGCTGCAGGGTTTTCGGTATTGATATAGATGAAGAAAGAAAAAAAAGCCTGAGAAACGGCGTTGTCCCATTTCATGAACCACATATGGATGGTATTCTTAACAACCATTTAGATAGCAATTTTTTTATTACAGATGAAGTTTCAGAGGCAGTCAAGGAAAGCACATACATATTTTACTGTGTGGGTACACCTTATGGTACAGACGGAACTGCAGACCTGACATATTTGTTTTCTGCCATTGACAGTACCCTGGATGCCATCAATGATGAAAAATTCCGGGTACTGGTAACAAAATCTACCATTCCACCGTCGACTACCGCTGAAAAGATTCTTCCATACGTGAATAAAAAAGGCAACAAGTCAAAATTCCTGAGAGTTGCCAACAACCCGGAATTCCTCCGGGAGGGGCATTGCTGGGAGGACTTCATGGAAGCCGACAGGATTGTGTTGGGAGTAAATGACGAAAAATCCAGAGAACTTCTGGCGGAATTATACGAGCCAATGGGGATACCGATTAAGTGCGTAACCCACTCCACAGGAGAATTCATCAAATATCTTTCCAACACCTTGCTTGCAACCCTGATCAGCTTTTCCAATGAGATGGCACAGGCAGCGGAGGCATTCGGCGGAATCGAAGTTGCGGAAGCGTTTCGTATTCTGCATATGGATAAGCGTTGGAATGGCTGTAACATGACCAGTTATGTGTATCCCGGCTGTGGTTACGGCGGTTACTGCTTGCCGAAAGATACCAGTGCGTTCTATTCCCAGGCAGCAGAAAAAGGATTTGAAGCACAGATTTTAAAGCAGGTCATCCAAACAAATACGGAAAGACCTAAAAGAATCGCTGAGAGAATTGCCTTTTATCTGAATGAGTATATACAAGCGGGCACAGTTGGTATCTTAGGGTTATCCTTCAAGCCGGGTTCAGACGATGTCCGGGACACTCCGGCTATTAAGATCATACAAGAATTACAAAAACTAGGGTGCAAAGAGATTGTTGCCTACGATCCGATCGCGAAGGAGGAATTTCATTGCAAATACCCAGGTATAGGAATCAGTTATGCTGACAGCATACAAGAAGTTTACGACAGATCCGATATATTAGCTATCGTTACGGCTTGGGAAGAATTTCGTATAATACCTGCATTAGGGAATAAAAAGATTATTGATTGTAGATATATGCTGTAGATTCTGGCAATACGTTTGCTAGAGATTATAGTGTCTTAAGGATTGCTGCAAGCAGTCTTAACAGACTTAAGTTTACGGAGGTCATGGAGGTCATCAATGGAAAAACAACAGATTTTAGATATGGTTGCACAATACTGCAA